>VTLG01003906.1_pt1 | contig 10046 bp, 20 predicted proteins | sample 4694571 | NCBI WGS metagenome assembly VTLG01 (sample SAMN12604809, study PRJNA352737) | marine metagenome | biome: ENVO:00000447; feature: ENVO:00000209|ENVO:00000569|ENVO:01000036; material: ENVO:00002151; isolation source: viral sequences binned using virsorter ... | reverse complement strand
CGGCCAGTGATAAGGCTCTAAACAAGTGTTATAAACCGACGAACATATTATTAGTCCTAAAATAAAATTACCCATTGACATTCCTAAAGAAATTTATATATTATCCTATATTAAAAATATGAAAGGAACGTACAGTATATGACTGATATAAGCAAATATAAAAACGTGTCATTATCGAAAGACACCTATACTAAAATTGATAAGCTCAGACGAATAATTGTGCCAAACACAATTGTAAGTAGGAGCCAAACAGTAAATATTTTAGTAAATGAAAAAGTAGAAAAATTAAATGGAAAGGTAAAAAATGTTTAAAATATCTGATGAACAAAGAAAAACTATCTTAAAATATTTATCTTCAAGACCATACGCAGAAGTATTTCAATTGGTTGCAATGCTAGTTGGATTAAAATCTGCTGAAAATGGTAAGAAAAAAGAAGACGAAAAGAAAGAAAACTAATGTCTAAAGTCTGTCCAAGATGTCAAGGCAATGGTTTTTTTAAAGTTAAAGAAAGCATAGAAAGAAAAGTAGACATTGTAGTTCAATGTCCTCTATGTAATTCAGAAGGAGAGATACATGATAAAGAATTTGATGAGTATTTTGATTCTCACGTTGAGCTTAAGCCATTGCTCAAGCACTGATTTTATAGCAATTGGTGGCGCAGTACTTACCGGTTTAGAAGATAAACCTAATCCTATTGGTGCTATAAGAATGTTAGGAAAGCAAAATGATGACAACTGAAGATATAACTAGAGTTAAAAGAGGACCGGCTGATCTAGAAGAGAGAATCGAGCAGCTAATAAAACAGAAAGAAATTCTAAAATCTGCCTGCAGGAAAGCAGGACATAGAATCGAGGAGCTAGAAAGAGATCGAGAGATTTTAAAGAAAGAAATTGATAGACTTGCTGAAGAAAACAATAATTTTGAAAGAATGTTAAGAAAATGATGGACCCATTTTTTAAAGCAGTATTTGGTTTTTTAGCTTTGATAACTTTTATATCGTTATACATGTTAATATTTGTTTTATGATAGCACAAACTGATTTAGCATATATTGCAGGGCTTTTTGATGGAGAAGGTAGTATAAATTTTACAAGACGACCAGAAAAGAAAAAGAAACACAATGGTAAACCAGGTTATAGAATATCTAATAGTATGCGTATTAGTATGGAGATAGCTATGACGGATCAATCGGTATTGATATGGCTACACGAAGTTTTAGGTGTTGGCACATTAATTGATAAACCACGTAAAGGATTTAGAAAGAATGGTACAAAGTATCTAATGCAATACAGATGGCGTTGCACATTTAGAGATGCTTATTACGTTTGTCTTTTAATCTGGCCTTGGTCTCATACAAAACTACCGAAAATACAAAAAATTATAGAACATTATGCTGAAAAAAAAGTTATGAATGATAATGTTGTTAGTTTAGAAGAATATAGAAAAGCGATGAATTTAGAATGATTAAAAAATGGATAAGTAAGTTAGATGTTTGGTCTTTGTATTATAGAGAATACATTGTAGGATTTATATTTGGTTTTATTATGGGCGCTTTGATACTATGATAGGATTATTTTTTTTAGGTGTACCATTGACTGTTATTGGTCTATATATTGCATATAGAATAGGCTCTAAATGAAATGGAATAAATTATATAAGTACCCTAAAAGTAAAAGAGAATTACTTAAAGGAAGCAGGCATTATGATGTTAATGACGAGAAATTACCAAGTGTTACAACAATATTACAAGCGACTCAAGATGCTGAAAAAGCTGAAAGCCTCAAGAAATGGACTCAAAAAGTTGGCGAAGCTGCGGCGAAGAGAGTCTTGGAGCAAGCAACAAAGCGTGGCACAGCTATGCACTCGTATCTGGAAACGTATTTGCAAGGCGGTCAAATTTTAGATTTACGGGACGTGGGGCGAGAAGCGAGTAGCATGGCGGAGACCATAATTGCTAAAGGATTCAATGATATAGAAGAAATTTGGGGATCTGAAGTGACTTTGTTCTACCCGAATTTATACGCCGGAGCTACAGACCTTTGTGGCATTTATCAAGGGCGCGAAAGTATAATAGATTTTAAGTCTAGCAACAAGCCTAAAAAAGCAGAATGGATAAAAGATTATAAACTACAGATGATTGCCTATGCAATGGCCCATAACTGCGTCTACGGCACTGATATAGACCAGGGAGTGATACTTATGTGTACACCTGACAATTTCTTTCAAAAATTTACAATTAATGGACGTGAATTCCGGGAGCTAAAGTGGGAATGGCTGCAAAGATTAGATAATTATTATGTGATAAATAAGTCACAAAGTGTGGCATAAATACCACAATATGGCAGAAATGTGTCTAAATCACAAAATTGCCACAACTTTTAAAAGCCAAAAGTGTGGAGAATTTTCCAAAAAACCGCATAAAAATGAAAAAATACACATTTGCCACACTTTTAAAATAAAAGTGTGGAGGCTATAACCATTGGTATATAAGGAAAGTAGCCGATTTCCACAAATACACACTTTTCAAAAAGTTTTTGGCGGAAATTTTTTCAAAAAGATATTTTACCTCTAAAGTGTGTAAATTAGGTAAAATTGACCTATTATCGTTGGTACACAATAAAAGTAGCCTCCACACTTTCAAAACCAAAAATGTGTAAAATGTGGCAATCCGCAATTACCAACGTTTTTTTAAGATTGAAAATGTGGCAGGAAATGTGTAGTAGGAGTTATGATAGGAAATGTTATGGCACTGGCAATAAGTATGATGACAGAAGGAGACTTTTGGGATAAGTTCCAAAAAAAACATAATCCACAATTTTATGAAAAGCTCAAGAAAAAGAAAACCCAGAAGAAGAAAACAAGTCGTGCCAAGTCAACCAAACGACATCCCATATTCAAAGTATAGAATTGAATGGACCGACGCGTTGAGTGATAGCGGTTGGGCTGATGATAGAGAGTTTACTAAAATGAAATTAGCAAAACCAATTAACGAAGGTTGGGTATTTTCTAAAGATAAAAACTCAGTTAAAATATTTGCGTCTTACGATAAAGATCCAAGCACAAATGAAATTACTTTTGGGGATCGGACAATGATTCCGACTTCTTGGGTTCTGAAGATGACGAAGTTGGATTAACTTTTTTTAATCTTAATTGTTTTTGTTTAGTCTTAACTTTTTCTTTTAATTCTTCTGAAGATGTTCCTTCAAGTATTGGTGAGTACTCATCCATAATCTCTTTCATCCTATTTTCTAATTCAATTTCTGACAGATCATCTAACTTACCAGTTCTAATTATTTTCTGTTCAATGTATAATCCTGCAGCTTTACCTCTTGCCACTTCAGCATTAACTGCAGCGGACCAGGCACCTTTTCTTAATGCTTCAGCTCTTATCTTTCCAAGTTCTGTAATATGTCTTTCAAAGGTCACAGCGTATTTCTTTTGATATTCCTCTCGTATCTCTCCTATGTATTTCACTACCAATGGGTATTTCTTTGGGCTTTGTAGTTCTGAGGCTGTGACTCTAGCTCGGTCTTCTGAGTATCCGGCTTCTTTAGCACATTCATATCCTGTCATTCTGCCTTCATTTGTTACTAATAAATGGGCAAATTTCATTTGCATTTCTGTCAATCTTTTTGGTAGTCCCATGTATTGACAACTACAGTAACCTATTGTAAAAGTCAAGGCATGTTAAGCGGAAAGTTACTAGCACAACAACTAGCTAAATTTATGGAATCACCAGTTTGTCAGAATGCAAGGGTGCAAGTTAAGCTACCAACAGGTGAGTTTAGATCTCCTGATGGTATGTTTGATGTCAAAAAAATATATCTTATGCAGAATAATGTTATTGGCACAAGAGAATCTCATAGGATAGTTCTTGAAATAACACCTGAAAACTGGAAAATGGGTAAGCCAAAACTCGTGATCTAATTACGGCAAAACGTGGCTAAAAATGAGACTAAATTTTGGCATGAAATTAAGAAAGCTACACCTAAAATTAGCTGGACAAGAATAGAAAATACAAGCAGTTTAGGTACTCCTGATCTGTTGGGATATAATACTAATAGTTATTTTTTCACTGTGGAGTTAAAAGTAACCAAGGGTAATAAAGTGACATTTTCACCACACCAAATTGCCTTCCATATGCGCCATCCAAACAATACATTTATCATGGTCAAGCACCTCGCTTCTAGATGCGTGAAACTTTATGAGGGAAAGGTTATCGAGCAGCTTGTCGCTTGCGGCTTGAAGCTTGACGCTTGTCGCTTGGGGCTTGATGCTTGTTGCTTGTATCTTCAGGAGCTTGAGGCTTGACGCTTGCCGCTTGATGCTTGCGCCTAATAGCTGCCATCTCTCTCCAGTACTTCGGGCTGTAATATGTCATGATTAGTGTTTTCCGTAAGCAATATTTTTAACAGATTTGTCCCAGCATTGTCTACAACTTTTGCATTCGTTATTCTGTTCAGGAGCTGGACATGTCCTGCCAGCTGTCACCACGGTTGATGTGTTGTCCCAGCCTCCAGCTGCTGCCTGGTCGATCATTGGCATTGAGAATCTTATAACCAGGTTCTCTGGACACATTGGCAGGAAGTGTTTCACCCACGCCTCCCGCGTTGGCATCCAGTGCTTCACGGTTGGCGTAAGTTTACAGACAGAAAAAATTTTTAATAGATGAGCTTCGTCCTGAACATCTCCTGAGTCGTGCCATCTAAATTCTTTAGATTTTTTGGAATTGATCAACAGCGCCATGGCGCCAGTCCAGAGCGGGCTCTTCGTTGCTTCTAGCCGCCTGTACTGTGCATCCTGAACAACCTTGAAGACATAACAACCTTTGAGCGCGTAACAATTATAACAGACTGAGTCTTTGACCAGCCGGAGCTTGGACCCGGTTTTACATTCCTTGGCTGGCAGGCCATATGCCCATCCGGGCATCTTAGAAGGCTTGCTTAGGCCTCCAACTATTTTCAATGCTTCTGATGTTTTCATAATCTTATAATATCCTATAGTGTTTATTTGTCAAGCTTGTTGCTTGAAGCTTGTGGCTTGCTGCTTGCTGCTTGGCGCTTGAATTTTTCATTATCTACAGAGTGGAAAGTGTTGAAGAACTTTTCACAGCTGGCCAGGTACGCCTGCGGGAGGTCTGCATGATCCCGCAGGAAGTAATGTGTTAAGTCGTTGTGTTTAATTCTCTTCACAGTGATTTATCTCTGACAAATTCTGTGCTTGGCTTAGCCAGGTCTCCATGCTTTTCTATTTCAGTTAGATATGTATCAACAGCTCTGGCTGTTTCATCATCTATATCTGTGATGGTTTCATCTTTGCCATCGCTCCATGTAACCTGAAGCGACCAACCTGTTATTGTTTTTTTAGTGTTTCTTTTTTTCATACTTCTCCATATCTTTTTTAACAAGATGCAGGATCTCTTCTAGAGCGTCCGCTATTCTTTTTAATTGTTTTGTGTCCATATTGTTCCTTTCTAAATATATCCTATCAAATCCTACAATCACTGTCAAGCCTGAAGCTTGAAGCTTGACGCTTTTCTTTTTTCTTTTTGTTAATTAGAATCATTCTAATCTGCTTTTTACAGCTTGTGGCTTGTTGCTTGTAGCCATTAGCCCGGAGCCATTCAGCATGCAACTGCAGAATATTAATTCCGTAATTTTCTAATTGTCTACTCATAATCTTTCTTGATCAGGTGTTGTCCTGCGCAGGCGGGCCTTTCAGTATGCATCCCTACCGGGCCATTCAACATAGAATCGCGACCTGAACTATAGTGGGTCAATTCCCACAGCTACAACATCTGATCCCAGGTCCAACCGTGTTTTTTCCAGACAATTAAATGTCATCAATTGGACCAGGGATCAGTTCTGGTTGCATACAACCAGAAGTTGTCCCCCCTTTATAGTTTTTAGAAGCGATAAAGGGATAATGAGGTTTCATAAAATAATATATAATCCTATTGACAAGTATTGTCAAGTAGTATATTAATTTATTTATGCAAACAAACAGAAAGGCAAATATGCGATTAAGACTAAATCAAGAGTATCGGAACAAGATTGCCAATAGAATGAGAGTACATCTTGAACAAGAAGATACGATTGAAAAACAAAACTATGACAATCTAAAAGCAGATCAGATTGACATAAACGACAATGCGTGGAAGATTGCACATAATATAGTTAGACGACACTATACTGAAGATGATGTGGCAAAGGCACAATACTTACAAAATAAATTTGAGAATGTAAGTACGATTGCTAAAGACAGTTGTTTTCATTTTCATTATCTTGGAATGAAAGAAGATAGAGACTATGACAACAATCCTATAATGAAAGAAGATACTATTGAAAGCCATTTTGATTTTAGATTAAATGGTAGTATGGAGAGTGATAGTGATAGTAATTATAGCGATAGTAGTTATGGTTATGCTTTGTTTCGTGATGAACTAAAAGCACAAGAGAACTGCAACCCAGATATTTTGATTGAACAAGAGGGTAAAGACAACAACCCACACAAGACAAAATATTGTGATAACAACAATAAGTATCTTGGTAATGATAATAGTGGTTATGGCAAACAATGGAATGAAAAATATCAATTAGATTTAATTGGTAGAGATTATTGTAGAGATAGGTCTATTGCTTGTACTGAAAAAGAGTACATGATGTTGATACAATGGAAACAAGCCAAAGGACAATTTGTAATGGCACATCATAAATGGATACAATCTATTTTAGACCAGATGAAAGAAATTAAAGTTGGTCTAAAAGGGTATAAATATCTTGATGAGGCATTAGAACTTGCAACTGAACTTGGTTTAAATATTGATGAGGCAGAAATAATAAGAACTAACTCAACTGGCTTAACTATTTACAATCCTAAAAATCTAGCTGATAGAATAAAAGGAATGAAGAATAAGAGAGTTAAAACACAAGCAGAAAAGATTGCAGAAAGGGTATTGTACGAACAACAACAAAATGAAAGTGTAAATTAACACTTGACAGATGTATGGGATTAATATAAAATCCCATACATAACAGAAAGAAAGGACAGAAAGATGAAATACTTTAGTTGGTACGCAAAATCACGACAAGCATTTATTAATTGTCGTGGAGTTGATGAACACGATTATTACGATGAATGGAGTGGAAAGTTTAAAACTTTTAAATCAAAACAATGGACAGATCAAAAGGGTTTTCCTTGTTACAATTTTTGGGATATTGACGCAGAACACCCAAGAACTGCAGTAAATTATTCTGTGAGAAAGGCGGAGGCAGTATGAAATTATTAATTGGATTAAGCGGATTTGTAATTGCAATGTTAGGTGGAATTTTATCTTATCGATTTGATTTTACTATTGGATTACTCGTTGCATTCTTAGGTGTATTTATGTTTTGGTCAATGCTACCAAGCACAGATCAAAATGAAAGGCTAAGAAGATATGAGTAATTATAATTGGTGTCATGGTCCGAACTGCCATACTTATCAAACACAATCAAGAGTGAGAGGAAGTGGCGATAATAAAGTTTTAAGAACTATTAAAATAAAAGAAGATAGTAATTACAGAACACACGAACGATATAATATGTTCAATTACTTCTGTAATCAAAATTGTTTAATGGATTTTATTAGAACTCACTTACAATCTATAGTTGCCATTGCGCCAAGACGCCAGGCACTTGAAACACCGATCAAGGTTGTAAAAGAAAAGTACGAGAGTACACGTTGGGATTATGGCTCTAACATTGATGATAGACCACAACGAGTACCATACATGGCAACAAGGACCACAATTAAAAGTGTTGACAATGCTTGACTTAACCTATATTATCCCAGATATGAAAACAAATACAGATGAAAGAACAGAAGAAAGAAAAAATAGATTTAGTGGTGAATCTATTATGTTAACTAAAGAAGAAGCAAAGAAGCATGATGCAATCTTCATTAATGAAATAGGTGCAACGATCGAAGACAAGGAAGCAGGGATTGATGGCACATCTAAACTATGGGACAAGGTGCGAGCCGATCTTGATTGGTTTAGACAACACAATGCGAAAGCATACATGGTCTTGCTAGACTAATTAAACGAGTAGCAGGCGACTAACATCGCCTGCTACATTCAATAGAGGTACCACAACCTCTTTTAACTTTGCAATTACTTAAATAACTAATTTACCTTTTTAAAAAAGGGGTCCCAAAGTTTACCCTTTATTGCTTGATTTTGACAGTTTTAGCCTATAAAATCATTATGGGACCCTTTATGCAAGTAGACCTAGAAAAAATTAAAAAATTACCCCCAGACGTACGTAAAGACTTCATGAAGATGGCTTTGAAGTTAAATGAAAAAAAGAAAATTTCTAAAGTCAATTCCGACTTTTTGTCTTTTGCAAAACATATGTGGCCAGAATTCATTGAAGGTCGACATCACAAAATTATTTCAAAAAAATTTAACGAAATGGCAGAAGGCAAATTAAAAAGATTAATTGTCAATATGCCGCCAAGACATACTAAGTCTGAGTTCGCTAGCTCCTTGCTTCCCGCATGGATGATCGGGCGTAACCCAAAATTAAAAATTATTCAAACTACCCACACCGGGGAACTAGCAATTAGATTCGGGCGTAAAGCTAAAACATTAATGGATAGTGAAGAGTACAAACAAGTGTTTGAAACAAGATTAAGAGAAGATTCACAAGCAGCAGGCAGATGGGAAACCGCTCAAGGCGGCGAGTACTTTGCAGCTGGTGTTGGTGGAGCAATAACGGGTCGTGGCGCTGATTTATTAATTATCGATGATCCTCACTCTGAGCAAGATGCCCTCAACATGACTGCTTTAGAGCGAGCTTACGAATGGTATACATCAGGTCCACGTCAACGTTTACAGCCAGGGGGAGCCATCGTTTGTGTTATGACGCGTTGGAATGTTAAAGATTTAACTGGAATGTTATTGCAACATCAAAAAGAAGCTAAAGCTGATCAGTGGGAGTTAATAGAATTTCCTGCTATCATGCCATCAGGTAAACCTGTTTGGCCGGAGTATTGGAATGCAAAAGAATTAGAAACTGTTAAAGCATCATTATCAGTTGGTAAATGGAATGCACAGTGGATGCAAAATCCTACATCTGAAGAAGGTGCTATCATTAAACGAGAATGGTGGAAGAAATGGACGGGAGACGTGATGCCAAGACTAGAGCACGTCATACAATCGTATGATACAGCGTTTATGAAAAAAGAAACAGCGGACTATAGCGCAATCACTACTTGGGGTGTATTTCGTGAGAATGAAGACAAACCTGCAAGTTTAATATTAGTTGATGCACTAAAAGGTAGATACGAGTTTCCAGAACTAAGACGAGTTGCAAAAGAACAATACGATTACTGGCAGCCAGAGACTGTGTTGATTGAAGCAAAGGCTTCAGGATTACCTTTGACCTATGAATTAAGGAACATGGGAATACCAGTAATTAACTTTACACCATCAAAAGGAAATGATAAACATACACGTGTTAACTCGGTCGCACCACTATTTGAGAGTGGAACGATATGGGCGCCCACTAATAAGAACTTTGCACAAGAAGTAATTGAAGAATGTGCAGCGTTTCCTTATGGGGATCACGACGACTTGGTTGACAGTATGACTCAAGCCGTTATGAGATTCAGGCAAGGGGGTCTTATACCTCATCCTGAAGACTATAAGGATGAGAAGATAATAAAAACTAAGAGGGTTTATTACTAATGGCTATAAACGCAGTTATCAGATTTTTACAAGCAGCGAGAAGCATGGCTAAACAAGGCATGAGCAAAGAACAAATTCTAGATTTTGCAAGAAGAGAATTTGGAAAAGTGTCTGAACTTTTAAGAAAGCAAATAGACGATATATTTAAAGCAAAACCTAAGACTGAGAAAAAAGGTGATGTGGTGCCTATTAAGAAAAAAGAAGGTATTGAAACTCTTTCAGAAGCAGATCAAGACATAGCCGACATTCAAAAATCAATGGACGATTTAGATGCAGCAGAGGCAGAAGCAGATGCATTTTCTGCACTGGATAAAAG
>VTLG01002119.1_pt1 | contig 10047 bp, 18 predicted proteins | sample 4694571 | NCBI WGS metagenome assembly VTLG01 (sample SAMN12604809, study PRJNA352737) | marine metagenome | biome: ENVO:00000447; feature: ENVO:00000209|ENVO:00000569|ENVO:01000036; material: ENVO:00002151; isolation source: viral sequences binned using virsorter ... | reverse complement strand
ACGGAGCAGCCATTCAGATTTACCTTAATAAGTTTTGCGATACCCTAATCACAGATAAGGGGGTTAATTTCACGGAAATTAACTATTTAGTTTGAGCCTCTTGTTTCAGCACTGCTGCCATTTGAGGATCTTGTTCTGATAATAGCATTTGTTGTGTTATATTGCCCGTTTTCCAGGGGTTTACTTGACCTCCAGAAGCATTAGCAACTGGGCTTGGTTTTGCACCCATACCAGCAGCAGAACTTGGTTTAAAATGATGTTCCCAACCACTGCCAGGATTTTTGAGACTTGTGAGATAAGTAGTGAGATTTTGCTCAACACCTCCGTTCAATACAACTACTTCTCCGTTAGCGTTTCTTTGTAACTTGTTTTGTAATAATGACAGAGTTTGTTCTGCATTTATTGCTCCAAGATTACTGATAGCTGCGAGTGCTGTTGTTTTTGTCGAAGCTACTTCATTAGAAGTTTTTAAGTCCTCTAATTGTTGAGATAGGGTAAGTATCTGTTGCTCCTTTTCTTGGGCTGTTTTATTAGCCTCTTCCCAAAGAGTTTTCCATTGACCTTGATCCTCTAATTCTTTGGTACGCTTTTCCTCTCTTTGTTTATAAACATCATCAAGTTTACCTTTGATGCCTTTAAATTTTTCTTGTGCTTCAGCAGCTTCTTTTTGTGCAGCAGCTAGTTTTGCTTCATATTCTGCTTTTACAGAACTGAGATCGGGTGCTTGTGGTTGTGAAGCAGTTTCAGCCACGGGCTGTTCAGAAGGATTCACGGAATCAGACTGAATTACTTGTTCTTCGATAGCCATAGATTAGTCAGATAGTGGGCTTGTAGATTTCTTTTTAGCAGGTTTTTTCTTAGTTGCTTTTGGTTTAGTAGTAACAGGAGTCTCAGGACCATTACCCATCTTTTCAGATGCAGTAGGTTCTACAAGTTCCCATTTGTATGTACCGTCAGGCTGAAGTACCTTATCTAAGGATTTAGCCATAATAATCTGTGTATTTATTCACTATTGTAGCAGACTATTCAGATTTGACCTCATTTGCACTTGGTAAAACTTCACCTTGTACCAAAATGTCTCTAAATTCTTCTCTATCAATAACTTGTTGATCGAATAGAGATGTTAATGCTGTTATATCCTGTCCAATTAGTCTTTCAATGTCAAAATCTCTACTGATTTTTACTTCTGGTGGCTCTATTCCTACGTATTCAGCAGAAAAATTAAAACATTTTTGAAGTTTTTGTTCTAATTCCATAGAAACCATAGCCAGCATAGAGTTTGTGTCCACACGATCTAATCTTCGAGCGTCAGCACTTTCAGCTACAAATTTCTGTTGTGATAGTGTACTAATTCCCAAAGTAGCCATTTGCATTTGTAATTCCTTGATCTCAGCAGATTGAGCATCAAAAGCACTACTTGCTGGTTCTACATAATAAATTTTATTACCAGGTTGAGTTGCCATCGCATAATTAACAGATATAGCTAAATCTTTTGTCTGATCGTCATAACCTTCCATGACAAGCATTGGTTGAGATGCAACGTGCAAACTATGTATTAAATCAGCCTGTCTTTGAAAATGGGCAAGATTTAAGTACGCAATATCAAGTAAAGGCGGTTTACTTACTAAATTTTCAGTTTTTCCAGAATAAACAGTAACTAAAGGTATTTCACCAAGAGAAAAAGTACCTGATTCCGCTAATTTGTATTCTTGATCGGTGGTGCTAGTGCTAAATTCACCCATATAAGAATTATCATCGACATCATACATTGCATCAATTTCGTCTTTTTTACGAAATACTCTATAACTTCCAGGTTCTATAACTCGTACTTGGTCATAAACTTTTTCACCAAAATCTCCATCAGGTAATACAGCTTTCTCTGCAATTCTTGCCTGTATAAGATTTCCATAATTTGATTCTCTATCTAATCTCCAACCTAAAAGATTTGTTGGATCTACTTCAATCCAGTAAGGTCTGCGGTTTTGAGAACGCTCTTCAGCTAAACTTACTGCTCCTCCAGGTGCAGGGTAATCAACAAGAATATGACTTTGACCATAAGTAAGAGAACACATCAATATTCTTCTTGCGTATTCGTCTAAATCAGAACCGCAACCATCAACATCTGCCTTGAAAGTATCTGTCCAATATGGATCGCCTGTTAATGCTATTGGTTTACGAAGAATTAAACCTGTAGCTGCTCTTATTAGTCTTTGTGTAAAAGGACTAAATACAGCACGATTTACTCTTGCCTTATATGCTGTATAATCCTCTCTTGGTTCTAATGGTAAAAAGGCTTCACTATTTTCTCTAAGATATTCTGTTCCTTCAGTAACAGCCTTCATTATTTCCCAACCTTTCATCATATCTAAAACTGCTCTAGTTCTAGTGAAAGGACTATCTATATCTCCAATATTTGTAGAGGTTTGTATTTTTGTTCTGTAATCACCAGGAATTGAATAAGTCATTTAACACCTCCATCGTTTTAATGCTAACGCTTTTCTGGTTGGTCGGCCTTTACTGTCCTTCATTGGTCCTTTGACTCCTTTCATCCTGGCACAAAATGATTTTCGTCTAGCGGCCCTTTTTCCCGTTGGACTTTTTTCTGTTACAGGTGCTTGTAAATTGCTACCTGTGGCACGATTATATTTTGCTCTACCTTTAGCAGTAAGTCCTCCCTTCCGAGACTTTTCACCTCGGCCAACAGATAAACTTACTCCCTTTTTTCTTGGCATTATGCAGCAATTACGATTCCTGTAGCAGCAGAAGATGGATCGCTCATAGAAGCCTGGAACCCACAACTTATAGTCGTTAAGTCACCTAATGCAGTACCAGTGTCCATGCTCGTTATTATTCCGTTAAATGTAATTTTTTTACCGCCAGATGTACCTATAAATAACTCAAATTCAGCATCTTCTCCGTTACCAGCAACAACTTCTTGCAATAAATTAGCAGTTTCATTACCCGATGCTGCTGAATATAAGAAATCAATAGTACCTGTAGCACTAACTAAACTGGGAACATAACGTCTTTGAGTCGCTCCATGAGCAGTACACTCAATCACATCTCTAGTTGTAGAAAAACTCCACGCAGTTGTAGAAACAATAGCTTCAGTAGTTCCAGAAGACGATTTAAAATTTACAGAGCCCTCTTCACCCTTAAAAAATGCCATAATTTTAAGAAAAAAGTATATATACGACTATATTACCGTGAAACTGCAACTTTTACAGTTATTTTTTCTTCTTTTTTCGTCTATGTTGATATGTTATCTTCTTACTTCCTGTTTTTGCACGTTTAAATCTTGTTTTTTCGGCTGATGACATTTCTCCAGTAGTCTTAGGTGTCTTACTTGATACACGTTTACTGGGTCTACAGGCAGGATAACCTCTTTTTTCACCTTTTTGACGGCCACAAGGCTTGCCAGTTTTTACATCTACCCAGTTTTCTTTAAACCAACGGGTTAAACCGCCACTACTTCTTGCCACTTTTTTTAGTTCCTGTGCGATAAGTACCACCACGCTTCTTATACTCTCGTACAAGCCATGCGTTAGCGTAAGCAGAAGGATAAACAGCAAATTTACGTTTAGCTTCTGACTTTACTCTTGAATATAAGGCTTTATTAACAGGAATGTTTGCCACTTTTCTTAGTTCCTTTCTTTTTCTTCTTTTTACCTTTGGGTTTCATTGAACCGTAGTGTCCAGGCATAATTAAAAGTAACTCTTAGTATATTCTAAACGAAGTTTGACCTAATGTCTCTGGTTTTGCAAGGTTGAATTGCTGTAAACAAAGATAACCAAATGCGTCAAATGCGTGGTCAACTCCTAAATTTTTATTTGGTAAGCCTGTATTTGGTGCATAAGTAAGAGTTCTTAATGCTTTTATTAATTCTTTACAACGTGGGTGGATAAATGTTCTTCGATCTCCGTTTGCATCATATAAAGCTGTATTAACAGCAGTAATTTTATCTCTTATTTTCCACGGACTTTTTGGACTCATAACAGTAAATCCACTCCTTCTTAAAATATTGTGGTCCGTAACTCCAACTCCACTTGTTTTTCTCGCACTACCCGTTGGGTCAGGACACGCAATTACTCTTCGATCTACTCCATATCGCCTTATAACTTCTTCCGCAAAATCCCAAGTTGTTGCTCCACCCGTCAACATGATCTCATCAAATACATAAAGACAGTCGTTATGCTTGACCGCACAAATTCCTGCCATAGGGTCCACGTTAAAATCCAATCCCAAAATTAAAGGTAACATCTGTAAATCCTGGACTTCAGCACTAATGTTGTCATCGCTGAAACTTACAGCCACCAATCCCGTAAGATTCTCAAAACTTGCCTCAAATTCCTGCTTGAATGTTCTTCTATCTAATTGGGCCTTCGCAGCCTCGACTTCCTCTGCTGGAACATTTCCCCCGTCTATCGTAGTAAAACTCCACCTCTTCCAATCTCCCGTAGGATCTTCTGGGACATAGCACCATAAATCGTAAAACCAACTTGCCGTGCCATCGGGTGTCGATATGAATAATGCCCATCCCTGTTTATCTGCTAGTGCTGGTCGGATAACCTGGAACCAAACGTCAGAATCCATAAATGCTGCCTCATCTAGTACAACACCTGCTAAACTTCGACCTCTTAACGTGGTTGCGTTTTCTGTTCCCTTTAACTCGATAAGTGAGCCATTTATTAGTTCTATTTTTAAATCTGTTTCGTTTTTGCTTTTTACCCATGTAGGCGGTACTAACTTTTTTAATTCCTTCCAGGCAATGTCTTTTGCCATGCGATATGTCGGAGCACAGTAGAAATATGTTTCGCCTGGTCGTTTTATCGCAGCGTTTACAAGTTCAATACACGATAAATAGGATTTTCCAAATCTTCTGCCAGCCACCAGTACCCTAAATCTGTTTTTTGCATTGAATACCTCCCCCTGTGCCCAACGCAATGTTAAGTTTTCTCGTGTTTTTACACTCATGTAGTACAAAATAACCCTAATTTTAATTTATTTTGTAGTTTTTATCGACTAATTTGCTATTTTAAGGTTATTATTCAATTAATAACATAAGTTTCAGTCCGTGACAGAAGCAATCCTACAGAATTTTGACGATAGATCCGTTCCAAAGAAAAGAAATCCAGGAAGATCCCCTGATATGGTTATAGAACAGAGAAGACAAAGGTTATACAAAAGACAGTTGGAGGGTCTTACTACAAGGCATTTGGTTTTAGAACATTCTTCCAGGGAAGGAGTTTGTGTAAAAACTGCTTGGAACGATTGGAAAGAGGTTTCAAAGTGGAATGAAGAAGATTGGCAAAAAGATAGAGAAAATATGATCGCTAGGCTTCAAGCTATGAGAGTTAGACTCTTTGATAGAGCTGTCAAAAAAGGACAGTTTCAAACTGCTGCCCAAATATTAGATTCACTAGGTAAAGTAGTAGGAGAGAGTGTAGAGACTGTAAACATAAATGCTCCAGAACTAGCTATACGAATAGAAAATCAAAAAGATAGTTGACACTATTGTAGTATTGTACTATAATAAATAGTGTAGAGAGAAATAATTTTTAGATTTACCAGAAGGTTCAGGACATTGTGATACATTTGTACTACATTCGCAACATCACCCCCCACCCAATAGGTAGGAGATCGGGAACCGGTGGGAGATCGGGAGCACCTCACAACAATAATTTTTTTTGTTCATAATTTTTTCTTACATCACATTGTTCTTTTCTTGCCTGGATAACTTTTGCAATATCACTTGCCACAATTACAATTAACAAAACATCTTTTACAATAGCAATAGAAAGAAAAGAAAAAACCCAGACAATAATAATTAATTTCTAATAATAATTTTTTTGCATAAAAAAAAACCCTATCTAAAATAAGATAGAGTTAATTTAATTTTTTAATTTTGTTGTTTAGTATCCTAAGAAATCAACTAAACCTAAAATAGTAAAATCATTATCCTTAGTTTGTTCAACATATTGATCTAAAAAACAACCATGTTCATTCAGTAATTGTTGAGCATCAAATTCATTCAAACAACCATCATAAGAATAATTTAACAAACCTAATAAATAATTAGATTCCATTGATTCTATTATTTCTTCAGTTTCTTCCTGAAGACTATCATAAAAACTATTGAAGTTATCAACTGTATAGTTGATAGTAGGAATAAAGAAAGAGATAATATTTTTTATGTACTTCATAATTAATTATTTTGTAAGTACATAGAATAAGAAGATAAAACAGAATCTATTTTATTAGTTCTATCTTCTAAACTTTCTTTTATGTTGCTAGCGATGTGCTGACCAACACTAACAAAGAAACACAAAGACAATAAATAAACAGTTAGTACTTTCATAATTAGTTTTTTGTAGTAGAGACAAAATGTGTCTCCTTACTTTTAATTTTACCAAATAAAAAAGACTACTAGAGTAATACAGTAGTCTTACTGTAACAATACTTAATATTTAATTTAACTTACTTATTCTCTTTTCTAAATTCTTCATAAGTAATAAGATATTCATTTTGTTTAGATAACCAACTTCGCATATTATTACTATGTTTTGGATTATCTTGTATTAACTCAATAATACTATAATTCTTATGTTTATAACCTTGACTATTATCAAATAATTTTATAAAACTTTCTAATTCATTCTTCAAATTATTAATTTGGTCTATTCTGTATTGTATGTCATAAGAACTAGATTTTATTTTTTCCCATTTTTCTAATTCCTGGATATTGTCTGCAAATCTTCTTACATTTAAATTATGTATAACTTGATAATCTATTTTCTGAGATTTTAAAATTTTTTCTGACTTTCTATCTTTTGCACTTTCTGAAATAATAACATCACATACATATTTATCTATATCAAAATAATTATTTTGATGATGACAATAAAAATAAATTCTATTCTCTTCTGTTTCATCTGTTGGTTTTTGATGATAAGCAACTAAACCAAATTCATCATAAGGTAAAACTCTTTTAATATCTTCGTTTATTTTTTCTAAAATATTCTTATTCAAAATCTTTCCTTTATTTTTTTCTAGTGTATTAATAGTACTCTTTCTTAGTTTTATTATTGTTTCATAATAAGCTATATGATAACTAGCTATCATTGAAACATCAATTTTTTTTAAATACTTTTGTTTTTTCTGTTCCTGGATAAAATCCGCATAGGGTGATGAGATAGGATTTGACATAATTTTTTTTTGGTGAGGTGTAAAAAATTTTCCCTCTTGACTAGAATATTACATTAGATATTATTTATTGTCAAGATTATCTTATCTATTATTTTATAAACCCTATAATTATACTTGATATTTACTTTATCTAATCTAATTACTTTTAATAATGAAGTCATAATAAAAAATAGTTCAAATGTACTAAAGGATACAGTAACTTTCTTGCTATTACTGAATTTATTGAGGATTTTGGACACTTTTTAACAAAATAAAATTAACAACACCTCTAAATTATCGTAGTATCTATTAAAGGGCAATTATGAAAATGAAAATTTTTTTCTTGCAAAAATGAAAAGTCTCATGTAATATAGTAATGGTAATAGTAATTTCAACTAACCAAAATGAAAAAAACTGAGAATCTCTCACCCCAGGTATTAATTATTGGCTCTGGGAATATGTGTCAAGATGACTGTAGAATCCACGAAAACTGGATTACACGTTACAACATCTTTAATAAAGTACGATTTGACAGTGCTATTAAAAAAGGTCAAAAATGTGATTTAATTGTTTTTAAAGCAATAGATCACTGCGGAACTAGGACTGTTTATGAATGTCACATAAACAATAAATTCGTATCAATGCCTTTAAACATCTTTAATGATCTAGGCTTTTATATTTGGAATAATTATTTTAGACCTGATACTCAAGATACAAAAATCCATTTATTCTTATCTCAAACCGATCCAGGATTAGGAATAGTTTTACCCCAGGATAATAGGGATAATGGTTTTTCTTATAGGCAAGTCAATCCAATAAAAAGGATATATAACCTACAAAGAAAAAAAGAAGAAAATGTAAAACTAAATAATAATGATTTATTTGGTGAAGATATATTGGGGTATTCAATATGAATAAAAGAGTAATTGAAACATCAGTAAGACTACCCATATATTGGGCGTCTTATCTAGCCAATAATGATGATTCTTCACTTGATTTATACGAAAAAATTACAGTTGAGGGAACATTAAAATCATTAGGCATTAAAGGCGAATGTATAGATGTTAAAGATGACATACATTTTGAAAAGCCTTTTATCCCTGGGTTATTGCCTGGGGATTTTTGCACATATATTTTTCAATATCGTTTTTAATATTATGAAACTAATTAATGAAGTCTTAAAAGACAAAACTGAACAAGGTCATACTCTTGATATATATATCAAAGATGCACCTCATTCAAATACAACTATCCAGGAATGGGTAGATAATAAAACACATTTATATGTTGTTGTTTTTCATTTTACTAACGTAAAAAATCCTTATTATGGACATTCTTACTATATAGATACTGTTATTAATTCCAGTAATAAGGGATTATGCCTTAATGGTAGTAGATGGGACTATGAAAGTATTAGTGAAGAAACTTATGAAAGAGTTAAAAACTTTTGTAGAAAATTCGCATTAACTAATCAGTTAAATATAGAACATTCCAAAATTAAATATATAGATGAAACCTATATATATAGCTATGGGGGTAAATGGATTAAAAATGGATAGAAAAGAGGCGATTAATCTAGCCTTAACTTTATTTCGTCAAGATTTAGATAGAAACGATGTAGTAACTACATTGATGAAATCTAACATTCCAGAATCTACTGCTTATAGGTATACAAAAAAAGCCTATGAGCAGTATGAATGGGAAACAGATAAACAAGACGATCCAAAAAAGTGTTTTGAGCTTAAAGCCCTGGACACTATATATAAGGCTATGAAATGGGCTGAAACAAACCAGGATACGGAATTGGCTGTTAAATATGCCAATTTATATATCACTAACAAAAAAAGGTTAAAAAAATGAATGAATTAACTTATGAACAAAAATGTTTTCAATGGGCATCTAACCAATTTCTTTATGAAGAAGTACCTGACGAATATTTTGAAATGTCAGAAGAAGATCAACATAAACATTTAGAAGAATATGCTTGGGAAGCTGTAGAACATTATGAAGGATATAAATTATCTAACATTATAGATAGTTTGGCCGAGCATATTATTCAAGAAATTTATCCAAAGAAAGAGGATTTTAAAAATGACTGACTCATTTATGCACAACCATCAATCAGCACTTGATAGTTTTATGGAAGATAAAGCTATCCAGGATTTAGAAGATGCTGGTATATATCCCGTACCAGATAATGATGCAATTATGGAAGATATATATGAAGATGTACTAGCTGACCACCCGGAAATGTCTGGTGTTAATCAGGTTAGGTTAGCTGAAGAAATCTTCAGAGATTTACCCGAACCAGGAGATTATGATGACTTTTAATCTTAAACAAATACATGATGAAATTACTGAGATTTTAGAAATTTCATATCCTCGGATTATCATATCTGATGGGATACCTGCAAAGGGATTTAATGATGAAGAGTTGATGTTAATTCGAGCCAAGGAATTTAAACGTATTTTAAAAGAAAGACATGAAAAAATTATTAAAGACAAAAACAATGACTAAAGAACCTATTAAACAACAGCTAACTCTTTTATCTGCTCCTGGAATTTCATACAGCGTTCCATAAAACATATCTCACTAGACCGTAGACTAAGACTATTCAATAGTTTTAGCTGCGGTTTTCCACTTCTTCTAGCTATACAAACTAAGGCTTGGGTACATTCAATACCAGTAAGTTTTCTTAGTGCATAATTATACGCCCCAAGTTGATGACAATAGTTCAATAACATTTCATCTGATCTGACCTCTTTAGAGGTTTTCCAATCACATATTGTTAACTTTCCATCAATATCTATTAAAGCGTCAGCCGTTCCAGCAAATCCATAATCCTTGTCATAAATACTAA
>VTLG01014371.1_pt1 | contig 10049 bp, 7 predicted proteins | sample 4694571 | NCBI WGS metagenome assembly VTLG01 (sample SAMN12604809, study PRJNA352737) | marine metagenome | biome: ENVO:00000447; feature: ENVO:00000209|ENVO:00000569|ENVO:01000036; material: ENVO:00002151; isolation source: viral sequences binned using virsorter ... | reverse complement strand
TTGGATGTTCAGACTCTCTTGCTAACTCAGCAAGTACGTCCATTGACCTTGTACCTGTATATATTAAATCTTTATAAGTTTTACGTGAAAACTCATAATCATCTTTTACATCTTTATCTATTTTTATAGGTCTATTATTTTTAATTGTTGGTAGATTTTTTTCTAAACTCTTTACCATTTTATCTTTCTTATCCATTATCCACCTTCAGTTTTAGTTGTTGTCACCGTGAAACTTGATTCAGTATCTGTATTACCTATTGTAAAATCAATTTCCTCAAATGTTCTACCAACATTATCTTTTTCATGGAAATCAAGATTAACTTCACGTATAATTTTTTGGTCTCCAGTAGGACCAAAGAATTTCATTTTCATTGTAAAATCTAGTTGATATATAAGTACTCTTCTTTCAGTAAAGTCTCCTTCATATTGGTCATCAATTGAAACACTACCTAATATAACTGAAACATCTTGTTTATAATTAAATCCTGATACTGGTGTTATGGTGACATTATATTCTGGTTGAAAATATGGTAATATTTGTTCAACTATTTGTAAACCATCATCTTGATTTTTAGTCATAATAAATAATGACATACCAATATCATAAGCTGTATAATGTTTAATTGTTTTCTTTTTAGTTATATCTGAACCATGAGTTTCAGAAATAGTATTTCTTTTTGCAAGTTTTTGTGTTTGGTCTAATGTTAAGCTAGTAATTTCAAATGCCATTCTTGGTAATTTAATACCCATTTGAGCATCAAATCCAGTTGATGAATCTAATCTAGCTAAATACTTTTCTTTAGGTCCATAAGCTAAAGGAACTCTTATTTGATTAATAGTACTTCCATCTGCTTTTTTTCTTACAACTGATAAATTATTAAACAATGTACCAAAAACGGCCACTGATTTTCTCATTGTTGCGTGATAAAAATGGTCACCAAACATTAGTAAGTCTCCGATGGGTCGCCAAATGGATTTGATTCAGAAAAATCTATAAATCCATCAGCTGTTATTTCAAAATCTATATTTTGAGCTTCTTCATCAGCTGCCCATGATGTTCCAGTTTGATTTGTCACATCACTATATATTGTAGCAATAGTACCAGTAAATCCTGATTCTTTACCAGTTATTGTAGCACCTGTTGTAAATGTTTTAGTTTCAGTAGTACCATCACTTCCAATATTAGACACCCATATTTTACTTAATATATCTGATGATTTAGTTCTTTGTTGGACTTCACCAAATACTCTTACAGCTGGCGTACCACCAGAAGCTGGTGTAATTATTTGTTCTACTATTTCTCCTACTGTAAAGTGATTACCACCTGTAATTGTAATATCCATAGGTAATTGATAAGCAGCTTTTGCAGTTGCAGTATCTATTGACTCTACTCCAGTTTCAAAGTCTTCATCATTGTATTCAAATAATGAACATTCAAGTTTATAAACCGGTAAATTAGATAATTGATAAAATGGTTGTTCATCTTCAACAAAATTAATCTCAAAGAATGAATTAGTCATAGGTAAAAATACTAAATCACCTTCCATAGGTTTAGGATTTTCTACCTGTGATGAGAATGGACCAACTCTATCATCCCATCTTCTTCTTGATACTATAAATGTTGCAGTATCTTTTATTTGTAAACCAAACTTAGAATATAAATCGCCTTCACCTTCAAAGCCTTCAGTATTTTCAATATACATTTCCATAAGGAAAGCATCATCAAATGTAGACGCTGGGTCTTCATTTAAAATGCTGTCTCTATTTACTATTGTACGTGGAATGTAATAGACATCTTGTCCATATATTCCTAGTGATTCTATTATCAGGTCTTCGTAAAGATTCTGTTCAGATTTTACGGCCTGAGAAAAGTATACGTTTCTCGGCATTGGTTATCCTGTCATGAAGTCAATTGGTTGTTCCCAATTCAATCTTGCTTCTTCCTCTAATCTTGTAATTTCTTCGTTTGCATCGTCAAATAATTGACGTCCATTAAATGTCACACCACCTGGCATTACCATACCTTCAAACTTTAATAAATTAGTTCCCCATTGTCTTTTGATTAATGCTGTTGCATATCTTTTTAAGAAGTAATCGTTATATACATCAGTAAATGTATCAGGGTCTATAATTCTATAACATTCTACTACAAGATAATCATCAACATCTACTTCTTCATCCCAATCCATAAAAATATCTAATCGATTTTTATGTCTATCAAAGTTAATTTGTTTATCATCTGAGTCAACAACAACATCTAATAAAGATAAAAATTGTCTACTCATTACGTATTCAGTTAAATTACCCATAAAGCCAACTGAATGTATATCGTTTAAATGTATTTGATATCTAATATCAAACATATCAGTTGATGAGACGGAATCTCTTATTGGCATAACTCTTACAACGTCAGTGATAGCATCATTTAATGCTATATAACCATTTTCGATATCTCCTTTTGATATTGAACTTATTGTTGCTGTTGCGCTAGTAGTGTCACCAGTAATTGTTTCATTTGCTGCAAAAGCTACATTAGTATCATCTAATTGATTATATGTAATTTTAGTAGCAGCTGCAGTTTTTATTACAGCTTTAGCACCAGATGTTCCACCGGTAATAGTTTCACCTACTTGGAAATTACCAGCTACTGATGCTGTTAAAGTTAAAGTTGAATTAGTGACTTTATGTTTTAAATAAAATTTTTCTATAGAATCAGCATGATAAAACTGATAAAATTGTAAAGCTTCATCTATTCTATCATCAATTTGGTCTTCATCAACATTAATTTCAATTACAGGCGCGCCTAAACTTCTTAAGCAATAATCACTAAATGTTTGTCTTGAGTTTGGTTTTGCCATTGTTTATTCCTATTATATTCTATTTATAACAATCAATGTCTTACATTGATACTTCGTTGGCTGCTTTTTTTGCATTCTTTACTGTTGTAGTCCAAACTGCATTACAAATAGCTTGAACTTCTGCAGATTCTCCAGTTATATCTGTATCAGTATGAGTCCAAGAACTACCATCATAAGACGATGTTACGCAGTCAAGAACTTTTCTATGAAAAGACCTTGTAATTTCTACTCCATCTTCTTTAATAACAGTAGCTGTTCTTACTTGTATAGATTTGTAATCTCCTACAATTTCTATTTTATCTTCTATTATTTCTTTTGTTATAGCCATTTTTTTCTCCTATGATGTAATATACGTATGTGTTCCGTGTGCTGCAAAATCATTGTCATATGAAACTTCTATTTCTCCAAATGTGATAACATCAAAGCCACCAGTTCCATTATTATAGTATGTTAAATAACTTAGATTATCTCCTAAGTAAGAAACTATTTGATTTTTACTAAAATATCTACAAAGTATGCTTCCTACAGTTTGATGACCATCGCCACTTGCAGTTTTTGCAGCAAAAGGTAATCCACCTATTTGTACAATGCCATTACTACTTCCTAAAGTAGTTAAATTATAATAATAACTAACAGTGACAACTCTTCCTATTTTTGTATAATGACCTCCAGCACCTGATATAGTTCCATCATTAACTGTTGGAGTCCAAGTACCTTCTTCGTAATCATCAAGTGCGTTAGCTTGTGCTGTGTCTCCATTAAATGTTAAACCTCCACCAGCTAATAACCTCATTCTTTCTGTATCACCACTACCTGCACCACCACCTGTTCTAAAGACCATATAACCTGAACCTGCTGTATCACCATAAGCTCTTAACCAAGCAGCATCACTTGTGTACTGTAAAACTGCGCAAGCATCTTGATGGTCAGCTAAACCACCTCTAGCCATTACAACCTTGTTAGAAGCTAAAACTCCCGATTCAGTTGATAAGTTATTAAATGTTGTAGTTCCAACTAACACATTTCCTGAAGCGTCAATACGTAGTCTTTCTAAAAGTGAACCACCTGTAGTATCAGTATGGAATGTTAATACTCCACCACCGCCACTACCATATGCTGATGTGATTCTACTTCTTTCATTATCATTTATAAATTTTATCGAAGCAGTATTGCCTGAGCCATTACCATCAATTGCAATTGCACCATTTGTACCTTTTACATGTAGTAATTCATCAGGCGTAGTAGTACCAATTCCTAACCCATTAGTTTTAAAGGTTGCTGTATTTGCACCACCATTATCAGTTCTAATATAAACAGCATCTGAATCTAAATAAACATCGGAAGTTCCACCATATCCAAACCTATAAAAACTACTATCATTATTAGCAATTATTAAGTTTGAATCAGGACTTGTGGCACCAATTCCAACCTTACCTGAAGAATCAATACGCATTCTTTCAACTGCACTTTGACTTCCATCAGCAGTTGTAAAAAAGCCTAATCTTCCCGGTGTATCGTTTGTACCTGGAGTTCCGTCTACTCTTGCATCAATTTTTGCAGCGTGAGATACTAAATCAGTTCCATCAGATGCTGCCCATACTATTGAACCTAATGTATCATCATCTTGAACTATAGTATTACCACCTATAGTTGCATTTCTAGATTTTACAAAATTAATAGCTGCTGGACCTGTATTATTACTAAATCTACCTAGAGTAAGTATAGTATCTGAATTACCTGTACCTAATACTTGTGCTGCACCCGTTCCACCAGTAGTTGCAACTGCAGCTGCACCACCTACTACTAATCTTCCACTTGCATCTATTCTTACTTTTTCAGAGTCATTAGCATAAAAAGTTATATTTGATGTTGCGTTGTCGTTATTTTTGTCAACTCCTAATCTTAATTCACTCGCATTAGTATATAATTCAGCCGGTGCTGTATCACCAAATCTGATATTTCCTGCTGTATGTAAAGACTCTTGAGGTGTTTGAGTTCCTATACCGACATTACCAGTACTACCAACAATTCTCATCCTTTCAGCACCACCAGCATTCATCTTAGTTAAGAATACAATAGGAGCATCTTCTTCTGTTCTTATAAATAAATTTCCTGTTCCTCTATGATGTATACCTGAAGATGTATTTGCTCCACCATTATTTCTAATAATTCTTAAACCATAATCAGTATATGTACTGTCTCCAATTAAATCAACATATGAATAATGATTTTGAGTAGTACCAGCTCCAATTTCAACATTTGAATCTTGGCCAGCATTAGCGTTTACTATTACATCTTCTAACACAGCTAATTTTTTATTTGCAAGCCATCTATCATTTGATTCATCCCATGTAAAACTAGCGGCTGAACCATCAATAACTATACCTGAACCACCTGATTGTGCTTCTGTTTGACCAACTCCTAATGTGATTGTTTTATCAGTAACGTCAAGGTCAGTGACACTTGTACTGTTAACGTTTCCTGTAATATCTAAATCACCAGTGACTGCAAGAGTACCTGTGACGGTTGCACCAGTAGAAGATGTTTCAAGTTTTTTGCTACCGCTATGATAAAGTTCTACTGCACCATCTGGCTTTCCTACTAATATTTCAGCATTGTCAGATAATTTTCTTAAATTTATTGAGTCTCCATTTGTTCTTATAGCAAGAATACCATTGCCTGTATCATCAATTATTGAATTAGTAGAATCGTGGAAAATTTGCAAATCATTGCCCGTACCTATACGTAATCTTTCGTTATCAGCAAAATCTACATGAGCTGATTTATCTAATAAGTTTGCTGGTATTTTAGTTAATGCCATTTATTATTCCTTATATGGTTTTCTTGTACTACCTTTTGGGTATTTATCTTTTATTTCTTTTATAGCTAAATAAAATTTACCTGTTTTATCTAACTTTCCTTCGTTTATGTCATGCCATAACATGTCTAACTGTTCAATAAAATGTGGATATTCCTTTAACCTTGATATATCATATGTCCACTCTACTTCACGTGGGTCAAAATCATCTGGTACTGGTCTTCCGTTTTCGTCTAAATGAAATCCTTCACTCATTAATATACTCCTGTTGTGTTATTTGAATAACTTACTGCAGTGACTCTAGGTGGCCAATTAATATGTCTTGCATAATCACCTTGTATATCTATATAGTCTAATCTTGCACCTACATATTGATTTCCATTACCACCAGCAGCTGCTACTAAAACTATAAGATTATCACTTGAAACATAAGCACTATGACAAAAATCATGTCCACCTGAACTAATTAAATTTTCAGCTGTACTCTGGTATATACCACCATTCCAATTATGAAATCCCCACATTCCTTTTATTGTTTGTGCAGATGAATATCTATATCCTGTTGCTTCGATTGCAACCATACCAAACGTTCCGGTGTCACCTGAACTAGGTATATTTGTTTTCATATGAGCATAATCATAGCCTGGATTTGTTTTATAATAATGATAAAATCCAATTACTGTAGGTGTAGAGTCTATATCACCACTTGTATTTGGTGGATTTAAAGTTAGCATACCAACACCATTAGCAGCACTTGTGGTACCACCTAATTCTAATGAAGTACTTGGATTATTTCTATGTATTCCTACATGCCCAGTTGATTCAATACGCATTCTTTCAGTTAAGGCTGTACCATTTGATGTTGAAAACTGTAAATATCCTTCTCTATTGGCAGAAGTAGCATTAGATTTTAAACCTGCAACAGAACCAAGAACATCTGACCTAGATACACCATCATCTGTGACACCACCAAGTTCAACTACACCACCTTTATTAGCAGCTTGACCAGCCCTATTAATAAGTCTTAATTTTGATACATCTCCTGTAGCACCACCATGTTTAATTGTTGGATTAATAGGATGTCCAGCACTTGTAATATGCACTTCTCCTGTATGTAGAATACGAGCTCTTGTTGTGCCATCACCAGTTTCAAAATTAATATATCCATTTGAACCATCAGCAATTTGTATTGTATTAATACTACTATCATCATCAAGTCTTAATCCAGAGCTGCCACCTCTTAAATAAAGATAATTATTTGTATGATAAGTAAATCCTGGAGATTCAAAGTTTGTTCCTTTTAATAAAAACTGTAAATTACCAGTACTAGTTAAACGCAAGGCATTATCTTTTGCGCCTACTCCAAACGTTAAAGTTTGGCTGGCAGATGAACCACCAATGTACAATTGATTTGTGGTACCATCACGAACACATGTAAACTCACCTATTCTTGTTGAACCTTCATGTAATGCATATCCCCAAAAATTAGCTGATTCAACATCATTGCTTGTATTTATTGCACTTACAAAATCACCTTCACCAAGACCAACTACAAATTTATGAGCAAGTACTGTTTTATTAATACCAACATTTTTACTTGTATCAATTGTTAATGCAGTGCCATCGTTTTGAATTAATCTAAATTCATTATTTGATGTTGTCCCTAGATATACAGTAGAATTATTAGATTGATAAGCAGCAAATACTGAAGTTCCTCTAGTACTTCTTATTATATTTCCACTACCTGCAGTCGCTTCTATTAAATAACTGTTTGCAACAGTTGCGCCACCTAATGCTAAATTATCAGCTGATGCGATTCCATTAACATCTAATTTAGTTGAAGGAGTAGCAGTTCCAATACCAACATTACCACCTCTTAAATTTAGAGTTTCTGTTCCACCTGCTATAAATCTCATTCTTCCGCCTTCGCCAGCCGAAGTAGCAAACTGAGTTATTTGTCCATAATCAGCATCAGTACCATCTCCTAAATTAATAATTGCGCCATGCCCAGTAGAAGCTGATTCTATTCTCATTGCTGAATAAGCACTTGAAGGACCTTTTATATGGAATTGATGTGTTGGCCCAGTAGTATTAATTCCAAAGTTTCCAGCTGCATCAAATTGTGCTCTTTGAGACCCACCCGTATGAAATTGTATACTTTCAGTACCAAACTCAGCATTAGCATCAGCTTTTAAAACTAAACTTCCACTTAAGCCTTGTACAGTAGCTTCATAATTAACATCAGAATCTGAAAAAGTTAAAGTAGGAGTAGCATCTGTTATAGTTATATCACCACTATTTACTGTTCCTGTAAATGTAGGCGAAGCTAATGGAGCTTTTGCAGCTAATGAGTTTGTCACAGTTGTACTAAAGTTAGCATCATCACCTAAAGCAGCCGCTAATTCATTTAATGTATTTAATGTACTTGGTGCGCTATCAGCCAGATTGGCTATTGCAGTCGTTACATATGCAGTAGTAGCTAATTTAGTACTATTATCAGATGCACTTTGAGTAGTAGTAGTTGGACTACCGCCTAAAGCAATGTTATCTGATATTACGTGACTTGATACTTTTGTTCCTGCCATATTATCCTTCTAATGTCTCTATTCTTGACTTTAAATCGTCAATTATTGTTTGTTGTTCTTGTAATGCTTTTGTTAATAATGGCACAAGTCTTGAATAATCTAATTCTTGATAAAGAGGTTCTGTACCTGTTTGTTCCCATGTTTGTCCTTCATCGGTTTTAGTGAAGTGTTCATATACTCCTTCATATACTATTTCACCATCAGAATCTTTAATTGTGCCTATCGGTTCCATGTGGTCCTTATCGCCTCTTACACTACTAGGAACTATATCCATAACTTCATGAGCTAACATACCTTGTATTGTTTTTGATGGATTTCTTTTAAAATTAAATTTAGCAGGTTTTAATTGTTTTAATAATGTAGTTGCATCCCAATCGTAATTTACATTTTCTTTTAATCTATAATCTGAAGTTGTGTTATAACTTACACCACCACCATCATCGTTGTGTGTGACTGAACCTACTCTACCACCCCCATCAGCAAAATCAATGAACACAGCATTTGTAGCTGGGTCTTCGTCTCTTAAATATAATCTTAAAACAGTATTACCAATTCCACTTGATACATCATAATCTTCTACAACAAAACTTCCATTCGGTGTTGAATTTGCTCCAAACACTGCTGCGTGTTGATAAGTATTATGTGCAAATGAATATGTACCACTATGAGCACCAAGGTCTTCACTGATATAGAACGTACCATTACTTTTTAAACGCATTCTTTCTTTAAATGCTGAACCTGACCACTGAGAAAATACAGCATCTGTTGCTGCATTTGAACCCATTACTCTAGCTTTTATTTGGAAATTACCATCGTTATTATGATAAGTAGAGCCTTCTAAACCAAAGTTTAGTGCTGCTTCATTACCAGTTGCAACAGTTGCATAATTTACAATACTAATTTCTCCGCCTCTACCACCAGAGGTATCTTTTCTTACAGCTAAAGTTGTTGTTGTATTATTACTTAATTGTGATGGGTCACCAATACCTACTTGAGTTTTATTTACACGCATTATTTCAGTATTAGCTACATAAAATGCGTGTCTTCCTGCATCAGAACCTGAACTATGATATTGTAAATCATATGCTGGACCAGATGTAAATCCTTGTCTTGTAGCATTTTCATTAAATAAATAAAGTTTTAAAGATGCGTCTGTATAACCATTTGAATAGTTATTGTTAAACATAAATCTATTAGGAGTAGCTGTACTGTTTCCTGTTGTACCACCTGAAGAACCTATAGCTAAGTTTGTTGTGTTAAATCCAATATTACCTGAAGTATTAACTACTACTCTTGTAGCACTATTTGTTTCATCATATAAAACAAAAGAATCTGATATTCCACCATGTATACCTAGTGCAAAATTTTGTGCATCATTAATAAATCGTGTTTGTACAATACTATTAGAACTTGTATCACTTAAAGTTAATTTAGAAGCAGGATTTGCGACATTACCTATACCAACATTACCGCCTTTTGGATTAAGTGTAATTGGATATCCATTATTATATGGTGCGCCATAAGTATCTAGTAAATAACCAGCTTGTAAATAAGAACCATAAGGTGCTGATATGTAATGTCCTATTGCTAATCCATCACCATCTGAATATCCATAAAATTTTGCTGTGACATTGCCTGGTTCAATTGTATCGCTTCTTTGACCTAATACTTCAAGAGCAACTGTACCTGCTGTAGCTGTTCCACCATTAGCAATTCTTAAATTTTGATTAATAGTTGTTTCACCATCACTTGCAATACGTATTCTTTCAGTATCAGCTGTTTGCAACT
>VTLG01013884.1_pt1 | contig 10049 bp, 12 predicted proteins | sample 4694571 | NCBI WGS metagenome assembly VTLG01 (sample SAMN12604809, study PRJNA352737) | marine metagenome | biome: ENVO:00000447; feature: ENVO:00000209|ENVO:00000569|ENVO:01000036; material: ENVO:00002151; isolation source: viral sequences binned using virsorter ... | reverse complement strand
TCACAAATAGATGAAACACAAACAATTAGTAATGCTGTTCTTGCAGGTCCGGTAACATTTGCCGCAACAATAACAGTAACAGGAAACTTAGTGGTAGTATAATATGGCAAATATAGAATTAGATGGTCCTAATAAAAAAATAAAGGTAGACTCTGGTGATTTAACACTAGATATACCGGGTGATATTATTTTAGATGCTGATGGTGGAGATATAACATTTGCAGATGGTGGAACTAATCTTTTAAAGATAACTAACAGTTCTTCGGATGTAGTATTTCAACCTCAAGTTGATACTAAAGATATTGTCTTTAAACAATATGATGGAACAGTTGTTGCAACAGTAGAAGATAATGCAACCTTTAATATTCCTACTGACAAATTAGCAATAAATGGAACAGCTATTACAAGTACAGCAGCCGAAATTAATATTCTTGATGGTGCAACAGTAACATCTTCTGAACTAAATCTTTTAGATGGTGGAACTTCTGTAGGTAGTTCTATTACTTTAGCAGATGCAGATGGTGTTATAGTAAATGATAATGGTACAATGAAAACTATACCTGCTTCAGATGTAAAAACATATGTTGGTGGTTTTGATGTATCAAGTATTACAGGTGCTACAGCCTTAGAAGAAGAACCAGCTTTAACTGACGAGATGGTTCTAAGTGATGCCGGAACTTTAAAAAGATTGGATATGACTCATGTCTATGCTCAACCAGCTTGTTTAGTAGGTGGTTGGGGTACAACAAGTTTATATCCCGGTAATAATGCAGTAACTTTAATAGATTGGGCTACAGAAGCCTATGATGAAGGTGGTTGTTTTAATAATACAAATAGTTCAACAACATTAAATGGTTTAACTGCTCCAGCATATTCTTTTACACCTAATGTACCCGGTGTATATCAAGTAATTCTTAATGTATATTGGGCAGGAGAAGGTATTGATGGAGCAGCTGGACAATTTACTTCTGTTCACTTTAGAATTAATGGAAGTCATTATACAAAGATTCCGGGTATTCAACCTAATCAAGAATATGGTTTAGAAGGTGCTGATGACAATGCTATTCAAGCTCCACCAGCAGTATTTAATATACCTATGAATGGAACTGGAGATTATATGCAATGGTATGCTTATAATCTTACTGGAGAAGCTCCAGAATTAAATTTTGATTATTCTTCATTATCAGTAACTAGAATAGCCGGATTAAAAACAACAAGTAGACCTTAGAGGAAATAGTATGGCAGCAGATTTATCATATAAAATAAAAGCATATCTTGGAAGAGAAGTTAATTTTAGTACACCATATAAAACTGGAGAAGTTACTTTAGAAAATCATGGACAGGGAGATAAAATTACATATTGGGCAGATAGTATTGAAAAATCTAAACCTACTGATAGTCAATTAAATGCTGTTCAAGCACAAGCTGATGATGATTTAGCTCTTCTTAAACTTCGTAAAAAAAGAAAAAAAGAATATGGATTAATAAATGACCAGCTTGATATGTTGTATAAAGATTTAGTAGCAGGAAAATTAGATGCGACAGGTGAGTGGGCTAAAGCTATAAAAAAAGTTAAAGATGATAACCCAAAAAGTTAAGGAGATAAATAAATGGCAGAGATAAGAGTAAACGCAACCGGAGGATTAAAACTCTATGATGCAGATGATTCACATTATGCACAAATAGTAGCCGGTACTATTACATCAAATGTTGATGCTATTACATTAGGTCACGATACAGTTACTATAGCTGATAATTTATCTTTAGGGTCAGATTCAGCTATTCTTAAAATTGGTGCTGATGGTGATGCTACATTAACACATGATGGTACTACTGGATTAACTATTGCAGCAACACCAATATCAATAGACTCTACTGGAGAGTTACATTTAAATTCAACAACTGGTGATATTAAACTTCAAGATGGTGGAACAGACCAAATTACTTTTGATTTAGATGGTACAGCCGGTGAAGTTATAATGAAACCAGCAGTAGATTCTGATGACTTAGTTCTTTCACAATATGATGGAACAGAAGTAATTCGTATTGAAGATAATGCTAGTTTAGGTTTAGTAGGTAATAAATTAAATATTGCAAATTCTTCAAGTGATGTAATAGTAAAACCTCTTACAGATGCAAAGGATGTTATTTTCCAACAATATGATGGAAATGAAGTTATGCGTATCAATGATTCAAGAAAATTACAATTCTATGATGATGGTGGTGAGAGTATAACTTCTGATGGTTCTAAATTAATTATTGAATCTGGAGGAACTACATTTAATTTACCAAGTGCTGATGGTTCTGATGGACAATTCCTAAAAACAAATGGTAGTGGAACATTAAGTTTTGCTGCTGCTGGTAGTGATTATGTTAGAATTGCAGAAAATGGTGGAAGTTCTAGTACTTCTTCTGTTGTTTTTGATGATGTTTTTGATGGAAGTGTTTACCAACACTATAGAGTTATAGGTTTTATTGCTGGAGCAGTTAATGCTGGTTGTGATATGTATTGGAGAACTGGTGGCTCTAGTGGAAGTACATATACAACTTCTGATTATATATGGAAACAAGTAGGTCATTATATTGATAGTAGTAGTAATGTTGGTGGTTATGATACTGGAGCTTATGGAGATTCAAAATTTAGAATAGCAACTGATTGTAAGGTAGATAGCAACTCTGCCATGACTGTTTTTGATTTAATGATTGCTGACCCAGATACTAATTTAATGTCACGAAGTTTTATTACTGGAACTGTAGGTTGGCACGAAAATACTGGAGACCAAATGGTTGCAACAGCTTTTTCTGCAAGAAATAGTGCTAATGTTAATGCAACAGGATTAAGATTTGCTATGGAAAGTAATAATATAACTTGGAGAAGAATACAATTATGGGGGTATAAAAGAGCATAATGACTAATTTAAAAGAAATAGTTTGTACACCATCTAATCCAACTGGGATTGAAAGAGAAATGTCTGACGCAGACCAAGCATGGTGGAATGAAAAGCAAAAAGAATTTACTGATAATTCAGCTAGTAAAAAACTAGAAAAAATAAGAAGATTAAGAAAACAAAAATTAGAAGCAACAGATTGGATGTCTGTTTCTGATTATACAATGCCGGATTATATTAAAACTTGGAGACAATCTTTAAGAGATTTACCTCAAGATAATACTACGGAATCTAAATATGATGAGTTATTAGAACAAGATGATAATGGTAAGTTAAAACATTCAATTTGGAAACAACCAACAAGTTAAAATAATACTTGACATTTAACGAAATATATGATATAATATATAAACTAATTGGGCAGATAGGAACTTATGTTTAAAATAGAAAATAAAGAATATGACGAAACAAAATTAGAAGATAAAGGTAAAAGAGCTTTAGCTAATGTTCAGTTATTAAATAAAGAAAGAGATACCTTACTTTTACAAGTAGAAAGAAATAAAATTTTAACAGAACACTATACGAGTATTGTTAAAGCAAATTTACCTAAAGAAGAGGAGAAAAAATAATGGCATCAGAAATAAAAGTCGATACAGTATCAGAAAAAACTTCTGGTTCGGGTGTTACTATTGATGGTCTTTTAATTAAAGATGGTGGTATTAGTGGTGATGTTTCCTTAATAGGAACTACTCCAACTTTTACTATTGGTGATGCAGGTGCAGAAGATGCGGCATTAGTATTTGATGGTAATGCTCAAGACTTTTATATCGGTCTTGATGATTCAGCAGATGATTTAGTAATTGGATTAGGAAGTACAGTAGGAACAACACCTGCTATTTCTATTAACTCTGATAGAGATGTAACTATATCTGATGGAGCAATTGATTTTGATATTGCTTCACATGATACATCTAATGGATTAAAACTAGGCGGAACTTTAGTTTCAGCTACTGCAACTGAACTTAATGTTATGGATGGTATTACATCTACAACTGCTGAACTTAATATTATGGATGGTGTTACATCTACAACTGCTGAAATAAACTATTCAGATTTAGCAACATTAGGTACAACAGCAGCATCGAAAGTATTTACAGCCGATGCAAATAATTTAACAAAAATAACAGGTGGTGTATATTTAGAAGAAGCAACATTAACATTTGATGCTACACAAGATTGGGATGTTAGAGCATCTCCAATTGCAAAAGTAACATTAACAAATAATGTAACCTTTGATGCACCTTCAAATCCAACAACAGGACAATACATATCTATTGTTTGTATTCAAGATGGAACAGGAAGTAGAACTATAGCATGGAACGCAGTTTTTGAGTTTAAAGATGATACAGCTCCAACGGCTACTACTACAGCTAGTAAAGGTGATATGTTTACTTTTAGATACAACGGAAGCAAGTGGCTTGAAGTTGGAAGAAACCTTAACTTAACATTATCATAGGAGTAATATGTTTGCATTAGTAGAGAGTGGTAATATAACACAAATGCCAAGAGGAAATAAAGGTATTCAAATTGGTGATATAAAATATCCTGTTGCAATCTATACTTTATGGAGTGAAGCAGAAAGAAATGCTATTGGTATTTATACAATAGAAATAGATAACACTAATAAAAAAGATGAGAAATGGTATTCTAATACTAATATTACTTATGCATTTTCTGGTGGTAAAGTAAAAGGAACTTATGGTTCAGCTACAGCTAAAGCTATTGCAGATTCAGATGCAGTAGATAGTGAAGGTAATAAGATAAAAGATAATGACGGCAATCAAGTAATTAATAAAGGATTAAAAACAATTGAAAAAGAAAAATTAAATAATCAATGTGCAGGAATACTTGCACCTTCTGATTGGATGGTAATAAGGGCGACAGAGACAGGAGCTACATTAGATAGTGGTTGGAAAACTTGGAGAGCAAGTGTAAGAACTAAATGTAACTCTATGCAAACACAAATAGATAATGCTAGTGATGTTGGTGCGTTAGCCGCTTTGTTTACTTATACAAAACAAGGTGATGGGAGCTTTACAAGACCACTAGGCGAATTTCCAGTAAAGGAGTAATTAAATGGCTTTTGTAGAAGTTGCAGCTAATTCAGATAGTGGTGCTTATGAAATAGAAAATTCGGTTAGATATAATCAAGTAGATTCTCCACAATTAAAATTTGAACCAAGTTCAGATATGGCTTCAAGAAAAACTATGACTTGGAGTTTTTGGTGTAAAAGAAGTGTATTAAATGGAACAGGTGCATATCAATTTTGTATGGCTGTAGATGATACTGATAATGGATTTAACCCAGTTTTACGATTTAATAATTCTGGTTCGGGTGATACTCTAAGATGGTCTGGTCATAATGAAAGCACACCACTTCGTTTTATTACAAATGTAGTTTTTAAAGACCCAGCAGCTTGGTATCATATTGTTGTTATGATGGATACAACACAATCAACCAATACTGATAGACTTAAATTGTATGTTAATGGAGTACAAACAACAGATTTTTCTGAAGTATATTATGGCTCACAAAATGATGATACAAATTGGGGTAAAGCTAACAGTTCTTTAGATGTTGGTTTTATGGATAAAGGTAGTGAATCACAAACAAGTAAATATTTTGATGGTTATTTAGCAGATTTTTATTACATAAATGCACAGAATTTAGCTGCTAGTGATTTTGGTGAGTTTAATGATAACGGAGTTTGGATACCAAAAAAATATGCAGGAAGTTTTAATTCTGATAGTTTTAAATTAGAGTTTAAACAAACCGGTACAAGTGCAAATGCAAGTGGTATAGGGGCAGATACAAGTGGTAATGGTAATCATCTTACTGTTGCTAATTTAGCGGCAGGAGATATTACAACAGATACACCATCAAATAATTTTGCTACTTTAAATCCTTTAATGGCAGGTAGAGGTTCTACTTTATCAGAAGGTAATTGCAAAGTATCTGGTGAATCTGATAATAATTATGATATATCAACCTTTGGTACGGATATGAAATTTTATTTCGAATGGAAATTAGATGAAGCCCATAGTGGCGGTAACGGAATAAAGTTAAGTGTAATGCATATAGCTGAATTAGAAAAAAATGATAACTACGCAAATTTTCAAACAAAATATGTAAAAACTTATACTAATTCAAACGATGGAAAATACCAAGATGGCAACGGACAAAATCCAAGTGGAGGTGGAAGTTTAACAAGGGCAACATCTGGAGATATAATTATGGTTGCTTGTGATGGAGGTAATGGCAAAGTTTGGTTTGGTGTTAACGGCACTTGGTTAAGTAGTGGAGACCCTGAAAATGGAACTGGAGGATTTCACGGCTCATGGAGTGCTGGAATGGAAACAGGAATTTATTTTGCTTGTCCTATTTATAGTGTAACAAATGGTGCTGGACAAATTAATTTTGGTAATCCAAGTTTTTCTATATCAAGTGGCAATTCAGATGCAAATGGTTATGGTAATTTTGAATACGCAGTACCGGGTGGATTTTATGCACTATGTACTAAAAACTTAGCGGAGTACGGATAATGGCTTATACAACAATAGATAATCCCGCAGAACATTTTCAACCTGTTATTTGGACTGGTAATGGTACGGATGATAGAGCAATAAATATAGATATGCAACCGGATTTTGTTTGGTGGAAACATAGAACAAATGCTAGTTATTGGCACTATTTAGTAGATTCAAATAGAGGAATAGGAAAACAAATTTATACTAATGGAAATGATGCTGAAGGTACTCATGCAGGTGGTCATGTTAAAAGTTATACAGCAACAGGAATAACAATAGATGATGACCAAGCTATAAATTATAATAATACTACATATGCTGGATATATGTGGAAAGCTAATGGTGGTTCAACATCAACTCTTACGGCAGGTTCAGTTAATTCTACTGTACAGACAAATAGTACAGCAGATTTTTCTATAATAACTTATACAGGTAATGGTGTTGATGGAGCAAATATAGCTCATGGTTTATCTGGTGCTTGGGATTGTGTTTGGATTAAGAATAGGGGTACAACAGATGATTGGCAAATTTATCATAAGTATCAACAGGACAATGGACAAAATACTGGTGGTAGTTTTAATGATAGTGGTGCTTTTGCTACTTGTGCTAATACTTCTGGTAGACCAACTCGAAATGGTACAAACTTAATAAACTTAAATGATTGTGGTGATATAGGTTCAATTAATGGTAATACCGAAACATATGTTTGTTACGCATTTAAAGAAGTTAAAGGATATTCAAAGTTTGGTTCATATATAGCTAATGGAAATGCGACAGATGGGCAATTTGTTTACACAGGATTTAAACCAGCTTTTATATTATGGAAAAATGTAGAAGAAGATAAAAACTGGTTTGTAGTAGATAGTGCAAGAAATCCTTTTAATCCTACTGACCATACATTTTATCCAGATACTAATGGTGCAGAATTAACATGGCTTTCATTTGGAACAGCATATGGTTTAATGCTTTCAAATGGATTTAAATGGAATAGTGGAGATTCACATTGGAATAATAGTGGTGATAGATATGTTTATATGGCATTTGCTGAACATCCATTTGTATCATCAGAAGGTGTGCCTTGTACTGCTAAATAATTATGAAAGTAAGTGAACACACAAATGTACAGATGCCACTTAAAACAGTTGTTAGCCTTATCACGCTTGTCGCTGTAGGAACTTGGGCATACTTTGGATTGATTCAAAAAATAACAGAATTAGAAACATCTAAGCAGTTAATGGAAGCTGACTTATTAAAAGCTGCTGACCAAAAACCTATAGATATGGAGCAGACGATGTTGGTGGAATGGTTAGCCAAAAATCAAGAGGGTATTCAAAAGGAAATGGAGTCTATTGAATCAAATAATATAAATATAGACTTTTTAAAAACGCAAGTTGAAAAACTACAAAAGGATGTTGAAGAATTAAAAGATAAAATAAGGGCAAGTAATGGAAGTTATTAGCGTAATAGTAATGTTCCTTTTCGGAAACATGTCGGATACTGAAGATAGGCTTACTCAGTATATTCCTATGGAAAATTTATCTTCCTGTCTTAAAGAAAAAAGAATACTTGCAAGAAATAAAGAATTTAAAAAGGATGCTTTTTGTAGTGAAGCTATTGTCGAAATTTCTAGCGATGGTAAAGTAATAAAGTTATATAATGAAATACCAGAAGGTGCTGTTTTAGTAAATAAAAAAGTTACTAAAGAAGCACTTAAAGAATGGACTTTAAGAGCTAAGAAAAAATGGGAAAAAAATAAATAATGAAATGGGCAATAAGAAATTTATTACTATTAACAATGCTTATATTACTTTCAGTATGGGCGAAACCAGTTATAGCGGATTCAACAAATGATACAAATACGCAAACTAATACATCGGGTTCGAATACTAATATCACGGGTGGATATGAAAGCACTACCACGAATAACAACGATGGACAGACGAACACAACAACAAATACAACAACAAACACAACAACTTCCAATGGGTCAGATATACCCGTTAACTCAGCTAACTCACCATCATATTCTTCCATGTCTCAAGATGTTTGTAGTATGGGTGTTAGTGGTTCTGTTTCTACTTTGGGGTTTGGTGCTTCTGTTGGAAAACATATACGGGATTTAAATTGTGAGAGAATAAAACTTTCAAAGGTACTGTATGATTATGGTATGAAAGTTGCGGCTGTGTCAATTTTGTGTCAAGATGAAAGAGTATTTGAAGCAATGCAAATGGCAGGAACTCCTTGTCCATTTGAAGGTAAGATTGGTAAAGAAGCTTTAGCACAATGGAATAAGTATGATATAGAACGACCAGACTATGAAACTTATATTACAAAGTTAGAAACTCGTTCTCAAATTGATAAAGAATTAGAAGAGATTGCAAGACAAGAAGAAGCTAAAAGATTAGCAGAAGAAAAAGCTAAGAAAGAAGCTGAACTTTTAAAATTAAGAGATGATGAAGAACTTCTTGATTTAATTATTATTGAAACAGATTTAGAAACAGAAGAGAAACGAATTATTAATATACATAAATAGTATGCGATATTTACTTGCTACTTTAATTACCGCAGCATTTATTCTATCATGGGATAAAGCTTTTGGTGAAACAGTAACAACAGGAAACTTACTTCCTAATTCTGGAGATGGTGTAGACTGGAACTCTAGTAGTACAGACCAAATTAATTCTGCTAATTCTTCTGGTTATGTAAGTAATGGTAGTACAATAAATGGATTTGATATTACTTGTTCTGCTTCTCAATCTAACTGTGGTTATAGATATAGTGTAGGTGGAGACTTTGAAGTTACTGGTACAGCAACAGTAAGCGTAGATGATATAGCATTAACAAATAATTCTATTACTCAATCAATGCTTGATAATGGTATAACATTAAATAGTTATATTGATGTTGCTAACTGTGAAAGTACAGAAGGTAATTGTGAATCTAAAGGTGGTGCTAATGATTCTCATACAACTATAGTACAATTAGAAGATTCTAGTGGTAATGTATTAAGCACTACAACACAAACAAGAACAGAAGTTACAGGATTTCAAGGTAATTGTAATGGTTATCCCGGCACAACCACAACTGGTATAACAACAGGATGTGGTCAGTACAATGATAGAATTATTTATCTTGGTGTAGGTGCAAATAGAGTAGATTGGTCTTGGTCTGGTACAGATAGTAATTATACAAATCAATCTAGGCAAGGTCCAAATTTATTAGGGTCATCTTTAACAATGACTTATAATAATACTGAGTTTAGTCCTATTGATGATGACTCTCAAGAAGCTATTGATGATATAGATGACACAATTGATGATGCTATTGATGATATAGATTGGGAAAATGATTATACTTGGGAAGAAGATTTTTATTTTGAAGAAGAATTAGAAACTATAGATTTTGATATGGTAGACTTTGAAGAGCTACCAATGTTTGAAGAGTTTGAAACTTTTGAAGAAATGCCTGTTATGGAAGAGGTATTTTTTGAAGAGAATTTTTCTGAACCGCCAATGATGACGGAAGAAATATTCACCGAAGAATTTGAGGAGGATTTTACAGATTTTTTAGAAG
>VTLG01012116.1_pt1 | contig 10049 bp, 12 predicted proteins | sample 4694571 | NCBI WGS metagenome assembly VTLG01 (sample SAMN12604809, study PRJNA352737) | marine metagenome | biome: ENVO:00000447; feature: ENVO:00000209|ENVO:00000569|ENVO:01000036; material: ENVO:00002151; isolation source: viral sequences binned using virsorter ... | reverse complement strand
CTTATACAGGACAAATGATAGCTCCTCTTACTGGAGATGAACAACGAGCTATGGAAGGTATATCTGGATTGGTGGGAACAACCAAACCATTTATAGAGGAAGCTTTAGAAACATATCGAACTGGAGCCGAAAAGTTTACACCCGAAGCTGCTGAAGAGTATATGTCTCCATACCAAAGAGCCGTAACAGATATTGAAAAGAGAGAAGCCCAAACAAACTTTGAACGTAATGTTATGCCTAGATTTGAGGCAGAAGCTATAAGAGCAGGAGGTCTGAGTGGTCTAGGTTCCAGAGCAGGAGTAGAAGCAGCAGAGCTTCAAAGAGGACAGTCACAACTGCTGGCAGATATAGAAGCCAAAGGATTGCAGAGTGCTTTCAAAGATGCTCAACAACAGTTTGCACAACAGAAAGCCAGCTCAGTCAGCACTTGATGAAGCTTATGGTAAGTTTTTAGAAGAGAGGGCATTCCCACAACAAACATTAGCTGATTATTCTGGTATGGTTTATGGTAATCCATATGCTAGAGGATCAAGTTTTACAAAAACACAAACTGGAACTCCGGGAGCACCGGGAATTGGACAACAGTTACTTGGTCTGGGATTAACAGGACTTAATATCTATGGTGCTGGTACTATGGGTGGTACTCAGGGTTTTAACTGGGGTGCTGCTGGTAAAGGTATGTTAAGAGCAAAAGGAGGAAGATTGAATGGATTGTCTGGTTTACCTATGGTTAGGAGACAGAATAGTGGAGGAGTTTGGGAAGATCTGGAACAAATAGATGTAGTTGAAAGACCTAGTGGAGAAGAAATTTATGGAATGTCTGAAGAGGAAGCTTTAAAAAGATTTCCTAGTTCAGATGTTGATAGAGCTAGAAAAGAGGGGGAAAAAACATTATCTGATCTTTCAACTATGTTTGGTAGACAATCTCAGGAGTTAGAAGCACAACGAAAAAAACATTTTGATAAACGAAGGGAACGGCTTGGAGAGAAAGATTATCCTTTTGCAACTATTCAAAGTGCTATAGCAGCAGGTATGCAAGCACCTACTATTGCTATGGGATTAATTGAGGGAACAGCAAAGGCAGCAGAATTAGGTAAGGCTGAAAAAAAAGAAGCTGAGAAACTTGAGTTAGAATTAGAAAAAGAAGAATTTGGAGTTGAACGACAAGATCTAAATAAAAAACAAGAGAAAGCTTTTAAAGTTTTTGAAAAGAGTGCTGCTCTAAGAAAGAAATTATTTCAATTACCTGAAGAATTACGTACAAAAGTTCTTGCTGAAATTAGTACACTTACAACTATTGAAGTTAATAGAGCTAAGATAGAAAAACTTATTGCTGAAGCTAAAGAAGCATTAAGAGGAGATAATAAAGGATATACTTTGGGAATACGTGGTGATAGTCTACCAGATATGTTAAAAGGGATATTTAATCCTGATACTGGAAAGACTTTTATGCCTGCTGGTAAACAGGATCTAAGTCCTGCTGGTCTTGCTGCTCAAGCTGAAGCTATTAAAATAATTGATGAAGCTGGTAAAAAATGGGGAACAGGTAAAAAATCTGGTACAGTTTATGCAGCACAACAAGCAGCATTAAATAGTGACGAGGGCAAGAGAAGAATGGCTGATGCTTATGCTGCTGCTAAAAAATCTCCTACAGCTAAAGGTGGTAATGTAGGTGGAAATACTGCTCGTAGTATTGGAGATCGTCCACCCAGATCATCTGTTGATTCTATTTTAAAACAATATACCCCTTGAGAGAGATTAAGATAGATGGTTGATATAAGAACTGAACTTTTTCAAGATACAGCATCTCAATTAGAAAATCTTATTGATGCAAATCCTGAGATTGGGGATCGTCCTGATCTTATGGATACCTTTCTTATTGAGAAGGGTTATGAAAATCCTAAAGAATTTTATGCTGCCTATAAAGAATTTGATGATGCTAGGAAAGCAGGAGAAACTGACTTTAGACCGGGAGTTGAACTTGGTGATAATATAGTAGCTGAAGCAGCCGAATCTGTTATTAATCCTGCTGCTAGATTTGCTGGAAGAGTGGTTGGAGAAACAGCCAGAGGTTTTGAAGATATTTATAGGTATCTAACTCCCGATGATACTGAAGAAATTATAGATTCTAAAGTATCTGAAGTAACAGATACAATACTTCCTGAAAATTTTAAAAAAGATTTACTTACAATTCTTGATCCTTATCATGGAGATAATGCTCTTGGAACAGTAGAAAATGTGGGAGGACAAATAGCATCTTTCTTTGTACCATTCAGTATTCTTGGTAAAGCTGGTAAGCTATCAAAAGCAGATAAAGTAGGAGAAAAGGTAACAGATTTTTTACATAGGACTAGATTTAAAAATAAGGCTGAACAAATTACAAAGGGGGCTGATATTGGTCTAAGGGCTGCAACGTCTCAAACATTTATAGAAGGCACAGATAGAGAAAATAGTATATTACTTAATAGTGCCTATGATGAAATATTAAATGATGAAGATGCTGTTAAAGCTTTAGAGAGACTTCAAGAAAATCCTGAAGATAATGAGAGTGAAACATATCTTTTAAATTTTTTAACTAATCTTGGTTTAGAAGTAATAGGTGTTGGTGCATTTTTAGGTGGTAAGCATTTACTTAAAAATACTACGGCTGGTCAAAAATTAACTAGGTTGGGAAAAAAATATATAGGTACGAGATTTGGTAGCCGACAAGGAACAGATGATAAAACTCTTGAACTTGTAGTAGAAAGAAATTTTGCTGCTCAAAAAGCATTAGCAGAAACTGATGGACTATCTTCTGATTTAAAAAAGTCTCTTGATGCAAATGATTTAAAGGGTAAAACTACAGAAGATGGAGAAATTTTTCTAGAAACTGTAGTTAATAAAGCTTTAAGTGGAGGTAAAAAAGAACTTAATCAATTAGCACCAGAAACTAAAGCTATAGTACAAGAAATGAGAGATAATATAGATGAAGTATCTAAACAATTAAATGAAAATGTATTTAAAGGAAAGATGAAAATAAAAGTAGACAAGAAAAGAGGAAGTTATATAACAAGATCTTATCGTTTCTTTGATGATCCTAAATATAAAAGTCAAATAATAAAAAGTATTAATTCTTATTTAAATTCTGGTAGAGCAAAAGCTTTAGCAAATGAAAATCTTTCGGATACAGATAGTCTTACTCATGCTGCTTATGAGTTTCTACGAAAACAAAATCCTGATTTAAATGAACAGGAGTTACAAAGAAAACTTCTTGAATTAGTTTCAGACAAAGCTCAGGGTATGGCTTTTTTTGATACTGTTGTAAAAAAAGATATAGCTGGAACAGCTAAAGCTGGTAAAAAAAGAATGCCTGTACCTTCTGAAATTAAAGCACTATGGGGAGAGTATAAAGATCCTTTTATTAATTATTCAAAAACTTATACTAAACTTGCTGAAATGAAAGCTGAAGATGATTTTATGAGGGGTTTAACAAAACATCTTACGGCTGAAGAAAGAGCAGGAAAAGGACTATTAACTAGAAATCCTGCAAAAGCAATAGATGATGATGGTGTAAGCCAAACTTTTGAGGACATAGCTAAAGAAAGAGCAAGAGCAGTTTTTCATAGGGAAGCTGCCCAAAAATATTTAGATGATCCTGATATTAAAGGGTTGTATGTTTCTAAAGAATATGAAGATATTATGAGAACTTTATTAGATGAACCTGATATGAAGCATTGGGTGACTAAACTTTGGGCCACATCTAAAGGCATAACACAAGCAGGAAAAACTATATATAATCCTGCCACTCATGGAAGAAATACAATGGGTAATATGACTTTAATGTTAGCTAATGGAATGATGCCTATTGGTGGAAAAGGTACAAAGAAGGCTTGGGATGCAACATGGGGGAGAATAAATAAAAAAACTAACAAAGAGTTAGGAGAATATCTTGGTAAATTAATTGGATATGGTCTTGCTGATAGTAGTGTTACTTTAAATATTGTAAAGAAAAATTTAGGAAAAAGTCCTAATACTCTTTTATCTAAAATAGCAGATAATAAAGTAGCTCGAATATATGAGGGAGAGGATTTTCTTTTTAAGGCTATGCACTTTGAAAAGTCTCTTGATTATTTAAAGAAAGCTTTTCCTGATAAAAGTATAGATGAAGTAGAAAGAATGGCTGCTCAAAGAACCAGAGATCTTATGCCTAATTATAATCTATTACCTAAGTATGTTAAAAAATTAAGGTATATGCCTGTCGGAGACTTTGCTGGATTTGCAGCAGAGATGGCTAGAGTATCTAAGAATTTAGTTAAGTATACATTTGATGATGTATTAAGTGGTAATAAAGAATTACAAAAACAAGCTGCTAAAAGATTAGGTGGGATGACAGGTGCTGCCATGTTACCTACTATTGCAGAAGAAGAATCTGCTGCTATTTTTGATATTGATTCTGAAACACAAGAAGCATTAAATCAAATAGATAAAAAATATTATACAAATGTAAATAGAATTTATTTAAGTCCTATCACAACAAATTCTAGAGGAAGAAAACAAGTAGAGAGGATGATGTTGGGTGGGATAGATCCATTTAATTCTATAAAAGTTGCAGCTAAAGCAGCACATCAAGCATTATTATCTGAAGATATGAATCCTGAAATGATATCTAGAACAGGATTAGCTGCTCTTGATGCTTCTCTTGGCCCTTTAGTTGGTACATCGATGTTGACAGATACTCTTTTAAGAATAGTTAATGGTGATGATTGGACAGCCTATAATAAAAATACTTTGGCAGGATCACTTATGAATACAGTAGCTAGAACTTATGATTTGGATAATCCTGTAACAAGAGGAGCCTCAATGCTTGCTCAAACATTTGAACCGGGATTTGTGTCATGGTTACAAAAAAGAGCTAACTTTGAGGATCAGGTAAATGAGAAGGGAGAAGCTTATAGTGATTTTTATACTCCTATTCCTACTGCTATATCTCCATTAAGAACTGGCAATCAATTTATAGATACTACAATAAAAGATGTTGGAAGTTTAATAGGTCTTAATCCTAGTATTCAAGATATATCTGGCAGCATTCGTCAAAATTTAGGAGAACCTTTACGAGAAATACAGGAAGCTGATGATAGATTTATTAAAGAAATATCTATTCCTAATTTGCAACCAGAAGATTACAAAAATATATACTTAAATTATATTAATGGTCAAAGAAAAAGAAGAGATGGTTATGTATATCTTAGAGGAATGGTAGATTATTATAATAAACTTGGTTTTACTCCTGAAGATTACAGAAAAGGATTTACCAGAACTGATTTTGATAGAGGCTTTACTAATAAAAAAATGAGTCAAATACAGGATGCTTTAGGAAATAGATATAGACCTTCTTATATACCTGATAATGTAATTGGAAAAGTGCAACAACAAACCAATAATCAATTTGATTTTAGTCCTATATTCAATCTTCAAGGACAATTAGAGGGGGCTACGATAGAGGACTAATGCTTGAATTAGGACCAAGAGAACTTGTTACATTAGGAACAGTACTGGCAGGACTAGCAGCTACATGGGGAGTACTGAAGGCTACCATCCGTTCCATTGTACAACAATTAGATGTAGTCAGAACAAATCTCACTGAAATCTTTACAAGGATTGATAAGGTAGAAGCCAGACAAGCTGTTGCCATCAGCAGTATTGACACAATGGCTAATGATATTCTTTCTCCACAAATTTTAAAGGAGAGATCTGAAAGAGATGGTGCTGTAGAAGTAAGGCTAAAGAATTTAGAGATTGAAATAGAAAGACTTTATCGAATGCATAATGGTCATCATCCCGATACAACTAAATCAAAGGAAGAGGAAGAATAATGTGGAATTACTTTTCTGTAGACGAACTTAAATGTAAAGGTACAGACGAATGTGAAATGGATGAAGGGTTTATGGAAAAGCTGGAAGCTCTTCGTCATGAGTTCAATGAACCAATGATTGTAAGTTCAGGTTATAGAAGCATAGGATATAATACAACCATAGGAGGTGCAGCTAATTCTCCTCACCTCTATGGTAAAGCAGTTGATATAGTGATTAGTGGTAAGTCTGCCTACAGATTAATGAAGTTAGCTATTGAGCATGGCTTCACTGGCATTGGAGTATCACAAAGAGGACCACATGAGAAGAGGTTTCTCCACATAGATACAATGGAAAACAGTGATACTCACCCAAGACCTTGGATATGGAGCTATAAATGAATGACTTAGTAGGAAAGCCTACAAAGAAAAGAACAAGGGTAGGACGTACTGTCTACAAAACTAAGAAGGGAAAAGATGTCTCTGAATTAGGAGTTAGTATTCCTATAAACAAAGAGAAGACACACTGGCTTAATGCCCCCAGTATTTATAATGGTAAAAAATATACTGACGATCAGGTATGGGATATGTTCCTTGCAGGTAAAATAAAATCCAACGAATATGAAATTATAAAAGGAACAAAGAAAGATGCTACTGCTGCATCTAAAAAAAGAAGTGTTGGACTAATAAAGAAAAAGAAAAAGGGTGGATACTTAGGGGTAGGTCAGGCATTAAGAGGGTATGGAGTAGTCAGAAAAAGTTAAATGCTCTGTATGGGGTTTTAAGGCTCATACAGAAGAATCAGCCTCTTCAGGCAGGGGTAGGTCCAGAGACTCTAGAGATGGCCCCTCCTCGTTGCTCTCTGTCCCTTCATTTTCCCCATCCTCCTCATAAATCGTAAAGTCACACTTGGATACAAGGTTATATACCTTATCTTCACCAAGAACATTCAAACAACCTATAATTGCAGACTCTAAAGTTTCTTCATCCAGATTAGCATTGATATCTGAGTTAGCTCCCCTTACTCTGGAGAGTAATTCGAGTGCTTTAATTGCACTATTAGTATGTCCATTAATCTTGGCATACTCATATTGCTTTTCTATTTCACTAATAACATCTACATTTGTTTCAAGTTCTTGTTCAAGTTGTGTAACTCTTTCCTGAACCTCATCGGTTTGTAAAAGACGATACCCTTGAGTGGTAGCCCATCTTGCAGTATACCCTGCTGCTTTTGCTGCTTCAGTAGCATTCCTGTGAAGAACATAAGCTTGGCAAAACTTTTCTTGTTTTTCATTTAACATAATAAGATACCAATCCATTAATTAAAAGAACAAGAGAGACAGCATTGATGACTAGTAAAGCTCTGTCATTCCAGATGATAGCTACAATAAACCATCCAAACATTCCAATAGCATGAACCATTAGGTTATAAGGATAGATATTATTACTGGTTAGGATAACTCCTCCCACTAATATGATTGAAGCTATCCATTTAATATACCAATCAAGAGTATAGGTAGGTGTTTGTTTATCTAATATGTTTGTCAATGAAGTATCCTCGTATCTGATTCCATAGATAACTGATCAATAGCCATTTCAAACATAGCTATGGTAGGCTCTGTTCCTAGAGTTGCTACATAGGATTTTAAACAGGCATTTAATAAGCATCCACTAACCATTAAAGCATAAGAAGATTTATCTTCCTTGGAAGAATGTTCTTCAATTAACTTCCATAACTTTTTATTAAATGCTAAAAATTCTTTATCAGTTGGTTGTCCCATTATCTTACCCCTCTGGATTAAATTGAAAACTTTCTCCACATCCACACATGGACTCGACATTAGGATTGTCAATCATTAATCTTTGTCCAAAAATATCTTTCTTATAATCGACAACCATACCAGCTATATACATAACAGAAAGATTATCTATGAATAATTTACCTGTGTCAAGATCTATAATATAATCATCAACAATATCTATCATTTCTTCTTCGGTTACTAGCTGCCAATCATAGGTAAAGCCAGAGCATCCTCCACTATTAACAGCCAGCTTAACACCAGCTACTTCATTCTCAGCTACTATAGAAGAGAGATGTATGTCTGCATTGTCAGTTAGTTGTATCATCTTTAGTATTTAACCTCAACCATTCAGCAGAATAGGTAAAACCTTTTCCCCAAAGTCCATTGTTCCAGAGAAAGGCTTCCTCTTTAGCTTCTTGTTTCGTAGAAAACTTATCCCATATTTCTGGCTCACCAGTAAAATGATTAAGAACAACTTGATAACCAAATTGACTTTCTCTTACTTCAGCCCATCCATTATTTTTTGCCATTCTTCTTTCCTGACAAATATTTAGGATTGCCTGTACCTGCCAGCTTTTTATTCAGCCAGATACAGAACCTCCACTGTAATTTGTAGAGCCACTTAATCATCTTTTCATACTATTTCTTTGTACACCTTTCCATTTCTCAGCAGTTCTCATACCACCAAGACCTAGTAAGGCTAGGGTTAAAGACATTAGACCTTCTGTTTGTATGACAGGAAGGACAAGATCTGCTCCACTAACAGCTATACCCCATACTGCTATAGGTTGAAAGACAAACTGCCAGCCCAGACCAAAGGCACATATCCACATGATAGCAGGTCTAGCACCAGCCACAAAGATACTGGAATGTTTAGCTTGTTCCAGATTAGTTTGTGCTTGTGCCAGATCTAGTGCTACGATCTGTGACTTTAACTCATGAGATAGTTTTGTCTTTAGATCTTTATCCTCAACAAACTTATCAAGGACTTTTCCTGCTACTCCGATTACTGATTCAGCTATTCCTAACATAATATCCTCCTATTAATGAACTTCTTGTAGTTCTATTATACGTATATCTTTTTCTCCCATCGAGATTTTAAAACCTTTCTCTGCCATCTTACCATTAGCTTTAAACAGATCAAAGAAAACATAGACAGATAAATGTTTATGATTATTAAATCTGGCAGCTATTAATTCCAGCCAATCAAGATGATGAAAAACAGACACATGAGCATTCGTACCATCTGCTAAAGTTTTGACAGCTTGAAAGCAAGCTATATTAATAAAGACCATCTTGTTAGCATAGCCTAGTATTTCATCTATAACCCATAATAGATCTGTCTCTGGTATATGTTCCATTACATCAGTAGATATAACAGCATCAAACTTTCCTTCAGGTAATTCCTGAAATTCTTCATAAGCTGGATCAAAAAGTCTGTAGCTTTCTAGGTTAGTCCAGATTTCAGGAAGAGGTTTATCCACTACAATCTGGTCATGAGCATCGAGTATCGTATTAAACTTATCTGTATAGAGATGTCCTTTACCTGATCCATAATCAAGTAGAGTTTTACAATCAAGTTTATTTATAAACCCATGAATAATATCTGTCCACTTTCCAAGACTTCTTCCATTAAACATTCCATCCGACACTCTATGCATTAGAATATATTCTTCCAGAAGTTCCTTATATCTATCAGAAGGATGAGATCTATTTAAATGAAAGTTAACTCCTATCTCTTTTCGTTCCATAGGTTTAAGGTATGATTCTGGTATTTGAATATCTCCTGAACTTGTTACTGTAGGGATTGATCCCTTTGGCATATCCTTTACTCTTATATTAGTCATCATAGTATCCTTCAAAATCTGGTCTGGTTTGTCTCTCTTTATTAATAGCCCATAGATCAGCTACCATTGTATTTTCTCCGTGAAAACTTAGGACTCCTTCAAGTCCTTCATCAGCAAAAACTTTCTCACAATCTTGTGCCATTGCCAGAAGTTCACCAGTAGTCCAGTAAGCTTTCTCATTAACATTAACTTCCATATACTTAGGCTTTGGAACTTCTCCACCTTCAAGATCTCCAGTTGTCTCAGTCTTCTCTTCTTTAGTAGGTTCATCTCGACAACAATCAAAACCAAATAAATGGATGTCTCTAAATCCTAAAGTATGTAAGACACCTATACCTCTCATGGCAGCACATGTACCACCAGTAATAAGAGTAGCTCCTTGAGGAATGCCTAGCTCCTCTGATACCTTTACCTGTTGATTGTGTATCTGTGTTCCTTGCTCTGTTTCTTGTCTGAGTGAATCAGTAAAGGCATGCCATCCCCACATCTTAGCTTTGTTTTCTATAAGATGATTTGTTACAGAAGGATCTGTCATAGAAGCTACAAAGAATCTGGTATCAGGATCAATGTCTT
>VTLG01008646.1_pt1 | contig 10049 bp, 12 predicted proteins | sample 4694571 | NCBI WGS metagenome assembly VTLG01 (sample SAMN12604809, study PRJNA352737) | marine metagenome | biome: ENVO:00000447; feature: ENVO:00000209|ENVO:00000569|ENVO:01000036; material: ENVO:00002151; isolation source: viral sequences binned using virsorter ... | reverse complement strand
GGACTAGGTGAGGCAGTAGATAATCGTACTGCTGAACAAGTTGCATCTGATATGGGGGAAGTTCCTTTTGATGGTGGAAAACCAATCGAAGGAAAACCTTCTGATACTATGGACTACTTTGAGAAGTTAGCTACTGCTTAAGTATTCAGTCCATATTTAGCAGTATTTTTATCTTCTGAAGATGAACCTTGAATCATAGTAGTAGACCCATTACTAACATTGGTGGTGCCACCGATTGCTACGGCACCGCCACCTCCACCAACATCAGCAGTTTGCATTGCAGGAATAGACCTTTTCAAAGGATTTTCTGCAATTTTTGCAGCTTCCATTTGTGTTTCTAACTTTGCAAGAGCAGCCTTTGCTGCCAACAAATCTTCCTTTTCATCTTCATCAGACGTACCAATATCTAAAAATTTGCCTCCTGCTATTTGTTCTTCAAGGTCTTTAATTTCTGCTTTCTTCGCTGCAATCGCCTTTTCCTCTTTAGTAGCAAACATTAAATCATAAAGAGTATCACCTAGAATACTTCTTCCTATTGCAGCTATATCAAAATCAAAAAGATCACTAAACCATTTTCCTATATCATCAATAAATCCAGTAATCATACTACCTATACTGAAATCATCTGGAAGTTTAGCTTCATCTTTTTTGAATCCAAAAAGTCCTTTTATAAAATCCCAAACAGAACTTATTAATTTAACAATAAGATTTGTTGGTAAAAATACAAAATCTAATAGTGCTGATACTGCACCACCTATGTCATCAAATACGAACATTCCTTTGAACCAATCCCATATGCCTTTGAAAAATGTTCCTATTTGACCAATAATAGAATCTCCGCCTCCTGTAAATTCTGCCCAAAGGTCTTTCATTTTCTGTGCAACATCTGGAAACATACCTTCAAACCAATCCCATAAAGGTTTTAATACTTTATCAAAAATCCAAGTACCTACATCATCAAAGAATGTCCACATTTGTTTAATAGCTAAAGTGGGGTCTTTAAAAAGAGTTTGAATCCAATTCCAAAGAGGTAATAACATTGTATCATAAATCCAAGTACCAAAATCTTCAAAAAATACGAACATTGCATCTACCGCAGCGGTAGGGTCTGTGAATAGTAGGTCTAACCATTCTGTAAATGGTTTTAATACTTCATTGTATATCCATTCTCCTATAGGAGAACTCATAAATGCAGCCCAAGCATCTTTAATAAACTGTGCGGCGTCAGGAAATTGTTCCTCAAACCAATCCCATAGGGGTTTTATTGCTTTATCATAAATCCATTTTCCTACAGTTGCATATCCTTGAAGAAACTGACCAAGTGCAGCTTTTGGGTCTGTAAATAGAAGTTGAAGCCATGCCCAAAAAGGTTTAATTGCATTTTCCCATAGCCACTTTCCAAGATTCATTACTCCTGTTGCAAGTTGTTCAAGTGCAGCCATAGGATCATCAAATAATAAGTTTATCCAATCCCAAACTGGTTTTATTGCATTTTCATAAAACCAAGATCCTATATTTCCAACAAGTCCTGTAAGTCCTATCCAAAGTTTTTTGATAACTTCTGCTGCGCCAGGAAACATACCTTCAAACCAATTCCATAAAGGTTTTAACACATTATCAAAAACCCACGCACCTATAGAACTTATCCCCTTTGTGATATTTTTCCACAATATTTTTAATGCAGCCATAGGGTCAGTAAACAATAAAGAAAACCAATCACCAACATCTGTAACAAATTTATGAACAGCTTCAAATATTGCAACACCATCTTTTTCTAACCATTTGAAAAGTGCATAAATTGCAGCCATTCCTGCACCTTTTATTAACCATCCAAGTATGTCTTTACCCATACCCATAGCCTTACCAAGAGTTTTGACAACTCCTTCTTTTGCTTTATCTTTTGATATGACTGCTAATTTTGCAGCTCTTTCTGTTAGTTTATTTGTTGTTACACCAAGACCAAATAATTTTGATAATATTTGAGTTTGTCTTTCATTAGAGGCAATTTTTTTCAGATCTTTCTTTTCTACTTCAGCATCAGTAGCAGCCTTTCTTGCATCAGCATCGTTTAAAAGATTTGCAATATTCTCTAATTTCTTATCATTTTTTTCTCCTGTTTTCTCAAAAACATCTGTTAATTTTTGAGTATTTGCATCAGCTTCAGCCATATTTCTGTTTCCTGTTTTGTTCTTGGACTCTTTGGTTTTCTTCTTTAATCCATGTTGCTAATTTGTCAACGTATATATCCCTTTCCCACGGCAACATATTTTCAATTTCAGTCATACTCCAATTATGATGTTGTACCATATTAAAAATCGTTTCAAAATATATTTCCAAATTTATGTGTGAAAGGGCTATTAGAAAAAATCATTCATACCCGATAAAGTTACTGTAGATTTTACCCCTGTTTTTGGATTATCTACTTCCACTTCATGCTTTATTGTAGGCATGGTTTCAAAAAAAGTTTGAATTTTTTCAAATTGACTATGATTTAAACTTTCCAAAAATGTTAATTTGTCCTTTTGAGAATAGTCCATACAATCATAGGTTTCTTCTCCTTCCCATATTTGGTACATACAATTTGAAATCATATCAAATAATACTTTGGCATTATTAGATCCTTCTTTTTTTGGAGCTCCTTTACCAACAGTATCAATAGTTGGATATGACATTAAAATTCCAATATTTGGTTCTTCAGATAATTGTATTCTAGCATCATGTGTTTTATCCATTTGTACTTGGATTGTAGTTAAATCAATTTCAATATCAACATTAGTTTCGCCATCATCTGGACATTTAACTTTTATTTTTGTAATTTCTCCTACTGATTTTGCCCTAATGTTTAAAAAAATATATTCTAAATCAAATAGAGGCATTGTTTCAATATTTAAATCACCGCCACTACAACAACTATTGATAATTTGTTTAATTGCATCATAAGTTGCTTTATCTGTTCCTGTTTCTTGTGCAATTAATAAAAGTTTTTCTTCTTTTACAAGAAAAGGTCTATATGTAATTTCCTCATCAGTTGAGGGAATTCTCAACTTATATTGAGGCGCATTTAATTTTGGTAAAGACATAATATTCTCACTATTATAATGTTAAAATTAACCAAGTAAATTTGAAGCCTTTGATAAAGGACTCGTTGTAATTCCTTGATTCACAGCATTTGTTAATGGGCCACTTAATTCATTTGGTAAATCTTCCAAGAAAGGGAATCCATCTTTTTCATTTCTGAATTCTCCAACAGAAAGATTAACTGTACTACGATTTCCAATATTACCCATTTTAAAGGGATTCCATTTGACATATGCCCATGTTACATCAAATGTTGCAATGGAATCGTTTGCGTCATGTGCAAGATCAATGCTTCCTACTATTTGTGGGTAACAACTAAAAATTCTTACACCATAACTTTCTCTAAAATCCATTTTAGGTAATGGTTTTGTTCCAACACCTTGTTTAAATCCTCTTGGACTATCAACTCCTGTAGCTTCATTTAATTCATGTGTAAATTCTTGTATACCTTCACTCACTTTTTCTGCCCAAGGTTTATCTTTATTGTCTTTATTTCCTTCTAATCTTGCACCACTTGCTATTGTTGTGCGAGTAAATACATCAAATTCGGCAGTATATTCATCCCAAAAGTTAAAATTTCCAGTTAAATCATTATGAATTAATTTTTGCCAAGCATCAAAGTAATTTTTGATATGCATAGTACCATCACAATAAAAAGTTGTTGTTATAGCACCATATATTGAAGTTTTAGGAAAAGGAAATGGTGCCGCGCCAGCTTGTCTATACAATCCTGACTCTATATTTCTTTCTGGTATTGACACCTTACTACAATAAAGGTCAAGTTTACTTTCCATTCTTTTTTCTTTTTCATATCTAGCATCTGGTGTTCCAGCAACTGCTTGTGCAGCTTTAAATCTAGAACCAAGTAAATCTGAAGTTGAATTATTCATAATATGTGTTCTCCAATCTAAACCACCACTTTTTACTTTTGAAGTATTGTCTCCTGCATATCCTGCATCTCTACGAGCATTTCCAGATTGATATGACATTTGGTCTATACCTTTAGGTTTTGTAAATCTTACTTTATAATTAACAGGAAATTGAAAACCTTCTCCTTTACCAACGATGGTACGGATGGTTTGCATTTCTCCTCTGCCATCCTTTTCAAACTGTTTTCTACCTTTATCGTCTGGTAAAACTCCAAGCTTTCGCATAAGACCTTGGCCTCTTTCCTTAGAAAGACCAACACGAAAATCTTGATTTCCTATTTTTACACCATCTCTAAATATTGCCATATTTTTCCTTAATACAATGTCTTTGAATGTCTCCAAACTTCACTATTAGAAGCCTTTTTGAATTTTTGCATAGGTAATGCAGCTGCATAAGTCCAATCATCTGCGGGTATTGTATAAAATCCCTTACCTTGAACATGATTATATAAATATCGTTTTATACAAGCTCTTGCAGGTTTAAATTGTGTTATAATATTATAACTTAATTTCATTTTAAATCTTTTATTTAACATCGCACCTTCTCCATGCGCTGAAAGTAAACTTACCATTAAATCAGCTCTTGCATTAGGTGGTAAATAATGAACATTAATTCCATAAAATCCCCCCTTTGCATAATCAAAAGGAAAGACTAATGGCCAAATATCATACCATGGCAATATATCTTTCCATTTAGGGTCATATTGATATAAATAAAATCTACCAATTTCTGGTGAGGATGAAACTCCTATATTTCCATCATCACTCATGTATTCTTTTCTACCAAAAGCACCAGGCATTGCAATTTTTTGTGCAGCCTTAACAGTATCCCTAAACCATTGTTTAGCCTTTCCTGCTCTTTTCGTTACATCTTTAATAAATTTAGCTGCAAGTTTTGCCCCTTTTAATACTGCCATATTTTACCTATTTGATATATATTTAGTCGTGTTAAGGTGATCTTCTGTTATTATCAAAAATTTCCATCCGTTCTTTTTACATATGTCTTGTGCAGCTGACCATTTTGCATTATTTCTTGCCCACTCCTTTACCTCATGCATAAAGGCTTTGGAAACTCTTTTGGTTGGTCTAGGTGGTTTAGTATATTTTTTTGGTTTAATTTCTACCATAAACTTATCACCATTTTTTGTCCTAATATAAAAATCTGGAAAGTATCGATGTCGTTTTCGGTCTAATGGTGAAATGTATGGAACTATGAGTTCTTCTGAACCCCATTCCACAATATCATTTTCTTCATCGCAGTACACCATAAACTTGCGTTCCCACAATGACCTATAAATAATATTGTTAATATCCCCTTTGTACTTCTTTCGATTCGTGGGGTGAAATTTACCCTTGTAAGACATATAAATAGTTAAAAATACTTCACAGGAATATTTATGCAGAATTTTATAGCACAATCCATGCGAAGGATGGGTCTTGCACCAAAAAACAAAAATGAAGCTTCAGTAGTAACACCATCCAAAGCATCATCTGGAACAGTACCAAATGTACCACTTTCACATATGGAAGTTGGTAGCAAATGGTCTTACTCAACTTTACAATATCCAGAAGATATACAATCCAGAACAGATTTAGGTCATTATATGATGTTTTATGTTAATGTACCTAATGAAACAGAATATGGTAGAACAGGGGGAACTGGAGCTAAAAAGAAGTTCGTTCTTGATGATTCAGGAAATGAAGATATGGGAAATTTATCTCTCCAACAACGACAAGTAATAGGTGATGCTGAAATTTCTAAAGAAGCTAAAGATGGAAGTTATAATACAGAAGGGAAAAGTTGGCAGCCAGGTAGACCAGAGAAAGTTATAGAAAGAAAATCACATCAAGGTACAGCTGCAGAAACTATTGGAAGAAAAAGAACTAAAAGAACAACTGATTCTATAGTTTTGTATATGCCCGCACAATTAACAACAAATTATGCAGCTGGTTATAATGACACTCAATTAGGAAATAATCTTGGATCAATAGCAGGAGCAGTTAATCAGTTTATAAATCGTGCAGAAGCTGTTGGAGGAGTACAAGCTGCAAAAGAAGCAGTTCCAGGCGTTGCAGGACAAATTGCAAATGCAATGGAAAGAGGAATGGCAAAAATGGGTAGTGCTCTTATTGGTGGAGATATAATGGGCGCATATGATAAGATTTCAAATCGAGCAATAAATAATTTCCTAGAAGCAACATTCACAGGAGTCAATTTCCGTAAATTTTCCTATACATGGAAATTTTCACCTAAAAATATAAAAGAAGTTCAAACAGCAGAAAATATTATTAGAACTTTCAAATTTCATATGTTGCCTGAACTACCAAAAGATAATCAATTTGGTAGATATTATGTAGTTCCTTCAGAATTTGATATATTCTATATGTTTAGGGGTGATGAAAATACATGGATGAATAAAATACAAACTAGTGTTTTAGTTAATATGGATGTAAACTATGCACCTAATGATTATAATACTTTTAGACCAATAGAAGGTAGAACAGGAGCTCCCCCTACAGAAATTGATATGAAATTAGATTTCCAAGAAACCAAACTAATCACAAAAGCAGATGTTTTAGAAGGGTTTTAATATGTCATATTTCAATAATTTTTCAACATTAATGTATGATCCAAAAGGTGATGGGTCTGCAAAATTAACTACTAATATTTTAAAAAGAGTTAGAGTTAGAGCTAATATGAAAAAAGAAATTATCATGTTAGATCCTTATGATGTTAAAGAACATGAAACACCAGAAATAGTTGCTGATAAACATCATGGCAGTTCATACTATCATTGGGTAGTTATGATTTTAAATAATGTTTCAGATGTTAATCATGATTGGGTTAAATCCACACGACAATTACAAAAGTATTTGTTGTCAAAATATACCGAAACACAACTGTCTGAAGCTCATCATTATGAGGTTGCTCAATCATCTGGTGATACTACTATTAAAATTCAAGTTCCACAAGGAACGGCTGGTGCAACTACTGTAACTAATTATGAATATGAAGTTGCATTAAATGATGAAAAAAGGTCAATAAATCTTTTACGAAATGAATATCTAGGATTTTTTACAGACGAATTTGCAAACTTAGTATAATATGGAAAAAGAAAGACTTCAGAAAGCTGGGGATTTTATCTTAGATGGTGTTCTTATAGTGGGAAGTTCAGGCATAAGAGTAAATATTATAGATCAAGTCCAAGAACTTAACATATACGAAAGTATTGATTCACCATACATTTCTGGCAATATTTTAATGTCAGATTCTTCAGGAATAGCTGAATCCCTTCCACTATTAGGTCAAGAAAGATTATTATTTAAACTTAGAACTCCAAGTCATACAGGGTCAATAGATTTTAATAATTATCATGCGATTGTTTATAATGTAGAAAAAAGATTTAGTTCTTCAGATAGAGAACATATTATATTAATGAATTGGACTACTTTAGATCATCTTAAAAGTGCTCGTACAAAAATATCTGCATCGTTTAAAGGTACGATAAGTGATACAGTTCAAAAAATAATTAAAGGTTCAAATTATTTAAATTCTAAAAAACCATTATTTTTAGAACCCTCTAAAAATATTAGAAAATTTGTAATTCCAAATCTTACCCCATTTCAAACAATAAAATTAATTAAGGAAGAAGCTGTTAGTGCAATAGAAGGTTCACCTCATTATGTATTTTTTGAAACACCAAATGGTTATCACTTTAGATCTTTTGATAGTTTACTAGGCAATAAAGGTAATTTATCAGTAGAGCATAAAACTACTTATAGGTCACAACCATCAGAACAAGGAAACCCACAGACAAACATTTCAACAATTTTAGATTGGCAGGTAGATGATAATTCTAATAGTTTTTTAAATACTAGGCTTGGAATGTATGCATCAACACTTTTTTATCATGACATATTCAATAAAAATATTCAAAAATTTGAATATAATTATATGAAAGATAAATTTTATAAAAGAAATTCTATGGAACAGGGGGAAAGATCATCTGCACCATTGATTTCACAAACAGTTTTGGAAAATAAAAAAACTATTACAGAATTTTCAGATGCAAGAATATTTGTACATCCTACTGCAAGTAAAGAATTACATACTGAAGGAACTGATAATAATGCTGAAGAATGGCTACAAGAATCAAGATCTAGAGAGTTGGAAAGATCTTATTTTACATTGAAAATAGAAACGTATGGAGATACAAATATAATGTGTGGAGATTTAATTAATATAGTTATACCATCAAATAAACCATTAACAGCTACTGTAACTAAATCTTCAATAGAACCTATTTTGTCAGGTAGATATTTAATTACCAGCTTACATCATCAAGTATCACCGCCAGAATCAAAACATCAAATGATTTTGACTATAGTGAAAGATTCATTAGATTCTAGTCCAGTTGTTAAAGAAACAAAATATGCAGAACCACCACAGGGAGCAGTTGATAAATCATTAAATAAGAATTTAACAACTAGACCCAAAGCTGCAAAAATAGTTTCTGGGCCAAGATAAATATAAATATAATCATGATAACATACGAACAATTTATAAGAGAGGGTGTTTACGATCCCAATATCTTCAAAGCAGTATTCATGGCTGGAGGGCCAGGATCTGGTAAGTCTTTTGTTGCCAATAGAACTACTGGTGGTTTAGGATTGAAGATGATTAACTCTGATTCTCCATTTGAAATATTTTTGAAAAAGGAAGGTCTTTCTTTAAAGATGCCTGAATCAGAAACCCAAAAGAGAGATGTGGAACGTGCAAGAGCTAAGAAAGTAACTGCATCTAAGAAATTTCTTGCAGTCAGGAATCGTTTAGGAATTCTTATAGATGGTACTGGTCATGTATATGACAAAGTTGCAAAACAAGCATCAATGTTACAACAAATTGGATATGAAACCTCAATGGTTTTCGTTAATACCTCACTAGATGTTGCACTCGCAAGAAATGAACAAAGAGCCCGTTCAGTACAACCTAAATTAGTAAAGAAAAGTTGGCAAGATGTTCAAAATAATATGGGTAAATTTCAAAACTTCTTTGGTGCAAAGAATTTCTTTATTGTAGATAACAATGGAGTCGAACAAGATATGTTAGAAATAAGTACTAAACATATCAGACGAGCAATATCATCACCAGTAAAAAATAAAATTGCAATCGCATGGATTGCAAATGAAATGAAGAAAAAGGATAGATCATGAGTTGGATGGAAATGTTTGGTTGGTTTCTTGCATTTGGATTTGTACTTAGTGCATTTTATAGAAGGGGTGTAAGAGTAGGAATTGAACACGCATTAAAGACATTGAATTTAAATTCAATACAAATAGAAAAATTAAATACAGAATTAAAAAAGAGTAATAGTACATTAACTAAAGAAATTTTAAGTTAGTCAAGATTTCAATTTTCATAAATAATAGTGTTTACACTATAGGAAAAAAGGAAAACCTTCATGTACCAATTATCTACTTGGCAAGTAGAAGTGAGCGATGGATTAAAGTATGTAGGTAACAAGGAATCAGCATATCGTGAGGCAGAAAAATTACAATCGGAGGGAAGAAATGTTGAGGTGTATGAGGATGGTAGATTAGTATCACGATTGAAATCACAGAAACAGTATTCCCTGTTTGTATAAATATAATAAACGAATAATAAAAATCAAAAATGGCATTAGATAAAATTACCACAAATATTATTGCAGATGATGCTGTAACAGGAGCAAAGTTAGAAAATAATCCTACTGTTGCAGGAAAAATGACATCTCCTTCTATAATTTTAGCCCCATCTGGAACTGCACCTACTTCTCCAACTGAAGGACAATTTTATTTTAATAGTACTTTTGATTCCATATTAGTCTATCATAATTCTAAGTGGATGTTTGCTGATTCAAGACATATAGCCACAGGAGGAACAGTAGGTTATTATAACGATGGTTCTAATGATTGGGTCATTCACACTTTTTTAGAGACTGATAGTAAATTTAGAATACTTGCTAATACAACTTGCGATATTCTTGTGGTTGCAGGAGGTGG
>VTLG01005617.1_pt1 | contig 10049 bp, 16 predicted proteins | sample 4694571 | NCBI WGS metagenome assembly VTLG01 (sample SAMN12604809, study PRJNA352737) | marine metagenome | biome: ENVO:00000447; feature: ENVO:00000209|ENVO:00000569|ENVO:01000036; material: ENVO:00002151; isolation source: viral sequences binned using virsorter ... | reverse complement strand
GATCTTAAAAAATTATAGATATCTGGCGAAGGATATTGTGGTAGTTCGTCTATTCCTATCCATGTGTAAGATTGCCCTTGGTAACGTAAAGCGTCTGTCATGTTCTCTGCGTACCCGAACTCGATCTTTGCTCCTGATGGGAATCTCCACTCTTTTTCTTGCTCTCTCCATTTGGCTCCTGGATATGCCTTTGCGTATAATCGTTGAGAATGATTAATTAAATCTCTCAATTCTGGCATAGTTCTTCGAAGAAGAAGTGCTCGATGTGATTGTTTATGGCAATATCGTAATGGATCCACCAACATCGCATACGATTTACCCCCTCCCCGTGCTCCTCCATAAAAAACCTCTCGTTCCGATGAGGCTAGAAACTCTGTCTGTGGACCTGTATTAGGTTTAAAAACAACTTTCTGTTTTTCAAGATGCTGTTTAACACTAGGAGAAACTGTGTCTAAAACACTTTGTTCAATAACTTGAGTTTCTTTTCCGTTTAAAGCAGTATTAATTGTTTTATATTTCTGCTTTATAAAATTTGCTGACTTCTTTGCCGAGACTAAAGCTTGTTCTGCTGTTGCAACTTTCTGTCTAGATCGTTGTAGTATTTCCTTGACTGACTTTTGAGCTTTCTGTTTCTGAGTTCTCTTCGGTTTGGGTGGTTGTACCTTTGGTAATTCTTTTTCTAAGTCCGACATGGGATATATATCTGCCTGTTTTTCTGTGTAGCCATTCTGCAACTTCTCGATATGAACATGTTTTTAAATAATTCTTTGCTTCGCTTAATGCTTCTATCTCTGTAGGTATAGATTCTAAGAAACCCTGCTCTTCGCTTTCTTTAAATCCAAATGGAATAACTCTAGATAGCTTTTTTGTCTTCATCTTCTACTTTTTTAATAATATCTTTAGCAGGAAGAATAAATAAACCATGCATTGCTCGTACATTAATATCTACTTTTTCTTTTTTAGCAATTCCAATCCGATCTAAAACTTGTTTTGCAGCTTCCATTCTAATATTAGCATGAGGCGTTGTACCATCTTCATCCATCATATCTACCATTTTAGTTGCCGCCTTGGCAGAATAGGTTGCTAAATAATTTTCAGCACGTGAAACAATCTCTGATTTTAAATTTCTTAATACTTTAGGATAAGAATGTTCTGAATAACCAGCCAGCTCGCCTGCCTTCTTGGGGTTGCCTTTTGCTTCCCCGAATAATGCGTCTAGAAACTTTTCCTGTGAATCGGTCAAGCTTCTTTTTTGAGTCGGCATTATAGTAGAATCCGTGTCTTGCATTTACAATTTCCATTAATTCCTGAAAAGGAATATCTTTTAATTTATTATTCAATTCTTTCTGGTAGACTTATATCTACCTCTTCTGTGATTGCTTCTGGATTAAAAGCTGCTGCCCATTTATCCATTTCTGTTTTTAGAATATCTTCAGGGGATAAAATATTTTCTTTTTCTTTCTGTGCTTCCATAATATCTCCAGCTCTTGGAAAATTATAAGCTAATAATCCAATACCTGTTCCAGTTCCACCCACTCGTAAGGCAGAAACTTGTGGAGGATATGCTCCTTTATAAGGATTCCAAACTCCTTTGCCTGTTCTTAAAAATGGAGGAATCGTTGCCTGCCACCATGGCGGCTTCGGTGTTGATCCTACACCCCTAAGACCTTCAGCGATTACTTCCTTACCACCTATAATTTCTTTTTCTATTCCTTGTTGTTTTTTAACTATCTCTTTTGCTTGAGTTAAAGTTACTTTACCCTTTTGATCTTTTACTCGTAAAGGAATAGTTTTCTTACCTTCTTCAGCTCTTTTTATTGTTCTAAAAGCTCCTCGTTGTAAAGCAGTTAAACCTGGTGTTGTTTGAGCTGTCCCAACTCCTGATTTAGCAACTTCCAATGGAGTAACTGGTGGCGTATAATATGGACCTATTGCCTCTTTTGTAGGTCTAGGTAAAGCTTTTGGTGTTACTGTTGCTTTTTCTATACCTTCTTTAAATGCAATTTTAGCCCTGTCACCTGCTATAAATAATCGACCCGAAGCTTCCTTCGAAAAACTTTGCCCAAACCCTGTTTGAATATCACCTGCTATTTTAGTAGTATCCCCATAACTACGCTTACCCTGCATCAACTTAGACATATCTCTGTAAGTTGTATGCATTAGTGCTTCTTTTTGTGATGTAGCTAATTTTTTAGGATCAAGTATTTCAATGACTTCATTTGCTTTTGATTTTTGTTTTAATTTTGCAATATCATCAACATACTTTCCCGCATCACGAGTTAGTATCTTTCTTGCTAAACCTGAAGTTATTTTTTCTTTAGCTGCAGGGTTATCAAGAATATAACGCATAGCAATACGCCCTGTTCTTAACATAACAGGTACTGCTCGCATTCCTAACTGTGCTATTAAAAATCCTAATGGTAACGCCATAAATTTTAATTTCTTTGTAAGGGAACCCTAGGGTGTTCCCAAGTATTGGTGCAGATTAGTGATGACCGCTTGTGCATGTAATATGCGTTGTGTTCGTGTGTGTCCTTTTAATGTGCACCTGATTCTATTATACAGCTTATAATGGATTTTGTCAAGCAATATCTGTGGGTGTGACAATTTGTCATAAGAAAGGACTTGACAAAATTGAATATGGGGTGTATAATATACCTATAGGTATGCGGGGGGTTTTATATCTATAATACAGATAAATTTATAACTACCCCCCAGGTACCCCTAGGGATATAGTCGGGAGATATAGGGAATATAAGCCCTAGTATATAGCCCACAATATGGTTAACAAAGAATTTTAGAGATTTTCTGGTGTAGCTATATATGAATAAGAAGCTACCCCCCTTGCACCCTGCATACCCTAGTAAAACCCAGAGCTGTCCTGGATCTCTCTTAAAATTTTCTTATGGTATTTAGGGGAATTATTTGGTGGGAATTAGTTACCACTTAAAACTTTTAAAGGTATGTTAAAAATTTCTAACTATAAAACCCTAATGGTAACTTGGGGGTGATTCGTTTTTAATTTAAATAATAATTTAATTTAATTTAAAATATATTCCTGGTCATTAAAAAAATATATTCCTGGTCATTTAAAAAAAGCATAAAAAAAAAGGGCAACCAGGAATTAACCCGATTGCCCTTTAAAATATACTTTAATTATTTTTTTTATTTACTTGAAACCGCAGGTGTATTTTCATCTAAAGCTGTTGTCAATTTAGTAAATTCCTTTTCTAAATCTAAACTAACTTTATCGGAAATATCTTTTCCACCTTGTCCGGTTGTTGTCCATTCAGCACGTCCAACCATTATATCCGATAGTTTTTCAATAGCTGAATAAATTGGTGACTTACCTTGAAACGTAGCTGATGGAATGAAAACGTCCTGATAGTTTTTCAAAATATGCTCTTCAAAATCTTGCGAACATTCATTTATAACTTCTAATAATAAATTATAAAGTTTTGAATTACTTTTTGACGTTCTTTTTTTACCGAACATTGTTGAATATGCTCTCAACATATCCTGGAAAGTAAATTTAGAATAATCATCTTGACTATCCAATTTTAATTTCCAAAAACTTTGTTGTTTCTTTTTAAACAAAGTCTCAACTGCATCCAACTTGATATACAAACGCCCTGATTTATCGGTCACGTTTTTATAAAGCATATCAAGGGAATAAGCAGTAAAACCAATTCGAGCAAAATTTATAAAAGCCCGACCTTTTTTAGTTCCGACTTTATAAAGTTTTTTCTCGGTTTCTTCTTCCGCCTGGTCAACTGGTAGTTTTTCCAAATCAGTTTTTTTAATAACTGGCTTTGTAAAAAATTCCCATGATTGACCTGTCAAAGTTCCAATCAAAGTAGTTTTAAACCACTTTGTTAAATCCTTGTCAGTTCTTCCTGAAGGCATTTGAGATGTAGCTATTAAATTATTTTTTAAAGCTGAATAAACATCTAAACCGCCTTCTATGGTTTTCTTTTCCTTGTTAACATCTCCAGCAACAATTTCATTTATTTTTAAATTAATTGCTGATCTTACTTTTGAAAGTTGTGTTGTCAGTTCTTTTTGACTTACAACTTTTTTTTCGTTCTTCGTCATTGTGTTGTCCTTTTTGTTGATTGTTAAAAAAAAATTATTTTTTAAATATGAAAAAATATAAAAATAAAACGGCTACACCGCTACGAGTTATAGACCATCTTTTCCAACTGTGCCAAGTTCACTAAAATTAATTTAATAATTTTTCCGCAAACTGAAAAAATAATAAGTTCGGTTTTTGTATCGTGTTTTTTTAAAGCTGTTCCAGGTTTAAACTAACTAACCACACAGCGTTCCAATTTTTTAATAAAAAAAATTTTTAAAAATTCGTATTCTGGACAGTATCAAAAAACAATCAAAAACTCAATACTGTTTATTTATACAATTTTTTTTTTCGTAGGAAAAAATCCTACAAAGTTTTTTTTTGTATTCCATAACAAAGTTTTTTTTTGTATATCCAGGACGAAGCTCTTTTTTAGAACAATCAAATTTTCCGCCCATGTACCAGGATTTTGTCGAGACATGATATTAAGGACTTTCGCCCAATTTTATCGAGACATGATTACTATTGCTTTGTTTATCTTAATTTGGTAAGGTTTCTTTAATGGCTAATATATTATTAACAATCAATGAAAGGAGAAAGATATATGATGGCTATAAAAGAGAAACAGATGGTAATGAAAGAGAAAACCTACGCAGTTGCATTTTGTATAGGTGTAGGCGTTCTATTCATATTAGTAAAAGTCTTACTACTTTAGATGTACCCAATTAAAACCCTGTTAGTAGAAATACTCGCAGGGTTTTTTTGTGCCTATTGACAAATCAATCTGACTTTGGTAATCTAGGAACAATTAAGAAATGTCTAAAAAATAAACAAGGGAGGACAAATGACAACTAAAATACCCACGTTTAATATATCAGCAGAATCTCTTTTTAAAACTAAAAGAGAACTTGATGCTTTTAGAAAACTGCTGAAGTTAAATGGCTCAAATCATATGGTTATTAACTCTAAAGATGAGAAGATATTTTGTAGAGATAATCAACCATTAACCAAGTATGATAAAGACTTTAAGTTAGTTGATATTCATACAGAAAAGGAGAAAACCAAATGATTATATATTATAAAAATCTTGGTAGATTAATAGGTCTATTAGGGTGTTATGTAATTGGTATGGCAACTGCTATTCTAGCACTAAAAGCGTGGCAATTTGGTGCTGATTGGAGTATCCTATCCGCTTTAATAATTATTGCAGTTTTTGGCTTTGTTGGTGTAGTATTACTAACGGGGAGAAAATAATGCAATTAGCAATAGATGTGTTTATAGATATGATGACGAGTAAGGAAATCTATATCATAATTGGTGGAGCCATAATAATGTGGCTCTACCTAGAATGGAGTGAAAACAAATGAGTACCAAACAAACGTGCTTTATGTGTGGTGGCAATGGCTTTCGCACAATACACGAAGATACAACTAAAACAAATGTTGTATTAATACAATGCTCAAATTGTAATAGTGATGGGAGTGCTTTTATTTTAGACCAAGAATTGCACGATAAACTAAAGGCAGAATTTGAAAGGGATTATAAACCTTACTTGCCCACACTTGCAGATTTTGTAAAGCAACAGAAAAGGAACTATGCAAAGAACAACAAAGACGAGTGCTAAATTTACCAAGTTGGTAGAAAAAACACATCAGTTAAAAGAAGAACTATTAAATAGTAATCATTATGAATTGATTAATGATATTGACGCAAGAGTAAATGTTTTGTTTGATATATATTTAAACAGTAAAACATTAAAAGAAGAAGTTAATCATAGGGTAATTAATATGGGTAAACAAAATCATTATTTAAAATACCATCTGTATATTAAACCGAAGAAAGTAAAATCAAAATGATACTAAAAGAAATACCATCAAGTGCAATAGCTGAACCAGAAAACCCTACACTTATGGAAGATTTAAAAGAAGATCAATGTAAGTTTCCATTAGGAGAAGATTGCCCACCTAAATATTTTTGTGGTAGAAAACAATGGAAAGTACCAAGAAAATCTAATAAATATTATTGTATATATCACGTATATATAGCTACGAAACCTAAAGAAAAGACTTGACTTTTCTATAAAAGTATTATATAACAATAGATAAGGAGAACTTATGGATAACCCAAATGATAATAGCTGGAATTTAAAATGGCTTACTTCAGTTCAAGACCATCTTATTGAGTGTCTTTCACAAATACGAAAACATAGACACCCAACACAAGAACAGGCATATCATCTTGCGAAAGCAAGGGATTGCTTTAATAGTTGGAAGATGGATTATGAAGGTATGGGGTGGGTAAAAACAAAAAGTGAACATCAACTTCCACCCAAAGTTATAGAACAGCAAAAACATTTAGAAGAAAACCAAATAGATATTAGTAAGGATTAAATATGGAAGTTGTAATGATGATACTTCACCTACTTAATGGTGAGGTTGCAAAGATACCTGTTGCATTAGCATTGAATCAATCTTGTAATGATAAGTTTATTACAATGGTAAAAGAAGATTCAATCGGAACGAGTGTGTACTATAATGGTGTTCAAGTATGGTCATACTATTGCAAGAAAGGTACAGGGGAGTGGGTAAAATAACACCAGAAAGGAGAATAAATTATGAAGAAAAAATCTGATGAAGTAATTAAAAATGTAACTTATAAAAACTTTGTCCCAACAAAACCAGAAGATAAAGTAGAGTATCTTAACAATATAGTTTCTGATTTTTGTAATGCACATTTTCATATAGCGTCTTTATTGTCATACGCAGAAGATGAGCCAAAACAATTTGACTTAATAAGTGGAAGTGCAAGTTATATTGACATAATGGGAACGATAGAAAGTGATTTAGGAAAACTTATAATAGATAAGTTTAATACTACAAAAATTTCTGACACAGTTCCAATTTTTAATAAAGATAATATTAACAAAGCAATGTAATAACACTTGACTTAATCAAAGCATTGTAGTATATTAATAGCTGAAGGTCTAGCGATCTTCGGCTATTTTTTGTGGGTTGTTATAGCCTAACAAGTGGGCATCTGACTAATGTTAAATGATGTTCAAGTGATGCGAGAAGGTCTGGGTAGTTTGCCACCTATCGTTAACTTGGTCACACTACATATTAAAATAAAGAAACAACACACAGAAAAGGAAAACAATATGGAAGTAATGCAAACAGATGTAAGAATCAAAGACTTTCCACAATTCATTGAAACATTAATAGAACAATTCAAATCTGAAAGATTTAGAGTTGGCTTTATTAAGAAACCAAAAAATAAATATGTTCAAGGTGAGAAACGAGTGGGTAAGTTTGATTTATTATATAGAGTTCGTTGGAAACAATCTGATGGCTCAATGTATAAGCGTAAAGGTAAGGGAAGAACAACTGATGAAGATGAATACTTACTTGCCTTTGACTTGGATAAAAAAGCACCAAGAAATATTTCTTATGCTCGTATGAAGTGGTTGAATGTAGGTAAAAAGTTCTACAAAATCAAACACTTAAAGACTAGAGTTAAAGTAATAGAGTTTCCTAAAGTTGAGTTCAATGTAAAGAAAGATTTACTTGATGGCAACTGGGATTTTCTGGAAAGGATATAATGGCACAAGATACAGTATGGTGTCAGAATCCTAGATGTCCCGAAAGAAAAGTATCAACTCAAATTCGGGGTACTAAAGGTAAGAAGTATTATCAATCTAGTAAAGCTAGTGGGTATGGTAATGGAAACTTCTGTACTCTTAATTGTTTTTATCAATGGGCAGATAAATATATAGATCGTGCCATTGATAACTTGGGTATAAGAATAGGTGAGTCAGTTAAACTACCAATGGAAAGTGCTTGGAGAAAAGATTGTAGGTATAATTATTCTGGTGATGGCGAGAATACTACCAGATACTACCTAGAAAATAAACTAATGGGAATCAAAATACCTGTTACTGAACAGCAATATGATTCCATTGGTTATGATAATGATGAGTGCTTGGCTCTTGCTAATCAAATAGGATACAAGCAATCGGCTTGACTTATATAAAATAATATAGTATATTATAGACAGCATCTATTTATTTAGGTGCTGTCTTTTTTTTAACCCCAACGAAAGGAGTACTCAATGGAAAAACAAAAAGATGTTCGTCTTAATAAAGACTTTAGAAATGCTTACGTAAAAGATTTCAGAAGTTTTTTAGAAAGACAAACAAACAATCCCAAGTATCAATCGTTTCTTGAGGCAAGAGAAAACTGTAAGGGAAAAATTGATGATGCTTTTAAGACAGCAAAAGCTGTGCTTGAAAGACGATTCAATCCCACAGATGTATCTGACTTAAGAAGATTGCAACGTAAATATACAACTGTTGATTCAGTAGGAAAAGATAGTTGCTTTTATATGGCAGTCGTTGATGACAAGGGTAAAGATGTCAAAGATGTAGATGAAGATGGTGATGAACGATCTAAATCAAAACACTTTGACTTCAATCTAAAAGGTAGCCTTAATGGTAGCGAGTATAGTAGGCAGAAAGATTTTGCTTATGCTTGGTATCGTGAAGAGATGAAAGCCAATGGATTAAATCCCGATTGCAACATAGAGCATAGTGGCAATAAAAATAATCCAGCCCTATCTACACACCAAAATAATAATGGAGATTGGTTAAAAGGTAATGGTGGTAGCAGTTCTAATTATGTTCAGAAGTGGAATGATGATTTCGCTTTAGATATTATTGGAACAGGTGGTTGTCGTTCAAGAGCAATACCTTGTACTAACTCTGAATACACTACATTTGAAATGATGCATCTTGCTAAACAGCAGGTTGTTAAGACTCATCAAGAATGGATTGGTTCAATCGTAAGAGCAGTAAAGATTGTTGGTGAAACGATTCAAGCAAGTAAGTATAAATCTGAAGTTGATGCACTTGCTAAAACTTATAATTGGGAACCAAGTGTTTCTATTCATAAGTCTTTTGGTACAGCATTAACTATCAATCCTAATAGTGTTAAGAGTATGACCGATGAAATACTTGGTTATAGTGTTAAGCCTACTAAAGAGGATAAGATTAAACTTGCGAAGATAGCATTGAATAATCATCTACAAAAACAGGTAGCATAAAATAATACTTGACATATTAATTATAATCTGTTAGTATATAGACAGCATCGGATATTAATTCGGTGCTGTCTTTTTTGTGGGGAAGAAACCAATGCGTCTAGAAAATTTGCTAGGCAGATGTTGGCGGGTAGTACCCACATTAAAGACTATGGTCAGGTGAGTGACTGTAAGTTATAAAGTTAAACCACTTACTTGACCACCATAATAACAATAATAAGGAACACAATGAGTACATTACTAAATAGACTAAAGACAGAACGTAGTGGTACATACGAACAAGCCATTACACCTGTCACACTTGAAGCTGAAACACATACGGGTGGTTGCATGAGAGTTAAGCCACAGTATAATGTGTATGCTAAAAGTATAGACAGATTAATACATAGTCATGGTGACCATTACCAATTGATTCCATACGAAGATATACTATCTGGATTATCTGATTCATTAGATAGCTATGGTGTAGATTTAAAAGGTGCATCAATTCAATTTGATGTGGCTGATACGTTAAGTCGTATGAGATTAAGAGTTATGTTTGGAGATGAGAGTGAGTTTGGTTCTCATACCATGCAATATAATACAGATGATAAGCTACAATTTGGTATTGAATTAGTATCAAGTTATGATGCATCTATTGTATTTAAACTTCAGACTATGTTCTTAAGATTAATTTGTGATAACGGAATGAAATCTACCGAATCATTTAATTCATCTATCAGAAGACACACAACCAACTTTCAAATTGAAAAGGCATTTGAAAAATTAAAAGGATTAAGTACTTCCTTTAATAAATTGCGTGATCAGTTTGAAGTATATCAAAGTGTTAAACTAACTAGAGATGATGTTAATAAATTATTTAAAAGTTTTTCAAAAGGTT
>VTLG01016082.1_pt1 | contig 10050 bp, 6 predicted proteins | sample 4694571 | NCBI WGS metagenome assembly VTLG01 (sample SAMN12604809, study PRJNA352737) | marine metagenome | biome: ENVO:00000447; feature: ENVO:00000209|ENVO:00000569|ENVO:01000036; material: ENVO:00002151; isolation source: viral sequences binned using virsorter ... | reverse complement strand
GAAACGAAGTTAGTTACTCAAATTTGTAAATTTAATCAAGGAGTTTTTCTATGGCTAACGCCACAGTCTCACGCCTTGGTCTGATTAATAATACTGGTACAGGTTTTAACGACCTTTTCTTGAAAGTCTTTTCGGGAGAAGTTCTTACAGCCTTTGCTAGAAATAACATCTTTAACGAGCAACTTCATTCAGTTCGTACTATCACAAGTGGTAAGTCAGCACAGTTTCCAGTATTAGGAACTGCTACTGCTGCATACCATACAGTTGGTACACCTCTCGTTGGAGCAAACCAGATCAAGGCAAACGAAAAGATCATCAACATAGATGACCTTTTAATTGCACAAAGTTTCGTTGCTAACATTGACGAACTTAAGAATCATTATGACGTAAGAGCAACTTACGCTGATGAATTAGGCAAGGCACTTGCTCGTACATACGATCAAAACGTAGCCAAGCAAATTGCAAACGCTTCCAGAGCTTCTACTACTCTTAGTGGTGGTAATGGTGGTCTTGTATTGACACTTGCTAATGGTAATACAGCTTCAGCAAACGTCACAGGTGACGAGATAGCAGCAGCTATCTATGATATTGCACAGACATTTGATGAAAGAGACATTCCTCCAACAGATCGTTTCTGTGTACTACCACCTGCTGAGTATTACAAGTTAGCAGAAGAAGCAACAAGAACAGTTAATGTTGACTTCAACCCTAGTGGTGGTAACGGATCTTTTGCTTCTGGTAAGGTACAACAAGTTGCTGGCATACCCATCATGATGTCTAACAACGTACCTCAGAGTAACGTAGGTTCTAACCCAAGTGGTGCAAACAACACTTACTCAGGTGACGATAGTAAAACTATTGGTCTTGTCTTCCACAAGTCTGCTGTTGGTACAGTAAAACTTATGGACATGACAACTGAGATCTCTGGTTCTGACTACGGAATTATGTATCAAGGTACATTAATGGTTGCTAAATATGCTCTTGGTCATGGAATCCTAAGACCAGAATGTGCAGCTACTATTAAGCTATCTGCTTCTTAATTTCAATTTATAGGGTATCTTATTATTAGATACCCTTTTTTTATTGCCATGTATCATTCATCAAAGAAAAAGAAAAAAAAGAAAGGTGGGAGGGATTCACTTAAAATAAAAAAGTATTAAACAATGACTGTAGCTGCAACCACTGAACTTGAAGCAATCAACATAATGTTGGCTGCTATAGGAGAAGCACCTGTTAACAGTTTGACAGGTACAGTTCCAGTTGATGTACGACTAGCACAATCAACTCTTACAGAATTTAATAGAGAGATTCAATCAGAAGGTTGGTCTTTTAATACTGAAATAGATGTCACTCTTACAAGAGATGCGTCTAATCAAATAGCTTTACCACAAAACGTATTAAGAGTTGATGCAAACATACATCAACACCCAACGATTGACCCTATACAACGTGGTTTAAAACTTTATGACAGGCTAAATAATAAATTTGAATTTGATGAAGATTTAATTTGTACTGTTATTTATTTAAGAACTTTTGAAGAGATACCAGAACCAGCAAGAAGATACATTAATATTAAAGCTGCAAGAGTATTTGTTGATAGATTAGTTACTGATGATGGTTTAAGAACTTATACAGGACAAGACGAAGTAAGAGCAAGAGCTATACTAATGGAAACAGATTTAGCAAATGGAGATCACAATATCCTTAGAGGTGATCCTTCATTAACAAGTGTCTTTGATACTTATTCACCAGCAAACGGACTTATTAGGTAACTATGGCTGTAGTTTCAAGAGCAATACCTACACTATTAAGAGGTGTATCACAAGCTGCTGACTCTACAAAGCAAGCTGACCATGCAGACATACAAGACAATGCAAATAGCAATCCAGTACAAGGTTTATCAAAACGATCTGGTTCGCAGTTTATTACTACACTTAGCAATTCTGCTATTGGTAATGTTCATATACAAACTATAAACAGAGATACAACTGAAAGATATGTAGCAATATTTAGCAATGGTAATGTCAAAGTTTATGAGCTTGATGGTACTGAGTTAACTGTACATAAACCTGATGGTACTGCTTACTTAAATACATCAAATCCAAGAAGTCAAATTAAAACTGTTACTATTGCTGACTTTACTTTTGTTGTAAATACAAGCATCACAACTGCTATGGATAGTGCGGTTAGTGCTGGCAATATAACTCAAGCTGTTGTATTTATAAATCAAGTCTCAGATAAGACTACATATTCAATAACAGTAGATGGGGTGACTGTTACTGATGACACTACAAATGATGCAACATTATCTACAACACAAGTAGCATCTGATTTAGTATCGGGTCTTAACTCTGGTCTTACAGGTTTTACGATTGCTAGAAATGGTCCTGTTATACACATCAAAAAGAATGATGGTAGTAATTTTTCTATAGATGGTACTGACTCTCAAGGTAATACACAGTTAACAGTAGTCAAAGATTCTGTACAAAGATTTACTGACCTGCCAACTGTTTCTCCTAATGGTTATGTCGTAGAAATAAAAGGAGATGAAGCTACAAACTTTGATAATTACTACGTTAAGTTTGTTACTAATAATGGTGGTGCTTTTGAAGAAGGTCAATGGGAAGAGACTGTAGAAGCTGGCATACCTTTTAAGTTTAATTACGCAACAATGCCACACGTTCTTATACGTCAAGCTGATGGTAATTTTAGATTTGCAAGAGTAGATGGTGATAGTTATACAGCAGCAGGTCAAACATTTACTTTACCTAAATGGGGTGAACGTACTGTTGGAGATCAAGATTCTGCACCAAACCCTTCTTTTATTGGAGCTACTATAAACAACGTATTTTTCTTTAGAAACAGGCTAGGGTTTTTAGCTGATGATAATGTTGTCCTATCAAGAGTTGCAGAGTTCTTTAACTTTTTTCCTGAGACAGTCATATCTGTTATAGATTCTGACCCTATAGACGTTGGTGCTTCTCATACTAAAGTTGCTATCCTCAAACACGCAGTAACTATGGGAGAACAGTTGATATTGTTTTCAGATCAAACACAATTTGTTCTTACAGCTTCTTCTGACACTTTAACACCAAAGTCCGCAAACGTAGTAGTAGCAACAGAATTTGAAAGTAGTGATTCTGCACAGCCTGTAGGTTCTGGTTCTTCTATTTATTATTTAACTAAAAAAGGTAGTTTTGCTGGTGTAAGAGAATATATAACTCAAGAAAATATAGCTATCAAAGAAGCTAGTAACATTACTATTCATGTACCAAGACTGATACCAAGTAATATTTTTAAACTAGCTGTTAGTACAAATGAAGATGTTTTAGTTTTGCTTGGTACAGACAATCCAAACAAGCTGTATATAAACAGATGGTTGTATGGAGAGAACTTTCAAAAGATATTAAATAGCTGGTCAACTTATACGTTTAATTCTGCTAGGTCTATAAGAAATGTAGATTTTATTGGTACTGATTTATTTTGTGTAGTTGAAGAAGCAAATGGCACAACTTTAGAAAAAATACCTTTTGAAGCAGAATTTAAAGAAGCTAATTCAGAGTTTGAATTTCATTTAGATCATAAAGTTACAGAAGCAACAACAGGTGTATCTGTTGCCTACAACGCAAGCACCAATGTCAGCACCTTTACAGTGCCTTATAGACTAAGAGCCAAGATGAATATTGTTGGTAGATATTTAGCTAGTGGTGAGACAAGTACTTTTGTTAATACACAAGGCACTACAGTTACATTAAAAGCTGGACAACTACTACAAACAACAAACGCTACAGATGGTTCTACCTCTACCATTACAGCTACAGGTGATTTTAGAAATAGTAAATTTATTATTGGTGAACCCTTCTTGATGCATTATAGATTTAGTCAACAAAGACTTACAGAAGGTGCTGGTCAAAGAAGTGAATTTATTAGTGGCAGATTGCAGCTACATCACTTCTATATAAAGTTTGAAGATACAGGATTTTTTAGAGTAGAAGTAACACCTGAGAACAGAGATACAAGTACACATAAATTTACTGGTCGTTTGCTTGGTGCTGCGTCTGCTGCTATTGGTCAGATAAATCTAGAGACAGGTACGTTTAGAGTACCAATAATGAGTAGGGCAGACAGGGTAGATATAGATGTGAAGAATGACACTTTTCTACCAACACAGTTATCAAGTGCAGAATATGAAGCTATGTTCTATATGAGAAGTCGTAGAGTCTAGATGGGGTATTTGAGAAAAGCAAACATACATGACCTCAACCATGTATGTAAAAACATGAGGGATATAGATAAAAAAGAAGCTTATTATCAGACAGGGAAAGAGCCAGAAGATGCACTACGACTGACATATCTGTATGGACAACAGGTATTGACTATAGCTGGTGACGAAGATCAACCAATGGGGTTATGTGGTGTGATAAGTGATGGTTGTATATGGTGTATAACAACAGATGAATTGTTTAGTAATAAAAAATATAAAATACAATTAGTAAGAGAAGGTAAGAAATGGGTAGATGATCTATTGAAAAATTATAATTTGCTATACAATATGGTATATGCTGAGAATACAACAGCTATCAAATGGCTTAAAAGTCTTGGGTTTACTTTTATTAATTATCACGCAGAATATGGAAAACAAAGTAAACCATTTTATGAATTTCTGAGGATTGCCTAAATGTGTGTCGCAGCATTACCAGCGTTAGGAAGTGCAGGTCCACTGTTTGCAGCATCTTTGGGTCTTAGTTTAGCTACTGGTTTAGCACAAAGATCAGCAGCACAAGCAGCAGCAGATCAAACATATCAATCTTCATTAATAGCAAACAGATCAGCAGAACAAGCTTTTACTGCACAACAAGAAGCTTTAGCTGATAACCTAAAAGAAACAAGAGCATCTTCAGCACAAGAAAATTTAGCAAAAACTATAGAAGGGTTACAAGCTAGAGGTCGTACCATAGCATCAGAGCAAGCAGGTCTTACTATTGGCTACTTATTGCGTGATGTAGAAAGACAATCAGCAAATGCTAGAGAATCTATAAATCAAGCACTTGAATCAGCAACTAGACAATATAGTAGAAACGTACAAGGTCTTGTAGCACAAAGAGATAATAGACGTAATCAACTGCAAAGTAATATAAATCAAGCATATAATCAGATACCTTCATTAGGTTCTGTATTGCTTAATGTGGCAACATCAGGTCTTAACAGCTACGCACAATTAACAACAGGCTAATGAGTTCTAGTTTTCAAAGTACCGCTTTTCAATCTTCTGCAAGACCTGTAGATACTTTTGTAGCACCTCCTAGTGTCCAACCTAAAAGTAGCGTAGAAGAGTTAGCAGAAATACTACAATCAATAAACCCTGCTATACAAAGTTTTCTTGAAACAAGGTTTAAGAAAGAAGTAGAAAAAGAAGAAGCTGAAGGTACAGAACTAGCTATAGAACAAGCTGCTACTAATTTTAAAGATATTAGTAAAAGTGTTAAAAAAACTGATGGTGAAGACGTTGCACGACAACTTATAGGTGGTAGTATTTTTGCTGATCGTGCTTATCAAAAAACTAAAGCAGAAATTTTAGGTAGTAATTTAGCAAGCACTTTATCTAATAGTTATGCAACAACACAAATAGATGGTAAGTCTCTTAATAGTTTTGCTCTTGACTCAGAGCAATTTCAAACATGGTTGTCAGGTGAAAGGTCAAAAGTTGTAGATCAATTAAGTGACATAAATCCCACTTATGTAAGTAAATATTTTTTACCAAAATTAGCTGATGCTACAGCTACTGTTACTTCTAGCCATATAAAACAACATCAAGAATATAATTTAGAAAAACTTAAAAATTTAGCTGTACCTTTAGTAAAAGGTTTGATAGTAAGTGATGATGAAACAGATTTAGAATTAATTTCTAATTTTGAAGAAAGCATGAATAATCTAGGTCTTGTTACAAAAGATAGAAGTGACCTTAATAAAACTATTGTTAATATTCTTATTGACCAAGCAGAAGCAGTTGGTCTATCTGGTGGTGGTGATATAGATGAAGCAGAAAAAATTTTAGACATAGCTTTACAATTTCCTTATGGTGTTGATGGTAAATTAAATTTAACTGCACACCCTGATTATCAAAATAAAGTAAATGATTTAAAAAAATCAATCAACAATTACACTTACGAATATGAAAAAAGAAGAGATGTGCAACAAAAAAGGAAACAAAGAGAAGAAACTATACAAGAATTAAAAAGATTTGCAGATACTGGTAACGCTAGAGTTTTAACTAATTTAATGAAAAAATATCCATTAGATGCAAATAAAATATCTATAGCTGGTGTTGCTTTAGATGGCACAACTTTAGAAAGGTCTGCACAACTTGAAACAAATATGATTGCTGGTAAGTATGAATCTTCAAAAGATGCTAGTTTAGCAGCCTTGCAATGGTATCAAGATCCATCAACACCAAAAACAGTGCAAAACAGAAACAGGTTAACTCAGTTATTAGATACTGCTGAGTCTGTAGAAAGAGGTGATTATACAGAAATCAATAAAGGTCTTACAGAACTATTAGGTCAACTAAAAGGTGAATTTAGCGGTAGTGAATTTATTATTTCTAATACAGGACAATTAAATGATAATGGTTCTCGTAAAGTTACCGATTTTTATAACAAAGCAAAATTAGAACTATATCAATATCGCCTAAGTGAAGAAGGTCGTAATGCAACAACTTTAGATATTATCAATAAGATCGAAGAAGTTAAAAGTAGATATATTGAACAAGCAAGAAAGCTAACAGGTGTAACCTTTGAATCAGGTAAAGATGATAATACAGAAGGAAAAAAAGGAAATGATTTAAGTGATATTGAAGGTGACGTTGAAGCTGGATTCTTTAGTGATGATGAAACTCCAACTACAGTAACTATTGAATTAGGAGACACCTTAACTCAAATAGCAGAACAGTTTGGTGTACCATTACAAGCTCTTATAGAAGCAAATAATATAACTAATCCAGATTTAATAAAAGAAGGAGATGAATTAATCGTACCAACTATTGGAGAAACAACACCTGTAATTAGTAGTGGTAGTAAACAACAAGCTATTGTTTCAGCAGCAAACGAACTAGGAGTAAGACCAGAGGACTTAGCTGCTGTAATTTCACAAGAAACAATGGGTACATTTGATCCTCAAATAATAGGTGGAGAGGGTAATAACTACAAAGGATTAATTCAATTTGGTATTCCAGAACGTGAAACTTATGGATATAGAGATGACATGACTTTTGAAGAACAAATACTTGGTCCAGTTGTTCGGTATCTAAAAGATAGAGGAGTTAAAAAAGGACATGGTGTAAAAGAAATATATGCAGCTATATTGACAGGTAATGTCTCTACTCTTCAAACTGATGGCTTAAAAAGAAAAGACTCTTTTGGAACTTCAGTAGAAAGTGCATTACCAAATCTAAATCAAGGAGGTTCTCATTATAACAATGCCCTTGATTTTCTATCAGAACAAGGAAAGTTTAAACAAAATTCTAATTAGTTATGACAGATTCAAACCCAATAGCTCGTTTTCGTAAGAACAGACAAGAAGCTGGTAAGAAGTTTCGAGAAAAACTTAAAAAAAATGAAGAGATAATAAAACAAACTACTAGCTCTAAAGTTATTAGAGGTGCATTATCTGGTCCTTTAAAAGCTGTAAATGAAACTGTTGAATTTGTAGATGATATTTATGATTACGCTGTAGGTAATCCATACGACAATAATGAACTTATAGATTTACAAGCATTAGGTCTTGAAATTAAAGGTGATAAAGAAGATTGGGCTTATACAGTACCACAAGCTATAACACAGTTCTTGCTACCTGCTGGTGTTATTAGTAAAGGATTGAAAGGTACAAAGCTAGTAGGAATGGGTAATGCTTGGGCTAGAAATGCTGTTGCAGGTTTTGTTACTGATGCTGTTGTGCAAGACCCTTATGAAGAAAACTTGTTCAATATGATTGACAAGCACCCAAGACTTGCAACTCCAATAAGTGAACTTTTAAAAGCAAAAACACCAGAAGAAATAAGTGTAGCTGAAGCACGTTTTAGACAGGCAAGTGGTGGATTATTGGCAGGTGAAGCTCTTACTGCTTTAGGTCTAGGTGTAAAAGCAATGAAAAAAACACCTGAGTTATATGAAAGAGTAATTAATAGATTATCAAGAAGAGATGAAATATTAATGACAGATAATGTTGTTGATAATCTTGGTGATGAAATTATTGACGATCTTAACCTTCCTAACAAAGTTGTTAAAGATGGTGACAAGGTAGAAACTACATTTAATCCTAAATTTACAGGTGGTGGTGATCCTGATGTACAAGAACTTGTTTTAAAAAGAGCAGACGAATTAAAACAATTAGATGCTAATAATGCTTGGCCTTATAAAAGAACTTTTGCTGATATGGTCAAAAATGCAAACGATCTATTACCAGCAGAGGTTATTGAATCTGCAAGATTATTTAATGCTAGATATGGCAGAGGTGGAGAAGAAGACTTACCTGCAACATTGATTGCAATGAATCAACTAATGAATAAAAACGCTATCAATCTAGCTTCATTAGCAAAATCAATGGACGAAAGTTTGGCTGCTGGAAATAAAGCAGGGTTTCAAGAATTAAAAGGACAATTTGTTACTGAAGCAAAAGTATTAGATGGTCTTATTACTCTTAACAAACCACTTAAAACAGTACCTGCACAAACATTAGCTGCTAACAGGGCAGGTGGTGGAGTAGGTCAAGTAGCAGCTACAGTAGAAGATTTAAAAGGTAGAACACCAACAGAAAAAGCAATAGATCAAGCTACTGATATTAGAGGAACAGTTAAAGAACCTACAGATCCATTAGCTGAATTTTCATTAGAAGAAATACTAAATGCTGCTGAACAAGGTGATAAAGCATCACTAAAAAAATTAAGACTAATTACCAAGAAACTACAAGCTGCACAAGGTAATCCTCAAGCCTTACAAAAGATGGCTAGTGAAAGCAAAATAATGAGAGGATTAAAAGTACAAAATGAAATATTTATAAACTCAATATTATCTGGACCAGAAACACACGCTGTAAACATTCTATCTACTTCTTTAAATACTTTAGCTAGACCATTAGAACAAACACTTGGTTCTTTTGCTCAAGGTGATATGACAGGTGCTATTAGAGGTGGTAAAGAACTTTATTATTTAATGTCATCTATTACTGACTCTTTAAAAGCTGCAAAGCTATCTTTTCAAATTGAAGATAATATTGTAAACCCTAGTGCAATGATTCAAGAAGCTGATCGTTTTCAAATAAGAATGGAAGGAGATGGCCTTTTAGCAAATATTATTAATACTTATGGAACTGTTGTTCGATTACCTAGTCGTTTCTTACTTGCAGAAGATGAATTTTTTAAACAATTAAATTTTAGATCTTATGTAAAAGCTAGTGCTTGGGAAGATGGCATGAGAAAAGGTTTGCAAGGTGCTGATTTAGAAAATCATATACAAAGACAATTTGATGGCACTATTGAAATTGTAAACAAGAACAGCATGGCAAATGTTAAAGACAAATCTGTTTTGGATTTATATGAAAAAGCACAACAATATGCTGCTGAAACTACATTCACTGCTGATTTACCAGAAGGTAGTTTAGGTGGTGCAATACAAGGAGTAGCAAGACACCCAGCAGGTAGAATAGTCTTTCCATTTGTAAGAACACCAATCAATATATTTAAAGCACAGGTAAGAAGAACCCCTGCTGTGAATATGTTGCTACAAGAATATAGACAAGCACTTAAAAGCACAGATCCATCTGTAGCAGCAAAAGCAAAAGGTGAAATGATACTTGGTGGTTCTATGTGGTCTATAGCAGGTCTTACAGCTTTATCAATTAATAATCCTATGTCTGAGTTAGCAATAACTGGTGGTGGTCCTTCTGATTACAATATGCTTAATCAAAAACGTGCTACAGGTTGGCAGCCTTACAGTTTTAGATTTCTTTTAAGAGATGAAAATGGTAATGTACGCATGGGTAAAGATGGTAAGCCTA
>VTLG01000454.1_pt1 | contig 10050 bp, 17 predicted proteins | sample 4694571 | NCBI WGS metagenome assembly VTLG01 (sample SAMN12604809, study PRJNA352737) | marine metagenome | biome: ENVO:00000447; feature: ENVO:00000209|ENVO:00000569|ENVO:01000036; material: ENVO:00002151; isolation source: viral sequences binned using virsorter ... | reverse complement strand
AAAAGACGGGGAGGATAGCGGGAAAAATTTTTATAAAACGTCAGCCCCCGAACCTAGATAATTATGGTCAAATTAAGCACTTATGTAGTACATACTTATACTACACTATTAATCCATCTCTGTCAATATCTTTGCCACCAATTTCTTCTTAGCCCAATGTGCATTAGTACCCGCTAAATGTCTAAGCTTACGGGAGGGAAGGGTTTCAAGAAATCTAGCGTAACCTTGTCTTGATTCTGGAGATCTGTACACAAACAAACCTCCAATCTTATCTACTACACTACGAATCACTCTTAGGTTCCACACTTATCGAAAGCTGTGGAGCGTTAATGTTCACATTCTCAACACTCTCCCCTATCACTCTTCCCAACGAATCCAAAATCTGTGCTGCTGTCTGCAACTGCCCCTTCCTCACAGCCTTCTCATACAACCTGATCCTCATACCCTGCAAACGTGCCAACATTGTTTCCCTTTCTTTCTCCCAATCCTCATCATTCCAAACGTGCCAACATTGTTTCCCTTTCCTTCTCCCAATCCTCATCATTCCACGCTTTCACAGCTTTCCAATCCCTCCACGCCGTATCAATCCCAATATTCTCCCTCTTGGAGTGATCAATAACAAGCTGCCTAGTCGTCAAACCCTCCAACTGCCTCCGATACAACTTCTGTCTCCTCGCCTCAATCACAATATCAGGATTCCTTCTCCCATAAACCTTCCCTCCCAATGGAGCGTTAGGACTATCAACATTTGGTCTATAAATCGCTTCAGCCACGGGCAGAAACTCGTACTACTAAAGAAATGATACCCCCTAATCCCATAAATAGTCGATACTCCCCAGATACAAACGCAAAAAAGCGTTATTCTTTACTACATGACCACAGCAACAAAAGAAAACCTATCTCTACGTTGGGCACAGGGGGAAGTATTCAACAGCGACAAACGATTCCGAGTCCTCGTAGCTGGCAGACGCTTCGGAAAATCCTACCTCTCCTGCATCGAACTCCTCAAAGCAGCATCGAACTCCTCAAAGCAGCAATAAACAGACCAGGCGAAACCTACTTTTACTGTGCCCCGACCTACCGCATGGCAAAAGACATCGCCTGGAAAGAAATGAAACGCCTAATACCTCCCGAATGGATCCAAAGCAAACACGAATCCGACCTAAAAATAGAACTAACCAATGGATCGTTAATCGAACTAAAGGGAACTGAAAACGCCACCGCCCTAAGAGGCCGAAGTCTAGCAGGAGTAGTCCTAGACGAAGCAGCCTTCATGGATGCAGAAGTCTGGTTCGAGGTAATCCGACCTGCTCTCGCAGACAAACAAGGCTGGACACTATTCATCAGCACACCCGACGGAACTGCAAGCTGGTTTTACGACCTATGGTGCTACGTCCCAGAAGACAAAACAGGGGACTGGATTCGCTGGAGTTACACCACAATCGAAGGGGGCAACGTACCAGCAGTCGAAGTAGAAGCAGCAAGAGCACAACTAGACCCCCGCACTTTCAAACAAGAATTTGAAGCAAGCTTTGAAAATCTCACAGGATTAGTTGCAGTTTCCTTTGGAGACGACAACATTTCCACCAAAGCAAAAGACATCTCCATATTGCCCGTACTTTTAGGAGTAGATTTCAACGTCGATCCCATGAGTGGAATCTGTGCTGTAAGAGACAGCGACACCCTCTACGTTTTCGACGAAATAATAATGACGGGAGGTGCAACAACCTGGGACTTCGCAGAAGAAGTAACCCGCAGATACGGTGTGGACCGTAGAATTATTGCTTGCCCTGACCCCACAGGAGGAGCACGAAAAACAGCAGGAGTTGGAGCAACAGACCACAGCATTTTACGCAGAAGCGGATTTCGAGTATCCGCACCAAAAGCACCCTGGAAAGTCCGAGACAAAATAACCGCAGTCAACACCGCACTACTCGACGCATCCAATCAACGTCGAACACTTATCCATCCCCGTTGCAAACATCTAATAAAATCACTCCGAACTTTAACTTATGCTCCCAACACAGGACTACCAAATAAAAATCTTGGTGTTGACCACGCTTTTGATGCTTTCGGCTATCTATGTTTACAACAATTTAACTTGGCAAAACCTGAAACTTTAGGTCAGACTGACTATAGAATTTACTAAGACTTATGCCTCAAAAGAAAAAAGGTCTTTACGCTAATATTAATGCGAAGAAAAAACGTATTGCTGCTGGTAGCGGAGAAAAGATGAGAAAACCTGGCAGTAAAGGTGCTCCAAAGGCATCAGATTTCAAAAAAGCAGCAAAAACCGCTAAAAAGAGGAAAAAATGACAGTTACAAGAGGTAAAGAAAAATTTAGTGGGTACAACAAACCCAAAAGAACACCTGGTCATGCAACTAAGTCCCATGCAGTCTTAGCAAAACAAGGAGATCAAGTAAAATTGATACGTTTTGGACAACAAGGCGTTAGTAATGACAGTTACAAGAGGTAAAGAAAAGTTTAGTGGGTATAACAAACCCAAAAGAACACCTGGTCATGCAACTAAGTCTCATGCAGTCTTAGCAAAGCAAGGAGATCAAGTAAAATTAATACGTTTTGGACAGCAAGGCGTTAGTGGTGCAGGAAAAAACCCACAAAGTGAAAAAGATAAGGCAAGAAGACGATCATTTAAAGCTAGACATGCTGCCAATATTGCAAAAGGAAAGATGAGTGCAGCATACTGGGCAAATAAAACTAAGTGGTAAGTATGGACTTTACAGAAGAGATGCTCGACGCTATTGAGCTATCGAAGCCGTAAAAGGTAAACGTAATCCTGCATTATGGGATCCTAGATGTGCATCTTATTTAGCGAATAAACCAAAAGTATCTACAAAAAGCACTGTAAAAGCGAAGAGTACCAGTTACACTGAAACAAATACTCCATCTTCTAAATAAGTCATGGCATTTTACCGTGGTGAAGAAGGTTCCGTAAAATTCAAAAACGCTACTGGCACTACAGCCGCTATTGCGTCCACAACAAACTGGAACCTAAGCCTAACTAAAGATACTTTAGATTGCACTGCTCAAGGAGCAACATCCAGAAGCTACATCGGATCACTAATCTCTGGAACGGGATCTATTGAGTTTCTATACACAGCATCTAGCGGAGACGAAACTAACGAATTGTTAACAGATGTCCTAACAACTGAGGATGCTGGAGACGCACAATTCGAGTTATTTCTTGATACATCAGGAAGTAAAAAGATCAGTTTCAGTGGTGTAGTCACCAGTGCAGACTTTGGTACTCCTGTTGGTGATCTACAAACAGTAAGCGTAGGTTTCCAAACTTCAGGTGCAGTAACCAGTGCTGCTTAATTGTCCAAATAAATAACGGTTAAACCTGTGACCTACAGCGTACCTGGTGCTCTTCGCACCAATATTGTCAGTCAGACTTATTTAGGAGGTTCCGACAATCCTTTTACACGCACCCGTGCTGTATTAGATCAGGTAAAAGGGTGGGAAATAATGAAAGCTGTTACTCTGGGCACTGAATATTTGCGTGACAATTCACAAGCGTTTCTACCATTAGAACCCCGTGAAGATTACGACGCATATTTAGCCAGAGTAAACAGAGCTGTATTTTCTCCTTACACCCAACGCTTAGTCAGGGCTGCCACAGGTTTAATCCTTAGAAAACCTATTACATTAGTAGGCGATCCATATTGGACAGATGTTTTTGCAAAAGACGTAGATGGCTGCGGCTCAGATTTAGATGAATACGCTAGAAGAAATATTATTTGCTCTTTAACCTACGGTCATAGCCACGTTTTAGTAGATTTTCCTGCACCAACAGGAGCAAAAAGTCTTGCAGAAGAAAGACAACTAAACAGAAGACCTTATTGGATAGAAATAGACCCCGAAAACATCTATGGCTGGCGATTAGATAGAGAAGTAAATTACGGAAATTTAGTGCAAGTAAGAATAGCCGAAAAAGCAGTGATAGCAGACGGTGAGTTTGGTGAAAAAGTATATGACCAAGTACGTGTCATAGAACCTGGAGCATATCGAATCTATCGGAAAAAAGAGACAACTAAAGATATGTACACTAAAGACAATACATTTGCAGGTAATTTTGACTCTCCTGCAAACGATACTGACTTTGAAATAGTCGAATCAGGTGATTATTCCCTTGGTGAAATACCTTTAGTAACTATTTATTCTGGAAAAACAGACACATTAACGAGTAAGCCACCCCTATTAGACATTGCTTACTTAAATTTGGCACATTTTCAGCGTCAGGCTGACCTAATTCATAGTTTGCACGTTGCTTCACAACCGCTTTTAGTGATGGAAGGTTGGGATGATCAAACTAAAGATATGGCTATCAGCGTAAATTATGCAATGGCAACTCAACCAGGTAATAAAATTTATTATGTAGAGCCAGCCGCTAGTGCATTTGAAGCTCAAGCCAATGAAATACAAGAATTGCAGTTACAAATGGCAACATTAGGAATTAGTACACTTTCACAGCAAAAATTTGTCGCAGAATCAGCAGATGCCCGAAGATTAGACCGTGTAGATACAAATTCCATGCTTTCAATGGTATCTATGGAATTAGAACAAAAATTACAAAAAGCATTTAATTTATCAGCCGATTATTTACAAATAGAACCCCCAGAAGTAAAGATTAGCCGTGACTTTGACATCGACAGACTTATAGGCCAAGATGTAAGTGCTCTAACATCACTATTTGACCAAAAAGTAATAGATAGAGATGAATTTAGACAAATATTAGTACAGGGAGAAGTCCTTCCAGCAGCTACAGAAGACGGCAATACAGATTTAACTTAGATAGCGTAAGTTATAGCTCCATTAGTTGCAAAATCCATATCTATTTGTATTAAATTATCCAGGTCTAAGTTAATCCTACTTCCTGTAACTACACCCTTAAAACTAATCTTTTTAGACCCAGAAGTATCAGTATAAAGTTCAAATAAACTATTACCCGTATTACCCGTAGTATTAACTCTTTTTAAAAAAGCTTCTGTTTCGTCTCCACTTGTAGCGGTGTATAAAACTTTGACTGTACCCGTTCCAGAAATAATTCCACCCTCTGTTCCTTTGTATCCTGTTCTATCTCCTATCAAGGTCGTATCAACAGTCTCTTTTACTACATTTAGCGTCCATCCTGTAGTACTCGCTATGGCTGCTGCACTTGTTCCAGCGTCATCAAACTTAACGGAACCTTCCGTACCTCTATAGAAAGCCATGTTTTTAACTTAATTCTGCTCTATACTACATCTGAATAACATTTTATTATGCCTTCTGTAGAGCTAGTTAATGGGAAATGGGTTCCTGTTTCTGGTGTAAGAGCAACTGATCTTGACGCTGGTAATGTAGTAACAACACCAGAGGTTAAGAAAGCTCCTGCTACCAAGCCAGCCCCTAAAACTGTTGCTTCCGAAGCAACAAAAACACCTAAATCAAAAACTGACGCTTAATTATGGTCGAAGAGAAAGTCATCCAGCCTGAGTCTGTGGCTCCTGCTGAACAGCCTGTGGCTGAGACTGCAACTCCTCAAGCACCCAACCTTGACAGTGTTAAGGCTGAGTACGAGAGCAAAATTTCTGCATTAGAAGCAAAAATCGCTGAAGAAGGCGAAAAATTTAAAGGCATCAAGACTAAACTTGATGATGTTTACAAAAAAGCAGATGACAAAAGGAAACAAGACCTCGAAGACCAAGGGCAGCAGATGACAAAAGGAAGCAAACACTCGAAGACCAAGGGCAGTGGAAAACCCTCTGGGAAGAAGCCAACAAAACAGCCCAAGACAAAGACCAAAAAATATTAGAACTTAACCAGGAATTAAAGAACTTAAAAAGCTCTAACGAGTCTGCAAACATTAAGAACTCTGCTCTCTCAGCAATCAGTGATTCTGGAGCGATTAACGCACAACAGACCTTATCTTTACTGCAAGATAAACTTCAGAAAAACGATAAGGGTGAAGTTGTTGTATTAAATGGAGGTGTTCAGCAGGATCTTAATGCTTATATAGGGAACCTAAAAAATCCTGGTAGTGGATGGGAACACCACTTCAAACCTAGCTCTGCGGCAGGGATGGGTGCAAAGCCTACACCAACATCAAATGTCTCTCCAGGTATGACTAATCCCTGGAAAGAAGGTAGTATTAACATAACAAGGCAGATGACCCTTGAAAGCACCGAACCTGATCTTGCTGCTGTGCTCAAGAAGGAGGCAGGTGCTTCCTAGTTAGTTTCTGTGAGGCTAACATCCTAGTCTGTGACTGGGATTTGCAAAAAATTACTTTTAAATAGAAATGGCAGCCCCGTTTCAGAATTATTCGGGCGGTGTTCTTTTCAGAATTATTCGGGCGGTGTTCTATTAGCGGACATCGTAAAAAGGAATAATTTGTCTCGCTACGTGCAAGAGGCAATTAAAGAACGCAGTCTTTTTGTAAAAAGTGGAGCAGTTGTAAGAAACGGCTTCCTTGATTCAAGAGAAGGCGGTACACGCATCCAAGTTCCTGAGTTTAACCCTGTTGCACCAACAGAAGAGATTATGGACGGTACAGCTACTTGGGGAACCTCAAGTGCTGGCTACATGACTCCTCAGAAAATTGGTACAGCAACCCAAATTGCAACAATAATCCACAGAGGTTTCGCATACGCTGTGGACGACATTGCAACATTGGCTGCTGGTGAAGACCCAATGAACGCAATCCGCAACCAGCTTGCAGATGCAATCAACAAGCTAAATAGCCAAAGATTGTTCTACCAGTTACATGGTTTATTCGGTACTGCTCTTAGTGGCAATGCTGGTGACTATGCGGTAGCAGCATCTTCAGGTCAAGCAGAAGCAAACTATCTTTCAGCATCTAACGTTGCTAAAGCTAGAGCACTTCTTGGAGAGCGTGGCGATGAGTTAGACACACTAATCGTTCACCCAAATGTAGGTTTCTATCTTTATCAGGTAGGACTATTAACATTCTCTACTTCTGCACTTTCAACTGGAACAGGTATCCAGTGGGGTGGCGGCGGTGCTGGTATTGATGCAAGAAGCATTGGTACTTTCGCTGGCATGAACGTAATCATGGATTCCCAGGTGAACGCAGTTCAACCTGGAACTTCTGGTCATATCAAGGAGTACTACTGCTACTTGGTTAAATCTGGAACAATCCTTGAGGGTGTTCAGCAAGACCTCAGAATTGAAGCAGATAGAAACGTGTTATCAAAACAGGATGTACTTTCTGTTGACTACCACACTGCGTATCACGTTATGGGTACTAAGTGGGGTAACGCTGCTGATAACCCAACCAATAGTGTTCTTGGTAACAAGGACAACTGGACTGCAACTTATGATGCAGACCTAATTCCTATGGTTCAGTTAACAGTTAACACACCATTAGACACTTCAACTCTTTGATCTATACTTAGATCGGATGGAAGACCCTCACCATTTATTTGGTGGGGGTTTTTTATGACGCTACAATAAAAACAATGTTTGAGAGATAAGCGTGGCAGCTACTATTCACGCCACTTTGAAAGGAGAAAGCTCCAATAGCTATGTGACATTGGCGGATGCCAATAGTTACTTTGAAACTTCTCCTGACGATTCAACGTGGACAAATAAAACAGACGATCAAAAAAATCGGGCATTAATTTCTGCATGTCGGTGGATAGATAGTCTTAATTACTACGGTGATCGTTGCGATGAATCGCAAGCACTAAAATGGCCTCGAAATAACTATCAAGTTGATGATGTAGAGCTAACTTGTAGTTCGATACCCAACAACATAAAGTACGCACAATATGAACTAGCAAAAGCTTTAGCAAATGATACAGATGCAATAACTGGCAACAAAGGTACTGACGGAACCTACGAAGAGGTCAAACTAGGTGAAATAGAAGTTAAATACAACACCGATAGCCAAGGTGTTGGCACGATTAACAATGTTTTTGACGTTTATCCTTGGTTGCAGTCCTATCTTGGTCCTTATTGTCTTGGTGGAAGTGGCAGCTATCAAGTACGGGTGGTGAGAGGATAAATGGCAGGTACACTAGACACCCTCTTCAAACAAGTAGCAAAACAGGTTGTTGCAGACTTGGGATCTGCTATGGATGCGTCCATAACTTACACACGAAAAACATCCCCCACATACAACACTGCCACTGGATCGGTCACAACAACAGACACAAATTACTCAATAAAAGTACCTGTTGAATTTGTAGATTCAAGTGAGCAAGCGGGTTTTCAAGAAAATAAAGCAAGGTTATACATTACTCCAGATTTAATTGGAGATAGCCAACCTTTATTGCAAGATGAAATAACGCTTACTTTTTCTGGATCAACAAGAATAGCGAAAATAGTAGATATTAGAACTTTAAAAGGTGGTCAGGAGTATCTTTTTCGTGTGGATGTTGTTTTCTAATGACTTTAGTTAAAGCCAGGGCAGCCTTCGAGACTGCAATCAAAAACGCTGTAAATACTGCGGATAACACAGTAACAGTTGTTTTTGACAACATGCCTTTTACCACTCCAGGTAAAACCAAAAAATATGTAATGGTCAGCTTGGATTTCGAGCAAGCAACGTACCAAGCTCAAGGAGCATCATCTGATTACTACAGTGGTTCTATAAGGTGTGGAATTATGACACCTAAGAACAAAGGAAGTGCTGTAGCTGCTGCTGTATCTGAATCTGTAATAGATGGACTTACATCTATAAATGCAGCAAATTATTCCGATACTTATTCTGTTTCTCCCCGTGTATCAGAAATAAGTGGTCCTACTTCCGTAAACAGAGAAGGAGACAGCCATTATTTAAGTGTTGTAAGCTGCGATTTTACTGCCAATGCCTAGCATTAAAGACATATCTCAGTTACCCAACGATATTAAATTGAGGGTAGAAGAGGCTGTTTCTATAGCTGCAACAGAAATACATTATTCGCTCCAGTACACAAGTCCTTGGTGGACAGGTACTTTCAATAAAAACTGGATCGTAAGTTCTACTGCTGTAGAGCCTACAGTTCCTAGAGATCCTCCTTCGGGTTCCTTTGATATTCCAGATCCTACAGAAAGAGGTGCTCCTAAAAAGTATCCTTATATTCCAGCACCTATAGGTAAACCTCTATACATAGGAAACCAGACAGAATATGCAGGATTTGTAATTAATAATCCGAAGGCAAGGATGCCAAATTTGATGGGCAAGCCTGTTACTTATAGAAAACATTCTGAAAGTTTTTCTATTACTCCTAGACCTGCTGTATTTAGTTGGTTCAATATTTATACAAAGACGGGTAAGGGTAAGTTTCTTATGAAGGACGTTACTAAAGGTTTTAGAAAGGCAGGTTTTGGCATAACTGTTAGCCAAAACAAAGAAGGGGTTAAAACTTTATACTAATCGAGTTATACTACAGAAATAATCTGAATATCTTATGGCTACACAAAGGGCTATTGAAGCACTAAAGAAAGCTTTTAGTGTCGAAAAACGTAGTAGTTACGCTATTTATAACGGGGATGATCTTGTATTAAAGATCTATTGGACTCCTATAACAATAGCGGATAGGGATGCCATAAATAACACACTAAAAGCCATGAACAAGGCTGACGATGAAACAAGTCTTGATTTTGCTTTACAAGTCATCATCAATAAAGCAGAAGATAAAATAGGTAAAAGATTATTTTCTGAAGCAGATAGGCCAGCATTAAGAAGAGAATTACCTCTTTCCTTGCTCCTGGATATAATGGGCAAGATGCAAAGCATGGAGGAGGAGGCAACTCCCGATGCCGTAAAAAGCTCGGCTGGAGAATGATAATTATTTGTTTTTACAGTTTTTTGTAGCCGAAAAGCTAGGTAAAACGATAACTGAGTTGCGAAATGGGATGACTGCGGAAGAGCTATATGCTTGGAGTGCGTACTACACATTAAAAGCAGATGCAGAGAAAAAAGCGTATGAAGAGTCTCGTAGACAAGCTCAATACAGGAACATGAGGTAGAATTTTTATATTAAATAGGAACTGACAGTGGCATTAGGAGCCGAGTACAAAGTAAATATAAAATTAGACAC
>VTLG01010867.1_pt1 | contig 10051 bp, 14 predicted proteins | sample 4694571 | NCBI WGS metagenome assembly VTLG01 (sample SAMN12604809, study PRJNA352737) | marine metagenome | biome: ENVO:00000447; feature: ENVO:00000209|ENVO:00000569|ENVO:01000036; material: ENVO:00002151; isolation source: viral sequences binned using virsorter ... | reverse complement strand
TCAGGTAGGCGGAACAGATTCTTAATTCATATTCTTAGAATTAGTAGAAAGGGCGAGTCTTTATGGCTCGCTTTTTCATTGTCAAGAAAAAATTATTGAGTTATTCTAAATAAAGAAGGATTTTTTTAATTATGTTGTATCAACACAAAATTACTGGAGGCATAGTAGAAAAGATATCTCAACATGGAGAAGGAGTATCTATGGTCATTAATGCTCAAGATGAAACAGAGTATGTAAATGACGAAGATTTAATCCCATGTGTTGGAGCCACAGGTGAAAAAATTAAAACAGAAGAAAGATTAAAAGCAGAACTTAATGCATCTGGAGATAAGGAAGCAAAGTTGAGTAATAGAGAAACTTTTCCTGTAGACACTAGATTAAATATTAATACAGCTGGTGCTAGACAGATAGCAGATGCCTTGCCAGGGGTAGGATTAAAAACTGCTAGAGATATAAAAGATCTACAAACTACACTTGCAGGAGAAAGATTTACAAAGTTAGAGCAGTTGAGAGGTATTAAACGTATAGATTGGGATGAAATATTTAAAGAAAACTTAGTGAGAGTAGACTAGTAACAGGTAAATTTTACTTGTTTGAATGAAGCTTGATACCTTTTTACAATCAAAAGTACGTTGGCATTTAGGTTATAACTTAACTTCAATACCTGCTGGTGATCAGGCTAGGCTTGAAGAAGCACTAAATAATGTACAAGATTCTTTTTGGGTTAGTAAAATTGTTGAACAATTAGGTCGTTGTGATGAAGCTGAAAAGCGAACAGACATGACTGGAAGTATTAACAACGATACTATTCCAAGAAACAGAATAGAAAGTATTGCTGGTGACGTTGATAGAACAGTTGCAACTTCAGATTTTCGTGAAACTTTAAAAACTTGGACAGAAATTTATATTTATGAAACAGATAGATTAGCAATGCATTTATATGTTCCAAATTATAGAAATCCAGCTCAAGCTAGATATAGATTTAATAGAGAAGGTGCAGAATTTATACAAGCTCTGCCAGGACCAGCAGACGTTGCTGTAGGAACAAGAATACTTTTAGAGGTTAATCATAGATAATGGTTTTGCCCTCAACTAAACTTGGATATACTTTAGGTATAAAAAGAGATAGAGATATTATTAGTCCAAGAGAGAGACAGAAAGCAAGCCCCTTCAAAGGTAGACGTATTAGAATGGCAGGAGAAAAGCGAGTAGATATATTCGCTGTACGTCCTGATGAAGCACCTTTTTCTTATACAAAAGGTACTAATTTACCTAGACGATTTACTCAAACTTTAGACATTCCAATTGAAAGGGAGGAGGAAGCTTAAATGGCTAAGAAAAAGATGCCACCACAACTATTAGAATATTTTAAAAATAAAAATAAAAAGAAGGAAGATGGCAAGGAAATGTCTGATAAGGAAAAAAGGAAAGAGGCTTTAGATAAATCCAAAATGATGAAGAATAAAAAAGAAGAAAAGAAAGATAAGTAAAAAAGCCTTCCTATATAATTAAAACAAGTCCTATGAATAAATAAACGTGGCAAGTAGTAGTTCAAACAAACAACCATTAATGGTTGATCGCCCAGCAACCAATTCGACACTATGTACGGTTTCGTCTGGACAGTCATTTTTAACAAGTTTAATTCCAACAGCTGTTGGTAATGCAACAAAAGTATTTGATGTTGACTCTGCATTAACAGATACTTCAATTAGTGGTGCATACATTGATGAGATTTGGTTTACATATACAAAAAGAGCTATACAAAAACTAGATGCAGTTACTGCTACTACTGCTACTTACTCAGCAAATGGAACTGTTTGTACTATTACAGTTTCAGGTGGACATAATTTAGAAATTGGACAAAAATTATTCTGTGACTTTTTAACATACAACACAGGAACTGTTCCAAAAGATGATACTTTTACAGTTGCTGATACAACTAACTTTACTGCTACAACTTTTGATATAACAATACCATCTTTAAGTGGCACTATTACTGGTAATGTTGCTATTTCTTTACCTATAGATTTTTGTTTTTATCTTGTTAGCACAGGAACAATTACAAACATTAACCAATTTTTCCCTTTATTTACTCAAAGTATTCCTCAAGTAGCTGAAAATCAAATATTAAGTACAACATTAACTGAAAAATTACCTTTAATTAATCATCCTACAGTTCAATCAGGTGCTTTAAATTTTGCTGGATCTAATAATGAAATAGCACCAAAACAAAGAGGTTTAATGTTAAGAAGAGGCCAAGCATTATATGTAGCAGCAAGTGGTTCTACTGCTTTAACAAATGGATTCTATTGTAACGTACAGGGTGGATTCTATTAAAGATTATGTCATTCGGATTTAAAAAATTCGAAGATAAATCTAATTTCGAATTAAAAAATAATTTTAAAAATTTTGAAAATATTCCAAAAAAACCTAGTGTTTATCCAAGAGGGTCTGATGGATATGCATTAGAGAGTGAAGTTAAATTTTATAATCAAGATTCTTTATGGACTAGATGGAGAAGAGGCTATGAATTATATACATTTACACAACAGATATTAGGATCCACTTCTAAAGAAAGAGATAAAAGAGGAGACTATAGATTATTTTTTACTTTTCAACAATTTCCTGGAGTTTTTATACCTGCAAGAATATTTACTTTTCCTTCAACTAATCAAGAATTAGGAGAACATATCTGTGGAATGAGAGACACAGATGGTTTTAGTTTTTATGATTTTGGTTTGCCAATATTAGATGTTAGATATTTAGCACCTCAAGTAAATGCTACATACTCACAAAGTGGTACTACTCTAATAGTCACAAAAAATGATCATGGTTTATTTCCTGGCGATAATGTTTATTTAGATATATCTACAGGTAGTGCGACAGATGAGACTCTAACAATTATTAGTAAGACGCAGAATACTTTTACCTTGACTGCTTCTAATTCTGCAACAACTTCGGGAAATGTTGTTTATCATAATTCAACAGAGTTTAATGATACTCGTTGGAGATTTGTAAGAGTAAAACTAAGATCTTTACCTACTGAAGTTGCTTTTTTAGCAGGTGAAAGAATGGCAGATCGTATTGTCGAAAGAGACTCAGGTATATCTTCTACATATTCAAGATCAGGCTCTACAGTTACGGTTACTTGTAGCTCTGCTCATGGATTATCTACAGATAATAGAGTTTTTGTTGAAGTAAGCACAGGAGCTGTCTTATCAGGTAGATATACAATTGAAGTTACTAGTTCTACACAATTTAAATTTACTACTATTCCTACTGGAACAACTTCAGGAAACTTAAAATTATTTAGATTAATAAGAGGATTTAGATATGACGATTATGTTGGATATACAGTAACAGGATCTGATGCAACTACAAATGAAATTATTTTTCAAAAAGCAGATAGTTATGGAGCAAAAACTGTAGATACAATTGCTAAAACAACTGTACCAGCTCATAGAGGTTTTGCAGTAGGTAGATTTTTAACTACAGAATTAAGATGGAATTGTTCTTGTCAAGATTTTTCTAGAAGAGATAGTTATGATCTATTTAGTCAAAATAATCATGAGAAGTTTCCAGTAACTGCGATTAGAGATACAAAGCCAGGAAATATAATTCAGAATGATGGATCTATAGATGATAGAAGAGATGAGCCTGGAGTATTTAGAGATTTAGGTTATGTAACTATAAATAATTTTTATGAGTTACCTGAATATGAAGATGAAAAACAAGATTCTTTTCAAAATTTACAATATTATCAATTACGTTGGTGCAAGCATATTTACGCTGCTATGTGGTCAATACTTCATGATGAAGGTAATGAACCACTTAAGTTAGCTGCAAAATATAATCAAGATGGTATTAATATTACTGTAGATTTTGAAAATCATAATTTAAATAAAAACGATAAAATTCAATTAAATTTTACAAGTGGAAATGCAATATCAGGTGAATATACAATTACTGATGTTCCTAATCCAAATAGTTTTACTGTTGTTTATCCTTTTACACAAACTACTGGAGGATATGTAACTGTTGAAAATTTAAAGAAACATGAATATGTTGGAGCATGGTTATTAGAACCTAGTGATAAACCAATTGGGAAAGGATTAGAAAGTTGGGAAAAGAGATGGGCAAAAGAAAAAAGAAAAATGCAGGAGGCTGTTGAAGTTTTTGCTTTATATAATCGATCAACAAAATGGGAAGGTAATAAAAATATTATTGGTGATTTTAATTTACCACAAGATGTAGCTAATTTTGATCCGTCAGTAATTGCTATGACTTTGACTGATAGTTTAAAAAGAGATGAGACTGGTGGTTTAAATAGATCGGGTAAACCTTTTAATACAACAAATAGAATGATTGCAATGGTAAATAAATTATTTAATAAAGCTCCTACTGTTTTAGATGATATAAAATTTGGAATTGTAAATAAACCACTATCAGAATTTACTAATGTTTTTGAAGCTGGATTATTAAAGGCTGGTGATTATATAAACGGAGAACTATTAGATACTGCAGCTAATACAAGTAACATGGATGCTGGTACTTATAATCCAGAGACTGCCCAAGATACAGTAGTAGATGCAGGACTATATATAAATGTCTAATTATGGCAGTACAAATTCAAACTCGTAGATCAAGCACAGCAAATGACAGACCCTTTCCAATAAGACTAGGAGCTGGGGAATTAGCATTAAATAATAATAGTGTAAGTCCAGGTTTATTTTTTGCAGATAATACTGCTTCTCCAAGCACTGGTTTAATTAAAGTTGGTCCTGTACATATTGGAAGCACTGCACCTAATACTTCTCCTGCTGGATTTACTTCTTCTAGTAAAGGTGAAACTTGGTTAGATACTGTAAGTACAGAAATATTTAAAATTCATGATGGTACATCATTTAAAAGTGTAAAAGCAGTAGTTTCTGTTTCCGCAGGTCAACCAGCTAATGCTATAGATGGACAACTACATTGGGATACAAATGGTGCTGGTAATGGAGTTTTAAAAATATATTTAGCTTCTGTTGGTGGTTGGGTTGATGCTACTTAATTATTTATTTAATAAATGATCTAAAATTCTATCTAATTTACTATGAACTGCTTGCATTTCTCTTAAAAAATCTTCTTTTAATACATAATCATGTAAAACTTCATTTTTTAATTTTTCTACTTTTCTTTCTATATTTTCAAATCTTCTATCTAATTTTTTATTAAAATTACCTAAAGCCCTTGATATACCAGCAAAGGCTCCAATACTACCTGAAATAATAGCTGCAATAACTTGAGGTTCCATAATTTAATTATAATGGTAGGCACAGTTTAAAATAGATAATTATATATAAATAAAATGGCAACAGGGTACGAACCAAATATACAAGGAGCTATTGCAGCATTAAGAGATTTAATGATAGCTAATAATGTGAATATGGCTCGTGAACCATACGAGCCTAATTACAGAGGATTAGTAGATGCAGTAATTGATTTAAAAGAAGGTTTTCCAACATTTGCTCCAGCTCAAGTTACGTTTAATGCTGTTGCATTTGAAAATGTTACTGAAGGTGATGCTTTATATATGAGAACATCAGACGGGAAAGTAGGTAAAGCTAGTGCTGCAGATGGGACTATAGAAAATGCATTTGTAATTGGATTTGCAAATATATCTGCTCTTACGGGTGAATCATTACAAGTTGCAGTAGCTGGATTAAAAGATATATCAGGATTAGATGCAGGGGATTTATTCTTCTTATCTGCTACGACAGCAGGTGCAATAACTGCAACTCCTCCCTCTTCTGCAGGTCAGGCAGTTGTAAGAATAGGTGAGGCTGCAACTGCAACTAAATTATCTATTCAAATCGAACCTCCAGTTAAACTAAGTTAATGTCTTACGAACCTTATGCACCAAATGCTCAGGGATTAACTGAAGCATTATTAGATTTAAAAAGTAATTTTCCAGGACAAATTGCAAATAAAATAAATGGATTTGCTGCTGAAGCTTTTGAAAATTTAAACCAAGGTGATGCAGTTTTTTCTAGATCTAGTGATGGAAAACTTGGAAAAGCAATTGCTAATGATACTGATGATAAAGCAAGAGTTGTAGGATTTGTAGAAACAACTGTATCTGCTGGTACTTTAGTTCGTTGTATTGTTGAAGGTGTTACCCCTCTTTCAGGATTAGATCCAGGAGATCATTATTTTTTATCTGCTAGTTCTGCAGGAGCAATAGTAAAGACTCCACCGACTAGTTCAGGACACTTTGTAACAAGGGTTGGTGAAGCTGCAACTACAACATCTTTAGTAGTAAAGACAGAGCCACCAATAGAGATATCTTAACAATTTAGTGGTCGTAAAATAAATATAAATAAGTTCTTTTGGTTAAGGGCTTGATCGAGATATGAAATGGCAACTAGGAAGGCGTTAGTACTTGTTTCTGGTCTTTTTCAGGAGTTAAATTCTTCTGCAGATAAATTAGATTTTGCTGGAAATAGTACTTCCGATTTAAGTGAGGGCACAAATGAATATTTTACACAAGCAAGAGCTAGAGGATCAGTAAGTGTTGCGTCAGGAAATGGTTTAACTTACAACTCATCAACTGGAGTTCTTGGAACCAGTGCAATACCTAATTCTCAATTAGCAAATGACGATATAACAATAGGTAGTACTGCAGTTGCACTTGGAGCTACTCAAGGAACATTTACAGGATTAACATCTTTAGCTTCAACCACATTAATATCTGGAGTTGCAGATGCTGCAAATGCAATAACAATTGCTAGTGGACAGATAGTTTTTGAAGGAGCTACAGCTAATGATTTCGAAACAACTTTAGCTGTCACAGATCCAACTGCCGATCGTACTATAACTTTTCCCGATGCAGCTGGAACAGTTGCTTTAACAAGTGATATTTCTTATCCTGTAACTTTAAATAATTCAGTAACTCTTACAAATAAAACTTTAGCTCTTGGATCAAATACAATATCAGGAACTATAGCTCAGTTTAATACTGCTGTTACAGATGCAACTCTTGCAACCACAACGGGTTCTGAAACTTTAACAAATAAATCTGTAAACCTTGCAAATAATACTTTAACTGGAACATTTGCTCAATTTAATACTGCTGTTTCAAATGCTACTTTAGTTTCTACAACAGGAACAGAAACTTTAACGAATAAAAGTCTTACTGATCCAGTTCTTACAGGATCTTCATCTTCTGCAGGAAGTATAGTTTTTAAAGAAGATACTGATAACGGAACAAATTCTGCAACATTAAAAGGTCCTGCATCAACAGCTGACGTAACAATAACCCTCCCAGCTGAGACAGGAACTGTACTTACAACTGCATCTTCAATCGCTAACAGTAATCTAGCTAATAGCTCATTAACCATTGGTAGCACTGGAATTGCTCTTGGAGGAAGTGCTACAACATTTACTGGATTAGCATCTATAACTTCTACAGCTGTAGTCACAAATGATAGTGGATTCAGAATTCGAAATAATTCAGATAATACAAAAATTGGTGCTTTTAGTTCCGCCTCTATTACGGCTGGTCAGACTAGGACATTAACATTTCCTGATGCAGATGGAACTATAGCAACTCAAGCTTATGTAAATACTCAAATTTCTGCTGAAGATTTAGATATTGAAGCTGATTCTGGAACGATTGCAATTGATTTAAATTCAGAAGTTTTAGATATTGAGGGTGGCACAAACATTACAACAGCTGCAACAGGTAACAAAGTTACAATTAATATGTCAGGATCCTTTGCTACGGAGGATTTTGCTACGGCTATAGCAGTGGCTTTAGGATAGTATTATGGCAACCCAAGTTCAATTTAGAAGAGGAACAACAGCAGAACATACAGGCTTTAAAGGTGCTGATGGCGAAGTTACAGTAGATACCTCATTAAAAACTGTTGTAATACATGATGCAATAACTAATGGAGGCTTTCCATTATTAAGACAAGATGGTTCAAATTCATTATTTTCAAAGTCTGGTGATCTAAATAATTGTGCTTTAAAGTTTGCTGGAGACACAAATACAGGATTAATTAGTCCTGCAAATGATGAATTATCTTTAGTAACTGGAGGAGTTGCACGTCTTACAATAGATTCTAATGGGGCAGTAACAATTCCAGGTAATGTAACTATAACGGGGACATTATCTGCAACTACTACCAATTTCTCTGATCAAATTGCATTAATTCTTGCACTAGGATAATATGGCAAATACCTTCAAAAGTGACGTTAAAGCTAATGTTGTTACAGATGCTCTAAGTGCTAGTACCACAGTACTAGTTACCGCAGGTGGTAGTTCAACTTTAGTTTTATTAAGTATTCTTCTCTCAAACAAAGTCGCATCTAGTACCGACGTAGATGTTTTTCTTGAAACTGCTGGTGATGATGTTTTCTTAATTAAAAATGCTCCAGTACCTGCAGGATCTTCTTTAGAAATAATATCTGGATCAAAAATAATTATGGAAGCAAACGATAAATTAAAAATAAGAGCAGCAACCGCTAGTGCAATAGATGCAACTGTAAGTTATCTAGATCAGACTTAAGGAGGTATAACACATGGCTCTTAATCAAGTTGGATTAGAAAGACTTAATACAGCAACCACCAAGAAGATTGGTACGAATAAAAATTTAATAATTAACGGAGCTATGCAGGTGGCTCAACGTGGTACGTCATTTACAACTAATGACAGTTTTTCTGTTGATAGATTTCAAAATCAGTATTCTGGTGTAGATGCAGGACCTACTTTTGCACAAGTAGATGTTGCAAGTGGAACAAGTCCTTATACAAATGGTTTTAGAAAAGCATTAAAAATAACAAATGCAAATCAATCAAGCGGTGCAGGTTCTAACGATATGATGGCAATAGTTTATAAATTTGAAGCACAAGATATTGCAAATAGTGGTTGGAATTATCTTTCTAATTCAAGTTATATAACCTTGTCATATTGGGTCAAATCAAGTATTGCACAGAATTTTTATGGTCGTTTTCAAAGTAATGATGGAACTTCACAAAATTACCCTTTTGAAACAGGTTCATTAAGTGCTGATACTTGGACAAAAATAACAAAAACAATTCCTGGAAATAGTAATTTACAATTTGATAATGATGTAAATAATGGTCTATTTCTTGAATTGTCAACCTTTAGAGGAACTGATAAAACAGGTTCAATAGCGTTAGATGCTTGGAATGCTTATGGTAGTGGAACTACTAGAACTCCAGATCAGACTTCAACATGGTACACAACAAATGGTGCAACATTTGAAATTACAGGTATGCAACTAGAAGTTGGCAGCGTGGCAACAGATTTTGAGCATAGGTCATTTGCACAGGACCTTGCTTTATGTCAAAGGTATTGTTTTGTATGGAAATCAAGCCAAGGTTATTCTGTTTGGGGAACTGCTTATATGACAGGTTCAACAAATGTAGATTTTACTTTTACCCTACCACAAACTATGAGAGCAAGTCCTTCTTTTTCAAGTTCTGGTAGTTTTAGAATAGTTGGTTATGAAAACAATACTCAAAATGCACAAGGGTTAAGTAGTTTAGCAATGACTAGATCACACATTTTAACTCCTTACCTAAGAGGTGTTATATCAGGTGGCTTAACTGGAGCAGTGGGTGAATTTGGTGACAACGGTTCTAACGATGCCACTGCAATTTTTTCTGCGGAGCTTTAACTATGGCTATTAATTACAAACTATACAAAGACGATAAAGATGGTACAATTTCAGCTATTCAAGCAACAAAAAATGATGACACTGTATGGTCAGTTCCATTCGATGAAGCAAACACCGACTACCAAGAGTACCTTGAGTGGGTAGCAGAGGGAAATACAGCCGAAGCTGCTGATACAGAAACATTAACTTGGGATAGTATCAGAGCGACACGAGATAAAATATTAAAAGATACAGATTGGACAATGACAACTGGTGCAACTGTAGATCAGGCTCAGTGGGCTGCATATAGACAGAATTTAAGAGATCTTCCTCAGACTTATAAAGATAAAACTCCTGATGATGTTGTTTGGCCTACACAACC
>VTLG01009179.1_pt1 | contig 10051 bp, 10 predicted proteins | sample 4694571 | NCBI WGS metagenome assembly VTLG01 (sample SAMN12604809, study PRJNA352737) | marine metagenome | biome: ENVO:00000447; feature: ENVO:00000209|ENVO:00000569|ENVO:01000036; material: ENVO:00002151; isolation source: viral sequences binned using virsorter ... | reverse complement strand
AGGTGGCAGCAGTGCGTGTGCTATTTCATGAATGATAGTTTGTTCGAGGTCGTCCGGGCTTGCTTTGAGTGCATAGTCCAGGGTCAATCCGATTTGCTTCGGACGAAACTTGCAGATACCAGCTCTGCGCTTTGACTTGTTGTCGATGACCAGGGACCAGCCTTCAAGGCCGTGATGGTTCATGGCTTCGGTGGCCTGGGCTTGCACTTCTTCCCTGGTCCGTAGTTCTGGATTTAGGAATAGATGGTTTTCATTTATTCGCATTCGTGTCCTTGAGTTATGACCGATTGCCGTCGGTCTGTTTAATAGCTGACTGTTAAAGTATGTTATTATCATACGGCTAAAAATTGACTTTTCAAGATAAATCTTTACTTAGTCAATATTTAATTGTTTTATTCCACAAAATGAGCCAGCCGTAGGGCTGCAGCCGACCTGGTCAAGGGACTCGCAGTCCCTTCAATCCCTTATGATGATGGGATTCAAGCGATTAATGGTGATATCATGCGGTTTTATTCCTTGCAGAGCCAAACCAGATCGAGTATCGGTCCAGAAAAATGATCATTCAATGGATTGCTAGGGACCGAAAAAGGACCCCGGGCCAACAAAATTGATCCACGCGAAACCATAGGTGGTCTCACCCCTCTCCACGGGGAGAAAAAACGCTCAATGCCCAAAACAACCACCCCATCTCCACCGAAGAAACTGCGCGTTCCCAAGATCCAGAACAATCCGATCGAGCACCGCAACGCCAAAGGCTACATACGCCCGGTAGAGACTCAGGAGTTCATCCAGAAAGCAGCCCTGCTGACTCCAAAGGAGCGCGACCAGCTGCTCACCCCCTCGGAGAAGGTTAAATCCCATCAGCTTAAAACTCAGATCGAAGAGCAAGTACGCTCCAACCTCGGCAAGACTTCAGGTCTCGCTCTGGATAATCTGATCAAGCTCGCCTTCCATGCAGACTCGGAACAGGTGAGAGCACGCTGCACGATCGACCTATTGGACAGAGCCGGCTTCAAGCCGATCGAGAAAGTACAGCACATCAAAGCACCAAGGACACCAGAGGAAGTAGAAGCAGAGCTCGCAGCAATCGTCGGGAAAGATCAGGCAGAAGTCCTGCTCGGTAAACGGAAGCTAGTGAATTAGCAATGACTTGGGTAGACAACAAAGAGTTTAAATTCAACAGAGATAATCAAGAAGGAGGTGATATGCCTAGCTGGAAGAGACCATCAGGAAAAAAGATCAAGCTCACGAATCCGGAACTCAAGAAGACGATCGAAGTTATTGAGAACTCAGATGAGCATCGGATGCTCACCGGGCATGGTTACGAATCTAAGAAGAAATCAAAGAAGGAAGACTGAATGGCTGACGGGAACTGGCCGATTCTGAGATATGATGATCCTCTTGTGTGTGTGTGAATGGAAGCTATTTGTCTAGCAGATATAGAGTCAAAGCCGATCGAGATGTATGTATTCCAGAGAGATGATACAGGTTTTGAATACTGGACGAGTGAGAGTAGTTTCCAATTAAGGCAGAAAAGCCGTGGCAGTGTTGAGCTAAAAAGACAAAAGGAGAATCCGTTTGGAAGCCTTACTAGAAAATGATCAAGTCCGCGACCAGGTCGTCGATCTGCTCAGTGAGCATGTCGAGATCCTGGAAACGAATCAGTTACAGGCTTATTCGCCTTATGACTATCAGCGGAAATTCCATGCCGGGAGAGATGAGGAGGGAAACACCGCGAGACAACGGATGCTCATGGCAGGAAACAAGACGGGCAAGACCTATTGTGGAGCGATGGAGCTGAGCTATCACCTCACCGGCCTTTATCCAGAGTGGTGGGAGGGTTTGAAGTTCGAGAAACCGATTAAGGCATGGGCAGCAGGAAACACATCGAACAACACGCGTGACATCGTGCAAGCAGAACTGATCGGAGAACCAGGAGACCCGGAAGAGTTCGGGAAGGGATCAATCCCGAAGCATCTGATCGTTTCAACAGAGAGGCAGCCTGGAGTCCCGAATGCCGTCGCCCAGGTAGTAGTGAAGCACATCTCCGGAAGGAACTCGAAGCTACAGCTGAAGTCTTATGAGCAAGGGAAGACAGCCTGGATGGGAACAGCCGTTCAATGCTGCTGGCTGGATGAGGAGCCTCCGCAGGATATCTACTCCCAGGCTCTCAGAGCGAGCTTGAAAACTGGAGGATTGGTTTATATGACCTTCACTCCAGAGAGTGGCCTCACCGATGTCTGTGCAAGCTTCATGAACCAGTTGAAACCAAACCAGGCTCTTTACCGGGCGACCTGGGATGATGCACCACATCTGTCAAAGGAAATAAAAGATGAGATTCTGGCAGCACTTCCTCCGCATGAAAGAGAGATGCGTTCGAAAGGTGTCCCTGTCCTGGGATCTGGTCTGGTATTCCCGGTTCCAGAAGATCAGATCTCGGTTCCTCCGTTTTCCATCCCTCAACACTGGGGGAGGCTCTCTGCAATTGATTTTGGCTACGATCATCCGACTGCAGTCATCTGGCTCGCGCATGATAGGGACAGCGATTGCGTTTTCCTTTACGACTGTTACCGGGTCGCTGGAAACACTCCTGTCATCCATGCTCAGGCGATTAAGGATCGTGGTTCCTGGATCCCATGTGCGTGGCCTCATGACGGGCATGTTCATGACAAAGGTTCAGGAACTCCATTGGCAGCCCAATACAGGAGGCTTGGTGTCGAGATGCTCGGAGAGCATTTCCAGAATCCGGATGGTGGCATCAACGTGGAGCCAGGGATTATGGAATTATTGCAAAGGATGGAGTCGGGCCGATTCAAAGTCTTCGGACACCTCAATGACTGGTTTGAAGAGATGAGGATCTATCATCGTCAGGACGGCAAGATCATCAAGAAGCATGATGACCTCATGGCAGCAACCCGTTATGGAGTACAGTCTCTCAGATATTCCAGGACACTCTCATTCGAACCACGACCCCGCTATGCAGAAGGATCCTTGAACTGGAAACCTTTTGCAGCAGAACTCGAAATGGAAGGATTACCAGCATGAGCGTTCTCACCAGGATTCAGAATCTTAAATCAAGATATTCGACGAATATTGGATTGATCCAATCCGAGCAGGATGTTTATAAGGATTTTCTTGGAAAACGGAAAACAGCATTTGGAAATCTTGAGAAGAAGCAAGCACATCATGCTGGATTCGTAAAAGCCTATGAAGGATTCCAGCAGGAATACAAGGATCTTCAAACAGAATATGGGGGAAAGGTAACAGCATTCAAAAGCACTTATGGAGCAGATGCGTTAACTGACAGAGGAGAATCTTTCTATAAATCCCAGTATTCCAAATTCCAGAAAACTTCAGGCTACAAGGATTGGTCGCGTTGGATGGGTGCTATTAGTGCAGGAGCCGGTTGGGCAGTGAGAGATCTCTATGACCGTTCTCATCAGGGTCGTGCAGATTACAAAAGTTTGATTGAAGACCCAATGGCGCAATATGAATCAGGTCACCTGGGGCTTTCTGCCTACACTCCAAAATTCGAAGAAGCATCAGCAAAAGTCACAGGAGGCTACGAAGCTGTTGAAGCTTCCTACAAGGATGTTGAATCTCTAGCCGGTCAAGTCTCCAGTTATGACAAAAACATCGTGACTTCATTAAACAGAATTAAATCCTATGGTGCTACGCAGAAGCAGATCATGGGAAATCTTGAAACAGCAGAAGATTGGTTAGGTTATGACAGAGAAGCAAGGAAACGCGGAACACGAAGATCCGCACAACGTAGAACGATGCTGACCTCACGGTCGGCTTACGCATAAGGAGATATCATGTTTAAAAGTTTAGTTAATTGGGCCAGTAAACAGACAGGCTTCAGTGATGCTTGGAGTGGAGGCAACTGGCGTGACCGACTCCCTGATCTCTCAGGAACTCCGAATTTTGGATCGCCTAATTACCCAGGAATAGGTGATAAAGGTGCTTTATCTTGGTTATCAGACAAAACGACGGAAGGGTTGACAGCATTAGCAACGCCAGGATCAGGCATCCATCGTCTTGGAACAAATGTGGAAGCAACCTGGAAAAGTATTTACGAAGGTGTGGAATACCCTCAAAGAACCTGGGATCAGTGGACACGGTTGGATTTAGCGAACACAGGAACTCCAGGTGGTGATGATGATGTATCAGACAGCCCTTCCGGTGATAGTGGAGGAGGCCCAGTCAAGCCAAACGTGACGAACATCAACATCACAGGAGCGTTGGATCTTGATACGACGGAATCAGAACGCGAACGTGCGGAAAGAATGCGAAGAATGCTTGCCGGTCGTTATGGTCGTGGTGAAACCAACCTCACTGGAGGGACCGGTTTTGGATCCGGATCACAGCGTACTCTTGGAGGTTATGCTTAATGGCAGAGTCTTTTTCATTCCAGGAGCGACAATCCACTCCTGAAGAACGGGAGCTCGCACAGCAGATCTCTCAGGAGTTCTCCGAGGTGGAGACCGAACGCCACAACTGGGAGAACTATTGGCAGGAGATCGCGGAATACATGATCCCAAGGAGAGCAGACTTCAACACGAAGCACTCTCCTGGTGAGAAACGACGCTCGAAGATCTATGAAGGAACTGCAGTGCGAGCCCTCACGAGGTTCGCCAGTGGTCTTCATAACACACTCACAAGCTCTGCCTTATCCTGGTTCCAGTTGAAGGCTCCACGGTTTTTGATGCAGGACCGGGATGTCCAGTTATGGATCGAGGAAGCCCAGAGATTATGCTTGGAAGTTTTTAACCGTCCACAAGGAAACTTCCATCCTGCTGCTCATGAGTTCTATCTCGACCTTGGTGCATTTGGAACCTCCGTGATGCAGATCTATGATGAACCAGGAGTCGGCCCGATGTTCCGAACCTTTCATCTTGGAGAATGCTTCCTTCAGATGAACTACCTCGGAAGAGTCGATACGGTTTATCGGAAGTTCTCTCATACTGCAAAAGCCCTGGTGGAAGAGTTTGGTCTTGAGAATCTTCCTGAAGGAGTTGCGAGATCCTACCTCGAAAGCAACCCCTACAAGAAGTTCGAATGCTTGCATGTCGTCAAACCTCGGAAGAATCGTGACATTGGAGAAGCAGGACCGCAGAACATGCCCTATGAGAGCATCTATATGCTCTTAGACTCAAAGTTCATCACTTCAGTCTCAGGCTTCGAACAGTTTCCATTCTGCATCTCACGCTGGGAGAGACAATCCCAGGAGGTCTATGGTCGTGGTCCAGGGATCGAAGCCATTGCAGATTGCAAGATGCTCAACAAGATGGAGGAACTCGGACTCAAAAGCCTTGCCAAAATGGTTGATCCACCACTGCTCGTACCGGATGACGGATTCCTCTCTCCAATAAGAACCCAGCCTGGTGGACTGAATTACTTCCGCGCAGGATTATCCCAGAACGATCGGATCCAACCTTTGGAGACCCGTGGACGACCCGATTTGAATGAAGCGAAGATGGGCCAGGTCCGTGATGCAATCAACCGTTCCTTCTATCTCGATCTATTGGAGCTCCCTGGGCCGACTGCTGCAGATGGAGATGTGCTTCGTTTTTCTGCAACTGAAATTATGCAGAGACAGCGTGACCGTCTTTCAATCCTCGGCCCGATCGTATCTCGTCAGGAAGTTGAATTCCTCGGTCCATTAGTGGAACGTACACTTTTCATCATGGTTAAAAACCAGATGCTTCCTGCTCCTCCTGAGATTCTTATCGATGCTGATTTCCAGGTCGAGTATTCGAATCCGGTTGGAATTTCACAAAGGGCTGGTGAGATGGCATCGATCTCGAGTTTGATGCAGTTCTTAACACCAATTGCTCAGATTGATCCATCGGTGATGCGCAGATTGGATCCTGGACAGATTGCAACCCTGGCAGCAGAGATCCTGCGTGTTCCACCATCCGTCTTTAAATCAGAAGAAGAATTTGCAGAAGAGATGGAGGCAGAAGCTCAGCAGATGGCAATGCAATCTCAGATGCAGGAACAGATGGCAGTAGCCGAAGCAGATAACCTAGTCTCGATGGCAGACCGCAATCGATCACAAGCATCTCTGAACCTTGCTAAAACGGAAGCAGCTTAAATCGGATTATGAAACCACGTTCGGCACGGATGCCGGGAAGCGTGTATTGGCTGACCTGTGTGGTCGGCATTTTGTGTTCTCCAGCACTTTGGTTCCTGGAGATCCTTATCACACACACACCAATGAGGGACGAAGGTCTGTAGTAACAGACATCATGAACTACTTGAGTGTGTCAATCGGTGAACTTGAACAACTAGAGAGACAATCGCATGACAGAGAACGCGACCTCGACTCCGAGTATTGATCCAGTAGAGACTCCTTCATTAGTGCCAGGTTCAATCCTCGGCAGTGGAGACACTCCAATCCCTGGATCTGAAGAAAGTTCTGGATCTTTCAATCCAGACACACTACCAGTCGAATTAAGAAACGAACCTTCTTTGAGGAATTTCAAGAACGTGAATGACCTCGCAAAGTCTTATGCGAACCTCGTTCACAAGCTTGGAGCTCCCAGTGAAGAACTCGTCCGGGTTCCGAAGGATGGTGACAAGAATGAGGCTTACGACAAACTTGGTCGTCCTGAATCTCCAGAAGCTTACCAATTCGTCGGGGAAACCCCGGATCACTTCAGAAGTTTCGCTCATGATACCGGCCTCTCCCAGGAACAAGCCGGGAAGTTTCATGATTATATGACAGACCTGGCCCGAACGGATAACGAGAACGCCCGTAAGGCTTACGAACAGGAACAGCTGGATTACCAGCAAGGGCTCTCCAAAGAATGGGGAGATGAGTATGGTAAGAACTCAGAGCTTGCCAGACGGGCATTCCTGCAATTTGCAGATCAGGATACCCTCAAGTTCATGGAGCAATCAGGTCTCGGGAATCATCCCGGGTTAACCAAGATGTTCTCCAGAATCGGTAAAGCTTTTAGTGAAGACGGAAGACTAATGTCTGGTGATGATGGTCGCATCGGTGGCATGTCATCAACAACAGCAGAAGCAAAGATCAAGGAATTGAAATCCGATAAGGATTTTCAACTCGCATACAATAGTGCAACGCATCCGAAACATGCTGATGCAGTAAAAGAATTAACGAATTTATATCATTACCTAGGTTAACAAAAAGTTAACCAGGTAAATCCCCTGCTCTCGGTTTTTTGGCCTCGGATAATTCGATCGAGAACCCAAACGCTTAAAGAGCCCACAATAAGGAGCCTCCTCGAGATAACTCCAGTGATTTGGCAGGACAACCAAAAATCATTGGAGTTTCATGTCTGTAAACATAACGACTGCTTTCACGAAGCAGTATTCAGATAACATCATCTCTCTCGTGCAACAACGTGGATCGCGTTTAAGAAATGCGGTTAATGTTGAAACCGGGAAGCGTGGTGAAGAAGTCTACATGGAGAGGATCGGCTCCGTTACCGCTCAGAAGGTAACATCCCGTCACGCGGATTCTCCGCAGATCGATACACCGCATTCCAGACGTAGAGTGACTCCGGTCTCCTACGATTGGGGTGACATGATCGATGATGTCGATCGCGTTCGTATGCTCGTTGATCCGACATCCGTTTACGCCCAGAATGCAGCTTCTGCAATGGGAAGAGCGATCGATAATGAGATCCTCGATGCCATGAGTGGAACTGCTGCAACCGGAGTAGCCGGTGCAGGATCTGCTTCATTGTCGAACACCGTTGCTATCGGTTCAGCAACCTATGGTAACTCATCCGGAGACTGCGGTTTGACGGTTTCAAAACTTGTCGAAGCCCGTCAGAAGATCAATGCCGGTGAAGGGGATGATCGGGATCTGGAAGGAAATCCGAACATTTTTGTTGCGGTCAATTCCTTACAACTCGCTCACTTGCTCTCGGACATCTCATTCGGTCACAAGCATGGAGGAACGATCACCGTCACTAGTGGTGGTGCAGGATCCCAGATGGGTGCTGATATGAGCCAGGTCCGATCCCTTGCAATGGGTGAGATCACGGATTTCATGGGAATGAGATTCATCCGAACAGAGCTCCTGAATACCGATTCCAGTGACGATCAACTCGTCATGATGTGGCATCGCGATGGAATGGGACTCTGTATCTGGGATGACATCCGAGCCCGGATCACAGAACGTGCTGACAAGAGATTCAGCACTTATGTTTATTTCTCGATGACTGTCGGGAGTGTGAGATTGCAGGAAGAAAAGGTCTGTTCGATCGCTTGTCATCCTGCGTAATCAGTAGCGACCACTTCATGAGAGGTGGTCGTCTTTTTAATCCCAGCTGAAAGGAGTAAGTTATGGGAGTAGTAAATTTAGTCGGAACCAAGACCACCGATCTGGTGGCAGCGAAGCAAACCTTCGTTGATTCCCGTTATCATTATGGTCGGGTTCGATCGACCTTTGATGTGGTTGAAACCAACGCAGATGATTCGATCAACTCGACTTTTCATCTAGCTCGGCTTCCTTCGAATGCCGTGATTCTTCCTTCGTCAACGATTTATTTCGATAACGTAGGTGGATCCGGTGCAACCGCTGACATTGGAGTTTATGCAGTTGATGGGAATCTGGCAAACGCTGATGATGTCGATGCCATCAATGATGGAATTGCAGTCGCAACCGCAGGATCTGCATCCGTCATCAAGGACTTTGCCACTTCAGCAACAGCCCTTTGGGATTATGTGGCTTCCGAGTCAAGTGATCCAGGAGGATTGCTGGATATCAAAGTCGCTTTATTGGATGCTGCCATTGATGCAGCAGGATCCATTGCATTAGAACTCTATTACGTTGTCGATTAATGACGAGCGTAGTTGAGATCTGCAACATAGGCTTGACGAACCTGGGCGACCAGAAGATATCAAGCCTAACTGATAACAACGAAAGAGCACGGCTTTGCAATCTTCGTTATGAAGATACTCGCGATGCCGTGCTTCGCTCCTATCCCTGGACATGTGCCGTCGCCAGAACAAAGCTCGCTCAATCTACTGATACACCCTCCTGGGGGTTCTCTTATAAATATGCTCTTCCTTCTGATTGTCTCCGAGTCTTAGATCTTTATGATTGGGATGATGAGCATTATGTCGAAAACGGTTTCATCGTCACTGATTCCGAACAAGCCTGGATCAAATACATCAAAAGGGTCGAGGATCCGAATGAGTTTGATGCACTCGTGATCCATGCAATCGGGTTGAGGCTTGCAATGGAAATTGCAGAGTCCCTCACAGGACGACCTGAGCTTCGGAACAACATGCTTGCAAAATACAATGCCATTTTGTCAGAAGCACGAAGTGCTGACAGTTCTGAGCGTGGCAATGTAAATACGATCTATGCAGATGTTTTCCTCGAAGCAAGGAGATAAATGCCACGGGTTCAAGCCGTCCAAACATCTTTTGCGGATGGTCAGATATCTCCGAGGATGCAGGGTTATGTTGATCTTCCCAGTTACAAGAATTCTCTAAAAGTCTGCCAGAACTATATTCCTCTACCACAAGGATCGGTAGCCAGACGACCAGGTTCCTATTTTGTTTCAAAAACCAAAGACAACGGATCAGTCCGACTCGTACCTTTCAATTTCGGTCAGGGTCAGAGTTATATTCTTGAGTTCGGCAATTTATATGTCCGATTCTACCGAACAGATGCTGTTCTCACGACCTCGATCACCAACGGAGATGTATCCTCAGTCAACACCTCCACTCAGACGATCACGTTAGGAGGCTCCGGTCATGGTTTATCCACTGGAGATGAAGTTTATCTAACCCTCGGGGCTGGAGCAGCTGCACCAGGTGGATTAACAACCGGACAAAGGTATTTCATTCATTATGTTTCCGGGTCAACAATTCGATTATCTCTGGCAGACAATACTCTTGGAACTGCACTGAATCTCACATCAGCAGGATCTGGAACGAGAACCTTCGTCAAACCTCTGGAGGTGACAACCACTTACACAACCTCCAATCTTGATGATCTCTACTTTACTCAATCAGCTGATGTGCTCTTCATTGCTCACCCTGATCACACACCAAGGGA
>VTLG01005616.1_pt1 | contig 10051 bp, 9 predicted proteins | sample 4694571 | NCBI WGS metagenome assembly VTLG01 (sample SAMN12604809, study PRJNA352737) | marine metagenome | biome: ENVO:00000447; feature: ENVO:00000209|ENVO:00000569|ENVO:01000036; material: ENVO:00002151; isolation source: viral sequences binned using virsorter ... | reverse complement strand
CTTCTATCTTTTTCATCTAATTCTCTTTTCTTAGCCATAAACTAATTCCTTCTACCCTAGTGATACAACCTTTTTGTCAGAACGCAATGCCTTTTGTATATCTTGCATAAACTTTTTGTCTAATTTTTGTCTGCTTTTAATGTTTGATATTCCTACGCCAGCTATGAATGGTCTGGCAACAGTTGTAGGTACTGTTCCATCATTGTGGTGTTTGCCATATTTTCTCATTGACAAAGTATTTCCTTTTGCTTTTATGCTTTTGTATAGTGTTCCACTTGCCTTTAGAGGGGGGCTTATTGGGTATCCCTCTGAACGTCTCCAGCGTTCTGTTGCTGGTTTTAATTTGGCAAGTTTTCCACTATCAATAACTTCTTTTGATATTTGTTCAGAATTTTTGGCAAATTCTTCTAAATAATCATCAATAATATTCTTTGTTTTACCAGCGAGCTTACCAAAGTCAAAATTAACTGATACTTCTAATTTCATCCCAGAATTTCTCCCCTAGTTCTTTAGATTCTAAATAGTTATCAATATTATCGGCAATAACACGCTCTGCCTGTGATTCTGCCCACAAAATAGGGTCTTCTATGATTTCTTGTAAGTTTCCTTCAAACTCAAAGTCTACATTATTGATTTTGTCCAGCTCCCTGACGGAATTGCGTAAAGATTGACTGGCTGTTTTCTTGCTCATTTACTCTCCTATTTTCATCTATCAATTTTTGAGCTTGCTTTTCTGTGAGGTCTTTGTTTTCACGAACCATTATCTTTGCTCTAGTAATAAGGTTGTTTTGAATATCAAATTCATCTTTTAATATCTGGTCTTGAACTGTTTTGGGGTAATCTACCTCTTCAAAATCAACACCAAACTCTTCAGGAAGAGAAATGCCATTATACTCAGCTATTGTTCGTTCTACATTGTAAAAGTCTTGTTCGTACAATCTCCATAGTGCAATATCATCGTAATAGTCTTCCTTTCTTTCCATATCTTTAATCATTAATGAGATTCCACTAGGCACTTCTCCACCAGATTCCGCCCATTGAATCCATAAATGATTATTAGATGCTACAAGTTCTATTTGAAACTTTATATTGTTTATAGCCTCTTCTATATTTCCACTTGGGCTTGTTATATTGTATGCTCCGTCTTCTCCCATGTCGAGAATAGTATTAGAGCCAGCTCTTAACATACTTTGGTCTGCTCTTAATCCTGTTACCCACGGCTGACCAAACATATTAAACCTCATGCCTAGATTCATTTCAGTTAAGGCAATATTGACTTGCTCATTGCAATTAACTACATCACTAGCACCCTCGACAAAGAAAGAATCGAGCTGGTCTTCTCTATGAGTGAATACAAATGGCAAAATTCCATAAGGATTGTCTATTTCTTCTATCATTTTACCATCTTCATTCATTATGCCGTATTTTTCACTATCCCAGTATTCCCATTGTAAATTTTCTGTGTTTGAAAGGTCTGCTGTGCTGTTTAATAGCGGGTAAACCACAGCACTAGGAACAAAAGGGTTTTCGTCAAAGTATGCCTCAAAATAATAAATAGGTCTATAATCAAAAAAACCATCTCTCCAATGTACTCGATTTGCTACAGTGCCTAACAGCCTAGTCATTCTTTCAGAATGTTTCATGCGAACATCTTTAGTTGGTGTTAGCTCTTCATATCTTCCTGTAAGATTGCCAAGATTCCTTTTAGCTCCCAGACTATATATTCTACTAATTTTGTTAATAAATTTTCTTGTAAAATTTGTCATACTAGGCGGTATTTCAGAAAAAGCATCTCCGCTAAAATAGTTAGAGATGTATTGCTCTGTAGAAACGCCAGAGTAATAATTTAAATGCTTTCTAATCTCATTACGTCTAGAGTGAGACATCATTAGCTTTGTTTCTAACAGTTTATCTTTTAATATTTTTTGAATCATCTTTGAATCCTTTTCATTTCTTGGTTTCTCATTGGAAAGCGATTAAGTATAAAATATCTGAACGCATCATTGCCGTGGTCATGGTATCCATCTTTTAATGGCTCTTCCTTTACTGGTTTTCCGTCCTCTGTCTCTGGGTATCTATATTCCTCAAAGTCTTCTATGACATCAGTACATCTTTTATCAACATGAACTCTTCTAATTCCATCGGCACTTTCAAAGAAACCTCTGGTGTAAGCAACGCTATTAACAATATTTCTACTAATTCTATCTCTTGTGGAAAGTATGTTAATCCCACTACGTCTAAATATTTCCATATCTCCCCTACCTGACTGTCCTTGAACATTTGAGCCAGCGGGGTCGCCATAGAAAGACATAACAGGGTAGCCCTTTGTTTTGATAAGTTTTATTAAATCTTCTGTTTTTATGTTTTGTTTGTGTAGGATGCAATCAAAAATTCTAATATGCTCTATTTCATCTTCCCAGTATGTCTGTATAAAAAGAACTGCGGGCATACGATAACCAAAGTCAATCGTACAATAAGTGGGTAAGTCAGGGTCGTAAGGAAAGTCTCCAGTATCTAAGTCTCTATGGAAGTTCCACACCTTGCCCTCAAATACAGAAAATTCTGCTCCAAATTCTTGACCAAAAAGTTCTTTTGACATATTTCTTTTTCTTTCTATGATTGCTGGGTCATTTAACCCTAGCGGAAACTCATACTGGTTAATCCATGATGGAGATGTATGGCTTTCCCATAGTGGGTCTTCTGCCCCTAGTTTAAATAAATCATATATCCAGTTTCTACCCTCTGGCGTAGTAATAAAAATAACTTTACCTTTTCTTCCTGCTACTGTTGGGGATAAGTACATATCCCAAATCTTTTTATTCATCTTGGCAACTTCGTCAATTACGAGCAAGTCAAGACCTTCCCCTACAAGACTTGAAGGGTTATCTGCTGACATTCCCTCTACGATAGTACCCCATTTAAAACGAATGTACATATCTTTTTCTGATGCCTTATCAACATCTTCAGGATGCCCAATAACCATTCGTTGCCAAATTTCACGAAATATTAAACGAGCTTTCTTATATGACATCCCTACTACCCAGATTCTTTTATTGGGTTGAGATGCTACATAAGTAGCCTCCATAGCACTAGCCCATGTTTTTCCAAATCTTCTCCCACATACAACCACTTGAAATCTGGCATCATGTTTTTTAGGGAAATGCAAAGGAATTTGACCATCATGCGGTTTATAACCTAAGTATTCAAACCACTTTTGTTTAAAATCGTAATTTTTTTCTTGCATTAGATTACTTTTACAACTTACATTATACCATAACTTTAATGCAAGAAGAAATCTTGCATATTCACTAACTCACTAAAGAGGTAAAAATGTCTGAAGAGAAGACCATCGAGCCAGATGTAAAACAGGAAGCCGTCACAAAAGACGAAAATAATGTACCAATTTCAAGATTAAACGAGGTTATTTCAGAAAGAAATGAACTTCGTGAGTCTCTTGAATCTTTTAAAACGCAAGAGGAAGAAAGTAGAAGAGCAAAACTGCAAGAAGAAGAGAAATGGCAGGAATTAAATGCCGAACTCATGAAACAAATTGATTCTTATAAACCTTTTAAGGAAAAATGGGAATCAATGGATGTCAAACTTCGAGAAGTCGCTTTATCTAAACTTCCTGAGTCTAAACGAGAAAAATTTTCCAATGTTGATACAGATGTTCTTTTGGATATAGTTGAGGAATTTTCCGAAACAGAAAAAGTAAATCCACCTGACAGAAAAGGAACAGTACCCACGCAACAAGTTGGTGACTGGACTGATATGTCGGGAGAGGAAAGACGAAAGAACTGGAATGCAATATTGGAGTCATACATAAAAAGGTAATATAAATGGCTAAACATTATCAAGGTAGTCCTGTAACGACTACAACAGACCAACATTTTATTCCTGAAATTTGGGCAGATGGTATATACAAGTTCTTTGAAAGAAAAACAGTCTTTCGTGGGTTAGTAGATGATTATTCTGCACTTTTTACTGGAAAGGGATATGGTGATGTTCTTCACATTCCTGAAATGAGTCTTATTAGTGCGAGTGATAAATCTGCTGGTTCAGATGTTTCTTATGATGCAACTGTAACAACAGAAACTCAGCTAACTGTCAATAAACACAAATATGTCGCAAAACTTTTTGAAGATGTGGCATTAATTCAATCCGAAGCTGATTTAGTAGAAAAGTATGCAAAAATGATGGGCGAAGCTCTTGCTCGTCAGGTTGATTCTGACATTTGGAGTGAGTTACAATCACTAGAAGATTCATTGAATCTTAGTGCTGACGATACATTAAGTGCCGCTAAGTTTGAAGAAGCATTAGCTACTTTAGGTGAAGCAGATATTCCATACATGGATGGAGAATGTGCAATGGTTGTTAATCCAACTCTTTTTGCTGATATTTTAAATCCCTCTGCTGGAGTTGCTCAATACTTTATCAGAAATGATGCAGTTGGAGAGGGCAACAAAGGACTTCGTACTGGCATGGTTGGTTCGCTTTATGGCATTGACGTATATATGTCAAATACTGTGGACAAAGCAGATGAAGGTGGTTCTGGAGCGAACACAATCTCTGGTGCAATCTTTCATAAGTCCGCTGTAGCAACAGCATTTCAACAAGAGGTCAGAGTGCAATCAGAATATTCTGTAGATGCACTTGGTACTAAAGTAGTTGCTGATTTGCTATATGGAGTTAAGAGAATAGATGACACAGACAACAAGAAGGGTCTGAAGATTCGCAACGCTTAACGAATAATAAAATATTAGGGGTATGGTTTGCCCTGCCCCTAATTATTTGGAGATATTATGCAATACTGGAAAAAACCAAATAAAGGTAAAGTAGAAAGACTGGAAGAGGATACTTTTAAAAAACACCCTGAAAAACTTGAGTGGTTAAAAGAAAAAGGTTATGAAAGAGTGATGGGTGAATCTGATTGGAGTCCTTATAAAGCACCTACTACTGCAAAAAAAGCAGTTAAAAAAATAAAGAAAAAACTTAAAAAATCATAACGACATAGCACAGTCTCGTTCACGCTATTGTCAGGCTTAGAGAGGAAGGAAAATGGCAGACCTACACACACATTCCGTACAGGAAGCACTTAACGCAACAACTGGTGGAACTTGGACAGTTTCATCGGCAGGAACGGCAGGAAGTTCAGCAGACGTTGCAAACACATCACATAAACTATTAGCAAGTAATACAGCGACACTTGGCGTTTATTCAGCAGTTGAAATATACTACAATTTTACTACATCAGAAACTAATGTTAATGCTAGTAACGATTTATTAATACCAGCAAACACACAATTTTTTATTACAGTACCCAGAGGATTTGGCAATACTGTATATTTTAATTTTAACTCTACTAGCACTACTACTGGGGCTGTAAGAATGGTGGAGATTTAATATGTTTGGTTCAATGGGGCAAACCAATGTCAAAAATCTTGGCAATGGTGGAACAATGGATGGCGATGTCACAATCACAGGAGACTTAACAGTCTCAGGTGGAATTGGACTCACGCTATCAGAGGTAATTGAAGGCACATCAACAATAGATGTAACCGATACAGAAGCATTTCTTGTCCGAAAGAACTCTGATGGTGGTGATGTTTTTATAGTAGATAGTACAAATACGAGAGTTGGGGTAGGTAAGACACCAACCTCATTAGTACATATTTACGCAGATGATAATACAAAATATCAAACTGTTATTGAGCAGGATAGTGCATCTACAGGCGATGCCGCATTAAAGTTTGATTTAACAGGTGTTCGTGCTTGGTTAGTAGGCTTAGATAATTCAGATAGTGATAAGTTTAAAATCAGTATGGATGCAAACGATTTAAACGATGGTAATGCAATAACCATAGATCAAAGCTTAAATATTGGGCTTGGTACGAGTTCTCCAGCCGATATTCTTCATCTCGTAAGTGCATCAGATGGTGGTTCTACAGAGGTTATTCTTGATAATAGTGCCGCTGGGGATTCAACAGATGAATTAGTTGGATTTAGATTTAGACATAATGGTGGAACAGCGGCAAGAATATTAGTCGGTAGGGATGAGAATTTTGCTAATGCCGCGGCAAGGTCTGGTTTTATAAGTTTTAGAACATCTAAGGACGATACTGAAACTGAAAAAATGAAAATTGGTTCTGATGGTACAGTAACAATTACCCAAGCAAGTGCAAGTAAGGCTTTATATATAGACCAAAACGCCAATCAAAAAGGTATTCATGTTGATACTGTTACCACTACAGAAGAAGGTATAGCAATAGACGCAAATTCTCTTACTACTGGTAAAGGTTTATATGTTTATTCAAACTCATCATCTACTGGCACAAGAAATTTAACAGAAATACATAATGACCACGCAAGTGCAACTGGTGCAACTGTATTGAAGATTCAGCAAGATGCGGCTCAAGTCGGTTTAAGCATAGACCATAATGCAAATGAAAGAGCAATTAATATAGATGCTGAGAATACAAGTGAGAGAGCATTAAATATAGAATGTGATGCTATTACATCTGGTAGCATAGCAAAATTTTATAGTGCCGCAGGGAATACTACTGCTCGAAATCTGGTTTACATACACAATGATGATGCATCTGCAACTGGGGCAGTTGGTTTAAAGATTCAACAAGATAGTACAGGTGCCGCCTTAGTTGCTACTGGTCATGTAAAAGTTGATATTTCTGGAATGACGGAATCCGTTATCATAGGACAAAATTTAGGCTCTACTACTTATGGTCTTATCTCTTTTAATGGGTCTGTTACAGATTCAGGTAAATTAGGATTTACAGGAGGTGGTGGTACAGATAAAAACCTTTATTATGATGTGCCGACAGGAGGAAGTCATATATTTAGAGAAAATGCTACAAATACAGGCTTGACTATTGATGCCAGTCAAAATGTAATTATACAAGCAACTAAAACTCTTTGGCTTGATGGTGGTGGTGATACTGGTGTAAGAGAAACATCCGCAAATAATATGCTATTTGTAGCCGCTGGTACTACATATTTAAACCTTGATGGAGCAAATAGTAAAGTAGTTTTTAATGATGATGGTAGCAATATTGATTTTATAGTAGAAGGTGATAATGACGCTAATCTTCTTTATGTTGATGCTGGTAACGATAACGTCGGTATCGGTACAGGTTCTCCAGCGTCAGATAGTAAATTGCATCTTTATTCTGCAACTCATGGAGCAGATTTAGTTATGAAGTTCAATGCAGAAAATAATGCAGGTACTGCTATCCCATTTTATTTAAGACTCGACCCAGATGCGGATACATTTGCACTTTTTGGAGATGTGGACAATTCCTTAGTTATTCACGCAGGAACAGGGAATGTTGGGATTGGAATTGCAAGCCCTACTTCTGGAGCAAATTGGAGTCAGTTTTTACAGATAAACCATACTACAAATTCTGCTTTAGTTTTAACTGAAACAGATAGTACGCAAAGTTGTGATGTAGCTACTAATGGTGCTGGAATGTTTATAGATGTAGCTGGTCACGCAGATGCAACAAATAATGCTATTAATTTTAGGACAGAAGATACAAATAGTAATTATACACCGACTACAAGAATGACAATTACATCCGCAGGCAATGTGCAAATAAATGGGGCTGGTAATTACTCGCAACTTCAAATTATATCAACTGGAGCTGAAAGTGGAATAAAATTTGTTGATTCAGGTGGTACAGTAGATGGCTATATATACGCTACTGCGTCAACTATGGGTTTTTTAAATAGTAGTGGGGCATATACTTTTAAAGTCGATTCCAACTCCCGAATCTCACTAAGTAATAATGATGCTGGTACTGACAACACAGTATTCGGATTTATGGCAGGAGCGGCTATTGAAAGCGGTGGTGTGGAGAACACACTCATAGGGGATTATGCTGGGACTGCAATCACAACAGGGGATTACAACACCGCAGTTGGTAAAAATGCACTTCCATCTGAAGATGTAGGTCAAAGCAGTACAGCAATAGGATATTCTGCATTAGGCTCACAAAATACAGTTAATCAAAGTCATGTTAATAATGTAGGCGTGGGTGTCAATACTGGGTATTACAACGGAACAGGAACAGATAATACATGGCTTGGTGCAAATGCAGGAGTAGGAGCAAGTGGACAAAGCAATAGTTTTAATACTGGAGTAGGTTCAGATGCCTTATTATCAATTACGACTGGTACATACAATGTTGCGGTGGGTTCTCGTTGTGGAGATGCTATAACAACTGGGCATCAAAATACATTTCTCGGCGATTTTGCTGGTAGCACAACAACAAATGTTGGATTTGCTACAGCTGTAGGACATGGTGCTATGGGTTCAGCAATCGTAACAGATGATGCTGATGGTAGTGTAGCGATTGGAGCTACTGCTCTCGAAAGTTTAACAAATGCTACTGGTAGCGTTGCTATCGGTTTTGAATCATTAAAAACTCTTTCAACTGGTAATTTTTGTACAGCTATTGGGCATCAAGCTGGGGCATTGGTAACTGGTAGCTTGAATACGATAGTAGGCTATCAAGCGGCAGATTTACTTGCGTCTGGAACTTCAAATACTATAGTAGGTGCAAGAGCATTTGGGGCGGCTGATGGCTCAGAAACAAATAGCACTATCATCGGAACAGATGCTGGCAATGCAATCAATCACAATGATACAGATGGTAATGTTATTATTGGTAATGATGCTGGAACAGGTGGAGGGGCGGCATTGATAAGCTGTGTTGCAATAGGTTATAATGCAATGAATAGCACAGGCGGAAATGCTCAGACAGGAACTGTTTCAATAGGAAAAAATTCTTTGACTGACTTGACAAGCGGTGGCTCAAATACTGCTGTGGGTTATCTTGCGGCTGATTCAGTCACTACTGGTAGCAACAATACAGTCTTAGGATATGAAGCCTTACCTGACAATGTTGTAGGAAGTGCAAATACTGCGATAGGTCGTAGAGCATTGTATGAGTTTGTAGCAGATACTGATAATCACGGATGGAACACCGCAGTAGGGCAAGGTGCAGGATATGACGTAACTACGGGTACAGTTAACACTCTAATCGGCAATGATGCTGGTAATACTGGAACAAATGATTTAACTACTGGAGATGCAAACACTTTATTAGGTTCAGAAACTGCAGTAAGTACAGCAAGTGCGTCAAATCAAACAGTTATTGGATATACTGCAACAGGACAAGCAAATAACTCAGTAACACTTGGTAATGCAGATGTAACTGCTGTTTATATGGCATCAGATAAAGGTGCTACATTATATTGTGATAAAATAGCAGTTGGTGCTGGGATAACTCAACACTCTACTACTCATTTAGATGTTCAAGGCTCTATAAGGGCAGGGTGTGGTAATGCGGCAAACGGCAGTACCCAGTCTGGACATCTTATGGGTATAACTGGTGCTACTGAAGGTGATAATACAGTTAATTTATTAAAAGCAAGTATGTCAACAGAAGGTAGCTTATGGGTTATTTCTGGTCAACAACATGGTACAAGTAATAGGTTTACAGACCTTGTTTTATATTACAGTACAGGTGTTGCTGTTGTTTCTGCACAAAACACAGGTAGCCCAGATTCAAGAACTTATTCTGTATCATCTGAAAAATTATTTTTACTTATTAATGTTACAGATGGCGGTGAACAAACTTATAATATGAAGATGACAGGCATTGGTGCTAATGAATTAAGTGGTGATGCCGCTCCGACTATTGGTGGAACAGGATAATATTTAAACTAAAGGATAATAAATATGGCTACATTCAAATGGGTTGAAAAAGAACCCTCAACGAATTTTAGAAATAAAGTAAGCGGCATTGTTTTAACTCTTGAATATTCTGATGGTGATAAATCTTTACAAACTTCATGCAGTACAGCATTTGGTGCGAATGATATTAAACCAGCATCTGAATGGACTGAAGAAAAGATAGATGAGTTTGCTGAATCAATGCGTTCTAAATTAGGTTGGGATGCTCAGTTAAAAGAAGATTTTAAAAAACTTTAGAAAGTAAAGGATAAATAATGAAATGGTCTAAAAATAGAA
>VTLG01013883.1_pt1 | contig 10052 bp, 16 predicted proteins | sample 4694571 | NCBI WGS metagenome assembly VTLG01 (sample SAMN12604809, study PRJNA352737) | marine metagenome | biome: ENVO:00000447; feature: ENVO:00000209|ENVO:00000569|ENVO:01000036; material: ENVO:00002151; isolation source: viral sequences binned using virsorter ... | reverse complement strand
TGATTAATCTTAAAGTTTTATTTCTTTTCCACTTATCCGAACTAATTCTTTTCATATCGGTCGACCTCCTCTACAGTCTTGAACCGTGATAATTTTCTTTTCCTTATCACCTGTTACTATAACCAAAGTATAACAACCGTTTTTAAGTCTTATACCACCATCGTCAAATTTAAGTTCTTGCGTGTTGCCTATTTTTGACGCTGCAATAAATAAGACAACTAACAATAAAATGTCTTTTAATAATTTAATCACGCCGCCTCCACTTTAGGTAAAAGATGTTTATAAGGGAACTCAGTGTAAATAAAATCTCTTTTCTCTTCGGTTTTTGTTATTGGAAGTTCAATAACGTTGCTCGGTAGTATTAAGATTTTTGTTGTATTTTCCATTCGAATCCCCCTATAAACATATTATCAAATTTTGACGTCCCTGTCAAGCCTTTTGTCGCCTCATGGTCGACTTTTATTCCTTAGGCTACACCTGACAAGTCACAAATATAGTAGTCTTGACCGTCTTGAGTGTAGTTGTCGCATTGAATTGCTATTCCCTTGGTTACTGCTACAAAGTTACCAAGCTTTTCAGCCTTATTTGTAGCTGGAAAATGCAATTCAGCTTTTCTATCAGCGTCAACAAACAAAATTGATTCTTGATCAAAAATCATTCCATAATTCTTTAAGTAACCTAGATCAACCGCCAAAAAGTTAGACTCTAAAAGTACTAAGATAGACTTCTCTGTTTGACCGTGATAGACACCCTCAACAACTTTTGTTTTAAATCCATCTCTTTTAAGTTGAGTCAATAAGTCTTGATGTCTTTTTTGATTCTCACCTTTAGTGAGAGTGAATCTCTCTGCGCTAATAATGGCAAACGGTGTTTTAACTTTTCTCATTTTATATCCTCTGTTAAAGTGATATAACCATATTAACAGATTTAAAGATTAAATCAAGTATAAAATGAACTAACTATGAAAATAATTCATTCTCAAGATGTTGACCCTTTACATTATAAAGGATAAACAATTGTTATGAGTGATAAGAAGCGAGAATTTAAAAAGTTACAACAAGAATGGTATAAGCGTTTAGAGGCAACCGGCTTTGACGATATAGAACGGTCTGGCAAAAATAGGTCAAAGTACTATGATGAATATTCAGGAATACTTAAGAGACCTCAAAGCGTTTTACGCAATAAATATAATTTTTTTACCTATAAATACTACGATATAGCAAGTTATTTAGGCTATAATGCTATCTTTTTACCCAAAATAGACCGTAAAGTACTAGAATTACATGGCAAAGGCTATACAATTCAACGTGTTTCCAACTACTTACGAAAACATTTTGAATATCCATTAAACAAACTAGGTCGATCGGGCAAGCCTTACTCTGTTTTTTTTGTCCACACGAAACTCAAGTACTTGAAATTATTAATATTAATTTATGCAAAGACCGAATCCCTGGAGAGTGTTAAGAAATCTTGGCAATCCATGTAGCAAATGTTAAGGAATCTTGACAATGGGGGGGTTAAAAAAAGCCTTGACATTTACAGATCCTCGACCTAGACTGAATAATATAAACCCCTTTCTGGAAACAAAATGACGCATGACAAAACGGAGCCTAGAAGAATCATACTACCCCCTAAGAAGCGCAAGGTTTCCCTTGAGACTAGTTCAATCATCCCTGCTACAGAGTTGCTACTTCATGATGCCAAAGCCATCATAGGAGCAGAGTTAGCCCACTACAGATCAAAGGCAGTAAGGGGGGTAACACTAGACCCCAAGGAGGCTCGAATAGTCCAGGGGTACTTGGAGTCCCTGGTAAAGATTCAGAGAGAAGAACGAGAGATTGCGGAGACCCAAGATTTATCGACACTCTCGGATACCGAATTGCTGCACCTAGCCAAGCGAGTCTTAGAAGCTAATAATAATAAAGAAACAATAAGTAAGAACGAAAGGAGTGATAATGAACGCAAATGAAATTTATGTAGCAAAAGCCAATGACTTGTATGCTGCCCTGGGGCATGCAATAATTCAGAAGAAACAATTAGAAGAACAGATTGAAGACTTAGAACTTCGACTTAAAGGTCTTATAATTCACAACCCCTTATTACAAAAAGTAGAACAGGACACTTTAGCTTCACTATCTAAAGAGCCAGAAGAAGATAGCGATGGAAAACTGTAGACTCAGACCTCTAACAGAAGAGGACTATCCCTTTCTATACAACAGTTGGCTTAAGTCCTATAGATTTAGCCCTTTTGCAGAAAGGATTACAAATACTATTTATTTTGAAGATCACCATAAACTTATAGAAAAAATAATTGATAATTCTAAAACCCTTATAGCTTGTAACCCTTCAGACCCATCACAGCTTTATGGCTATATTGTGGCAGGGGAGGAAGAAGGAGTCCTTGTAGTTCACTTTGTTTATGTTAAGCATACCTTCAGAAATATGGGGATAGGAAAAACTCTTTTAGACGCAGTGGGTCATTCGAGTGATGCAGCCTCCGTTTATACTCATCATACTCGCATGGCGGATAAGCTTGCCTCTAAGCATAATTTCGTTTATCATCCATATTTACTATTTGACCTTCCAAACCTAGAGGTGGTAAATGAGCAGAGCTAAAGATGTAGATAAGGAAAAATTAAGACTTGATTATCTCTTTGAACAGGGGGTCAATTTTGTCGATCGTGTCATTCAAATTAATGAAGAAATAAGTGATCATAGTTTTGCATTTATAGATGCTGCTTTAAGTGAACTAGAGCGTTCAAGTAAAAAAACTATAACCGTAAGAATTAACTCTCCAGGGGGTTCAGTTTATGATGCCCTAGCAATGATAGGTAGACTTAATGCTTCAAGCTGCAGAATTGTTACCGAAGCCTACGGTCACGTAATGAGTGCTGCAACCCTACTGCTTGCTTCAGGTCGTAAGCGTCGTATGTCTAAATACTGTGTGTTTATGGCGCACCAAATGAGCTATTACATTGGGGGGTCTCATGCGGAGACAAAAGAGGAAGTTGATCAAGTGGAAAAACAAGAAAGACAGTGGTGCAATTGGATGGCAGAATTAAGCAATAAGGATGCAGAATTTTGGTATGATAGAACATATAAGAAAAACTTTTACCTCACTCCCCAAGAGTGTCTAGACTTTGGAGTTATAGATGAAATCTTTTAAAAATAAAAATCACGAAGTCGCTTACAATATGATGGAAATTAGTGTAGAGTTAATAGATGAAGTTTTTAATAAGGTTGATCGGTTAGCTAAAAAAAACTCCCATCGGGAACGAAATGGATTAAAACTTATTGACTCTGGACATTTTAGATGGGATATAAGACAATTGAGGATTAACACAAAAGACAAGTTAGAGTCAATAATGGCTCTTTTGGAAGCATACGGAGATGAGACAAAACTCATCATACAAAGAGAGGAAGAAGAATGAAAAAACTTTTATCAATTGCATTTATTGGAGCACTCCTTCTAGGGGGTAGCTTGTCAATAAAAAAAGAAGAAAAACTTGTCGGAGCTTTCGACGTTGAGATTGGAGCTGTTCAGTATTATAACGCAGAAAGAGTTTTAAAGGAATTTAAAAATGCTGAGATTAGTAATAGAGTGGATAAAGTTATTGACATGGCTATTAATTCTGGGGGCGGAGGTGTTCATCTCGGTTTGGAGTTTGTCGAGGAAATGAAATCCCTCAAGGCTAAAGGTTATAAGATCAATTGTTATGTGCGTAACGCATACTCTATGGGGTTTATAATTTTACAATACTGTGATAAGCGTATAGGAAGCGAAAATTCAACCTATATGCACCATTTGGTTCAGGTAGGTTTTGGTAGACCTAAAAGAACAGAGCATAACAAAAAACTTTTTAAAGCTCTTGATTTTTTTGATAAATTAGTATTAGATGAAATATCAAAAAGAATAGGCATAGACCCTAAGAAGTTTTTTGAAATCTATAAAGAAGATAAATGGTGGACCGCTAAAGAAGCTTTAGAAGCTGGTATTATAGATGAAATAAAACCATTCTCACTAATTAAAAGAGAGATAAAATATAAATTTGTACCCTTTTGGAGGAACTATTAATGAAATACAACATAGACGCAATTAGATGTTATCAAGCAGTTATGTTTGAGAAAAGACAGGAGACTTTTTTTGCTACTCGGCAAATTAACGAAAAGGCTCCGCTAAAATTGGAGATAATAGAGGATATAAACGCTGTCTCTATTAAAAGTGAAAGAGATCATATTCTCGTTCCTTTGACTAACGTATCAGCAGTTTATCTTAAATCTCCAATAAAGATAGAACAAAGAGAAAAAGATGCTGTTGAAAGAGCTAAAATGGATACTCCTAGAGAGATAATTAAACCCAGAAAGCCTATCGGCAGGAGATAGACATGAGTAGTAAGAAAGCGAAAAGAGAGAGAAAAGAAGCAAAAGAAAATGAGTCAGACAAAGAACGATTAGAACGGTTAGCTAAGAACACAGATTTTAAATTAATGAAACCGTTTGGTCCTTCATTTGGTTTATTTCATGCTCCTTCTGAAGTGACAGAGCTTTTATTAAAAGCATCTGATGAAATCTTAGAAGATAGAAATCGTATAGACTGGGGTAACAATCTTGTTGGTCAAATAGCCGAGGAGCCTTGGATTTCTAACGAAAAATTAGAAGAGATAGGAGTTCTAGCATACCTAGAGGGTATGTTATACAACTACGTGTGGAATGGTTTAAAAGCAGACGGTCATGAACTAGAAGCTTTAGAATGTAAAGTAGATCACGCATGGATTGTTAGTCAGTACGAAAACGAATACAATCCTATTCACTTTCATACTTACTGTGACCTTTCTTCTGTGATTTGGCTAAAAGTTCCCCCCTTTGATCATAGGTCTAAAGAGGGAAATTTACCAGAATACAAATTTTCTAGGGATGGCATGATTGAGTTTGTTTACAAAACAGCTTGCCCTACTGGTTTAGAAAAAGGTTCGTTGTCTTTTACTCCTGAACCAGGAAAGATGACTATATTTCCATCTAACCTTTTGCACACAGTTTATCCTTTTCAAGGACCAGGAGAACGAAGGTCTATAGCCTTTAACTCTCACTGGCAAGCTAAACTTAAAGGTGGAAAAGTATTTGACAAGTCTTTCAGGATGAAATCAGACCAGAAGCATGAAGAGTATCAAAAAACACTAAAGTCAAAGAACGAGGAATCAGGATTTGCAAAACGTAAACAGGGAAGCCCTAGTAGCGGAGCTTCAGAAAAGGAAAACGAAAGCTGAAAAACCTAAGTTTATATTTAAGGACTTTTGTTTTGAAAAGCAAGTTGATTTCTTTAGAGGAAAAGGTTCTAGGTTTAGAAATGCTGTATGTTCTCGTAGAGCAGGTAAGACTGTAGGTATTGCAGCAGACATGATCGACTCTGCTCAAGAAGAAGATGAGGTTAATCTACTCTATATTACCATAACACAGCAACAAGCTAGAGCTATTATATGGTCAGATTTAATTAAGATAGTTGAAGAGTATGAATTAGAATGTAAGACTGATAATGTTAGGCTAACCATAACGTTTCCAAACAAGTCAAAGATTTACATAGCAGGAGCAAAAGATAGAACAGAGATAGAAAAATTTAGAGGTTGGAAGTTAAAAAAATGTTATATTGATGAGTGCCAATCGTTTAGGTCTTATCTAACAGAACTTATAAATGATATTATCATTCCAGCCTTAAGGGATAAACGTGGAGAACTATACCTTACAGGAACACCAGGACCAGTTAAAGCAGGAGTGTTTTACGAGTACTCACAATCTAAAAATTGGAGGTCTCATCACTGGACAGCTTTTGATAATCCTTATATGCATTTTCCTCCTGATTTGGACTTGGAAGAAATACTAAGAGAAGAGAGAATTATACGTGGAATCGACGAATCAGACCCTTCCTATATTAGAGAAACGTTCGGTAAATGGGTGGAAGATAAAGATGCGCTGGTTTTTAAATTCAGTAAAGCGAAAAATATTTACAATCAGTTACCTACTCAAGGAGAGTGGAATTATATTATTGGTATTGATATCGGTTATAACGATTCTGATGCTATCGCTGTTATTGGTTACAATACGTACTATAAAAAGGTCTATTTGGTAGATGAACATGTAAAGAATAAACAAAATATCAGTCAGTTGGTAGAAGTTATCAATGAATATAAGGACTTATATAATCCTATTAGGATGGTCATGGACGCAGGAGCCTTAGGTAAAAAGATTCAAGAAGAGTTGCGAATGCGACATGGTCTTAACATCGAGGCTGCTGACAAGACCCGAAAGGTGGAGTTTATAGAGCTTTTGAATGATGATCTTAGGACTGAGAAATTTAAAGCATTTAAGAACTCTATATTTGAGGAAGATTGTATGCTAGTACAGTGGGATAAGGATTCTAAGATTAGAAATCCTGAGAGACCAAAGATTTCAGACACTTATCACTCTGACATCTGTGATGCCGTACTTTATGCGTGGCGTGAATGTAGACATTATTTGTCTGAAAAACCCAAAGAAAAGGTCAAAGACTTTACAGATGCTTACATGAAAGAGTTAGAAGCTAAGGAAGCTGAAGAATGTGAAGAAAGAAAAAAAGACCCCTATTCGTTTAATTTGCAAAAGTTATACGAAGAGGATATAAAAGAATTGGACAATATAATAGATGAACAATAGGAGACAGCTATGTTAGAAAACCTTGAAGATGTTAAGCTGTTTATAGAATGGTGCAAAGAACATAAAGTAAAATCGTTTAAAATTGAAGGCGTTCAATTTGAACTATCTGAATTAGCATTTGTAGAAAATATTCAAGATTACGCACAAAAACTACAAACGGTTGCTGATGAATCAAATTTTGAAGAAGAACAACAGAAAAAAGAAGATGATGAACTAATGTTTTGGTCTTCTAATCCATAGGGGTAGAAATTGAACTTTGAAATAAATGGCAATCGGTGGTGGTTAGCCAGTAAAAACAATTTATACCAAGAACTTTTTGCCTATGTAAGTGCTCTAGATAATAGACAAACTTATAGGGAAGCAGACAATCTTAGATTTGCTAGATTATATGGAAATTACCAACAAATGGGTCTTGGAGCCTACTCATATAGTAGGATAGAAGCTTCTTATTCAGTAACCAATAGGGTTACTTTAAATGTTATTCAATCTCTTGTCGATACAGTCGTATCCAAGATTACTAAAAATAAACCTAAAGCTACTTTCTTGACTTCAGGGGGTGATTTCAGTCTACAACGTAAAGCGAAAAAGCTAACAAAATTTGTAGAAGGTATTTATTCTTATTCAGAATTTTATGAAAAAGCAGGTATGGCGTTTCAAGATGCTTGTATTTTTGGAACTGGCTGTATTAAAATTTTTATTGAAGATGGGCAAATTAAAACAGAAAGAGTTATTATTAGCGAAATTAAAGTAGACGATATAGAGGCTTATTATGGAAAACCTCGTCAACTACATCAAGAAAAGTTTATTGAAAAATCTGTATTGAAAGCAATGTTTCCCGAACATGAAGCTCAAATTGATGTTGCATCTTATCCAGATTCTCAAAGCTATGGTCAATCGGCTACAGCTAAAGACATGATTAGAGTTATTGAGTCTTGGCATCTTCGGTCTGGACCAGATGCTAAAGACGGAAAACATACTATTTGTATTTCTACTGTTACATTATTTGAAGAAGATTATGAAAAAGATTATTTTCCTTTTGTATTCTTCAAATGGGGTGAAAGACCTGTTGGTTTTTTTGGTCAAGGTTTATGTGAGCAGTTACAAGGTATTCAGTTAGAGATTAACAAAATACTCCGAACTATACAAGTTTCAATGCATTTGGTCAGTGTTCCAAAACTCCTGGTTGAAGCAAGTTCAAAAATTGTCTCAGCACACTTAAACAATAGGATTGGTGGAGTCATTAAGTACGCTGGAACTCCTCCTGCTTATGCCCCTCTAGGGGGAATACCTCCTGAATTATTTGCTCACTTAGATCGTTTATATCAAAGAGCTTATGAAATTTCAGGAGTATCTCAACTTGCAGCTCAATCATTAAAACCTGCAGGGTTAGATTCAGGTAAAGCTCTAAGAGAGTTTAATGACCTAGAAACTGAACGGTTTATGTCAGTAGCCAAAAGGTATGAAAAAGCTTTTATGAATGCTGCTGAAATTATAATCGACATGGCTAAAGGATTATATGAATCTGAAGGAGATTATAAGGTTAAAGCTAAAGATGGTAAATTCGTAGAAACCATTAGTTGGAAAGACGTTAACATGGATGCAGATAAATATTTGATGGAAATTTTTCCAACTTCTGCTCTATCAAACACTCCTGCAGCTAGGTTAGCTGATGTTCAAGATTTATTATCTGCAGGTTTTATCAGTAAAGAGGAAGGTCTTAAGCTTTTAGATTTTCCTGATTTACAAGCCTCTTTTAATCTTTTAAATGCAGACTCTACTAACTTAGAAAAAATTATAGAAACAATGATGGATAAAGGGGAATATTTTCCTCCAGAGCCTTATCAAAATTTAGAAAATGCAATTAGAAAAGTTCAACAAGCCTATTTAATGTTTAAAGTTCAAGGTGCTCCAGAAGATAGGTTAGAGCTTTTAAGACAGTTTATGGAAGATGCTCAGAATCTTCTAATGAGAGCACAAGAAAAAGCCCCTACTCCAGAAGAAATGACTAGAGAATTAGCTGAAATGGGAGCAGCTACAGCAGCAGCAGAAGTAGCTGAAGGTATAGAGGATGAAGAAAGTCTATTAGTTAAAGGAGCTATAGACTTGGGAGAAGAAGCTGCAGCCCAAGAAGCTCCACAAGAAGAAATAGTAGAGGAAGTTTCTGAAGAAGAAGTAGTAGAAGAAGGTTAATATAATAAGAATACAATAGTAGATCATATAGATCGGGTATTGCCCAATAAGCTAAAGGAGTTAAAAATGGAAGAAAACAATCACGGACACATGAATGAGGTGGTCGTAAACCAGGAAGCAGCAGATGCTCCACAAGAGTCTAATGATTTTGATCAATTAGAGTCTCAGGATAGTGGAGAGTTTGATAAAAAATTTGCTGCTCTTAGTAGAAAAGAAAAAGCTCTAAGAGATAGAGAGCTTGAATTAGAGAAAAAATATGGAGGTGACAAAGAAAAAGAACTTCCATTAGAAAGGAGAATTAGGGCTAACCCCCTTAAAGCCTTGGAGGAGTTAGGCTTAGATTATGACAAACTAACCGAACTAGCTCTTAATGATGGCAGATTAACTCCAGACATGCAAATGAAGTTAATGCGTGAAGAGTTAGAAAATGATTATAAAGATAAGTTTAATTCTCTAGAACAAAGAATTAATGCTAAAGAAAAGATGGAAGAAGAAGCTAAGTATGACGCAGTTAAACAGGGATTTGTTGGAGAAATTAATTCTTTTGTAAATGAAAATAGAAATGATTTTGAATACGTGGCTCATAATGAAGCAACCGATGTAGTTTATGATGTAATAGAAGAACACTACAATGAGACAGGTAGAATATTGGATATAAAAGAGGCTGTTCAAGCCGTTGAGAGTTATTTAGAAGAAGAAGCCGAGAAACTTCTTAATCTTGGTAAAGTGAAAAACCGTCTTACAAGTTTAAGAGACGAATATGAGCCACCACAAAGACAGTCGCAAACAACATTGTCAAACCGCCCACTCTGCTCAGGCGAATGAAAGAGTAGCAAGAAAGTTATCTGATGAAGAATCAAAAAGCGCAATGGCAAAAATGTTACAATGGGATGAATAATTAATTAAACTTAAAGGAGTTTTAAAATGGCACTTAATATGACAACTTTTGCTGCAGCATTAAAGCAGCATTACACAGACGAAAAGATCGAAAACATGGTCTACAAGGATAATCCATTCTTGGCTATGATTTCAAAATACGAAGACTTTGGTGGAGAAAACCTTAAGCTTCCTGTAAAATACGGGATTCCAATGGGTCGATCTGCTACTTTTGCTGATGCAGTTTCTAACAAAACAGCTTCTCAGCTTAAGGCATTTTTACTAACTAGAAAAGCTGACTA
>VTLG01007415.1_pt1 | contig 10053 bp, 5 predicted proteins | sample 4694571 | NCBI WGS metagenome assembly VTLG01 (sample SAMN12604809, study PRJNA352737) | marine metagenome | biome: ENVO:00000447; feature: ENVO:00000209|ENVO:00000569|ENVO:01000036; material: ENVO:00002151; isolation source: viral sequences binned using virsorter ... | reverse complement strand
TGATTCTTCAACATTAATATTAGACAAATACACAAACACACCATCATACAGAGTTGGTTTTACGGTTACAGAATCTTTTGTAACACCAAGTGATGATTCAAGTTTAAATGATAATGCCGCTGGCTCATCAAACGTAAATGCTCCAGGTGCTCACAGATTTAAAATTTTATTAACACTCGCTAAAAAAACTTTATCATCAACTGAAGATGAAAACTTTTTTGAAATAGCTAGAGTTGTAAGCGGTAATATTAAAACAATTACAAGAAATACAGAATATGCTGTATTAGAAGACACACTTGCTCGTAGAACATTTGACGAATCAGGTGATTATGTTTTACACAATCCAGATTTTGATGTTAGAGAACATTTAGTTTCAGGTAATAATAGAGGTATTTTTACAGCCGCTAATGGTGGTTCTGCTACTAAATTAGCATTAGGTGTGTCGCCTTTTAAAGCATATGTAAAAGGTTATGAAGCTGAAATAATAGGTACAACTTTTGTCGCCGTTGATAAAGCAAGAGATTTTGAAACAGCAAACAATAATAAAACAAGATTTAATGTTAAAAACTTTTTCAATGTTACAAATGTTTTTGGTTCGCCAGATATAGGATTTGTTTCTGGTGATGTAGAGGCATTTAAAACTATAAACTTATATGATACAGCTACAAGTGTTAGAGGTACAGAGGTATCTACGGTGGGCACAACCGTGCCACAAATTGGTCGTGCTAAGTCACGTGGTTTTGAGACCGTATCTGCTACAGACACAGACGATATAAACGCTACAAGTTCAATATTCAAACATTTCTTATTTGATGTTGAGATGTTTACACACTTAAATGCTTTAGGCACAGCTTCATACACAACAGGTGAGGTTGTATCTGGTGCTACTTCAGGTGCTACAGGTATTGTACAAAGTATAACAGCAACTAGAAATACAGCAGTTACTTCTATTACAGCTTCAGGCACAGATATTGAGGGTGCTTTTTCAGCGGCTGTTGTTACTTTAAGTAATCACGGTATTACAGACGGTCAACAAATTCATTTAACAGGTGGTAGTTTTCAAATAGACTCATCTGCTACAAGTGATACAACCGTTTATACGGCTAGAAACACAACAGCAAATACTTTTGAATTATTTGACTCTGCTGGTACAACAGCTATAAATGTAACATCATTTAGTTCAGCACCTACTTTAGAACACACAACAATAGTTGTTTCAAATGTTGAAGGAACATTTAGCGCTGGTGAAGTTGTAACAGGTCAAACTTCAAACGCTGCCTTAACTTTACAAGCAAATGCTTTAGGTTTTAAAGCTGTAGGCACAAGAGATATTACAGCAGTTAAACAAATTGGTATGGCAGGCTCGCCAGCTTATACTGCTGATACATCATTGACATCCACTCACGGTACAAATACTACAATTACAGGTAATGTTACGGTAGCTAATTCAGACGCCACGGTTTTTGGTAAAGGTACAAACTTTACAAATGATATTAAAATTGGTGATTCAGTTTCATTTACAAATGACGCTGGTACAACACTAACAGGTATTGTAAAATATGTTGTATCACAAACAGAATTAGAATTAACAGCCGCTGTTGGTAGTTCAGATGTAACTACGGCTGCCGTTTTAACTAGAAGAAGAGCTAAATTAAATAATCCTGAAAATAATATTTCTATATTTCAATTACCATATACAACGGTAAAAACATTAAAAACAACAGCAAATAGTGGTGCTACTGATACCAACTTTAATATTAGACGAAACTTTACAGGAACATTATCATCAAATGGTGATGTTACAATTACTGCTGGTACAAATGAAACATTTGCCTCTTTAGCAAGTGATGACTTTACAGCAACTATAATGACAACTGGCTCTGGCGGAACAGGTGCTGTCGGTGATGTGTTAAATTTATCAGGTAATAACCACGAGGGTGACGCTATATTTAATTTAACAGGTTCGCCAACAGGTAAAACTTTAAACCTTGATTTTGGTGCTAACTTTCAAGGTCACAAAATAAAAATTTTAGCAACGGTACAAAGAACGGTTGCTGGTTCAAAAACAAAAACTTTAAACTCAGATCAGACTGTTGCCATTTCATCACAAGCTACTATTGAAAGTGGTGTTATTGGTTTAGGTAAGGCTGATGTTTTTGCTTTAAACAATGTTTATATGTCATCTGGTTTTGGTTCAGCTGCTTCTTCAAGTGATACAGATATTACAAGTAGATTTGAATTAGATACAGGTCAAAGAGATAACTTCTACGACATAGGTAGAATTAGATTAAAACCTGGTGCTTTAAAACCAACAGGTAGATTACTTGTAGATTTTGACTTCTTTGCTCACGGTTCAGGTGATTACTTTGATGTTGATTCATATTCAGGTGTTGTTGATTATGAAAATATACCAAGTTATACATCTGATACAACAGGTGATAAATTTGAATTAAGAGATGTATTAGATTTTAGACCAAGAGTTGATGACGCTAGTACAATTAATTCTGGTTCAAATGATAGAAGTTATGACGGCACAGGTGCTTCAACGGTTGATGTTGTACAATTTAATTCAGATGTTACAGCAGACTTAGAATTTTACTTAAACAGAATTGATAAAGTTTTTATAACAAGAGAAGGTATTATTAAAGTATTAAAAGGTGCCTCTGCTTTAAACCCATTAGAGCCAGAAAATTTAGATGGTCATTTACTATTGGCCACATTAACAATACCAAGTTATACATTAAATACAGATGAGGTTGAAGTAGATAAAGAAGATAATATTAGATACACTATGAGAGATATTGGTTCTTTAGAAAACAGAATTAGAAATGTAGAATATTATACTCAACTTTCTTTATTAGAACAAGACGCACAATCTTTACAAATACAAGACTCTGATGGTTTTGATAGATTTAAAAATGGTTTTGTTGTAGATAACTTTACAGGTCACAATGTTGGTGATGTAGGTAATAATGATTACAAACTTTCCATAGACAGATCAAGGGGTGAGGCAAGAACACCTTTTAATGAGGATATTGTAGAATTAGAAGAAGTTGATGACGATTTAACAGCTATATTATCTGCTGATAGAACAGCTGCTAATTATCAAAAAACTGGTGACTTAATATCTTTACCATATACAGAGACAAACTTTTTAGAACAACCATTTGCTTCTAAAACAGAAAATTTAAATCCATTTTTAATATTTGATTTTATTGGTAATATAGAATTAGATCCACCAGTTGATGAATGGAAAGAAACTAGAAGAGCACCAGAATTAACGGTATTTACAGGCCTTGGTACTTTTGATAACTTATTAAGAGAAAGAGGTTTAGCTAATACTTCACAAGAAATACCAGTTGGTACAGAATGGAATGAATGGCAAGATCAATGGTCAGGAAATCCTAGAACAAGACAAAACTGGCAAGGTAATTCTTTAGTACAAACTACAAGTAGAGATGTTGTTCAAACAAGAGCTGGTATTAGAACATCAATTGTTCCACAAACTTTAAGACAAAGTTTAGGTAACAGAGTTATGTCAGTCGCCTTTATTCCTTTTATTAGAGAAAGATCAATTTCATTTACTGCTAGAGGTATGAGACCTAATACTAGAGTACACCCTTTCTTTGATAATATAGATATTTCAACTTATGTAACACCAACAGGTGGTTCTGCTGGTGGTAATTTAAATACAGATTCAGCAGGTTCTGTTTCAGGAACATTTGCTATACCTAATCCAAATGTAGATTCAAATCCTAGATGGCGAACAGGTAAAAGAGTATTCAGACTTACAAGTTCATCTACAAATAGCCAAGATAGAACAGCGGTGGCTACCTCAGCAGAGGCAGATTATGACGCTAAAGGTTTATTAGAAACTACACAAGAGGCCATAATTGCTACAAGAGAGGCTACAACTCAAAGAAACACCGTTACAACTAGTAGAACAATAACTAGAAATGCTAGTAGAACAATTGCCGTTAGACAACCAGACAGAGGTGGTGGCCAAGGAGGAAATGGACCTGACCCATTAGCACAATCATTTGTTGTTGATGAAGAAGACGGTTTATTTGTAACAAGTTTAGATGTTTTCTTTGCCACAAAATCATCTACTATACCAGTTAGATGTGAAATTAGAAATATGGTTAATGGTTACCCAGGTCAAAAAATTGTGCCTTTTTCACAAAAATATTTAAATCCAGGTGATATTAGTATAAGCACAGACGCTGCTACGGCAACTAAATTTACTTTTAATGCTCCTGTTTATTTACAAGAAGGTGTTGAGTATTGTATTGTTTTATATTCAGATTCAACAGATTATACGGTTTACATATCAAGGTTAGGTGAAACGGTTATAGGTAGTGATAGAACGGTATCAAAACAACCACAATCAGGTGTGTTATTTAAATCTGCTAACTATCGTACTTGGACACCTGAACAAATGGAAGATTTAAAATTTACTTTAAGAAAAGCTGTGTTTGATACAGCAGCTTCAGGTACTTTAACATTAGCAAACAAAACTTTACCTGTAAAAACTTTAGAGGCAAATCCTATTAGAACATTTAATGGTACAGGTTTAATTAGAGTTTTCCACAAAAATCACGGAATGCATTCTACAAGCGACAATGTTACAATTGCTGGATTATCTTCAGGCACTTACAATGGTATTGCTCATAGTGATATAAACGGAACATACACAAGTATTTCAAATATAACTTTAGATAGTTATGATGTTACAACTTCAGGCACGGCTAGTGCTACTGGTGATGTTGGCGGTTCAAGTGTAACTGCTACACAAAATAGATTGTTTGATGTATTACAACCACAAATTGGTCATATAGTACACCCTCAAACATCTTTAACAACTACTTTAAGAACAACAACTGGTAAATCACTACACGGTACAGAAACACCATTTAGTTTAGCAGCTACAACAGCGGCAGAAAATATTGTATTAGGTGATAACTATTACAGAGATATACCACAATTAGTGGCTAGTGAAATAAATGAAACAAATGAAATGTCAGGTTCTAAATCAATTGTATTTAATTTATTAATGAGTTCATCAAATGCTAATTTATCCCCTATTGTTGATTTAAAAAGAATTAACTCTTTTGCCATATCTAACAGATTAAATAATCCTACGGTATCATCAACAGATATACTTACAGGCGACGGATCAACTACAGCATTTACTTTATCTGGTTCGCCATCAAGTGTACACTTATTAGCGATTAAAAAAGATGGTAAAAAATTACAACCAATTGATGACTTTACGGTTTCAGGTACAACTTTAACTATGGGCTCAGCGCCAGGTAATGGTTCAAAAGTTGTCGCCAAATTAACTAATACGGTTGATTTTGAAGAAGACACGGCGACTGAAGGTGGATCATCTTCAGGCTCTTATTTAACTAAACCAATTAATTTAGAAAATGCTTCAACAGCATTAGAGGTTAGAGTAGCGGCTAGTGTTAGATCAACTTCATCAATTAAATGTTTCTTTAGATTATCAGGTGGTGAAGAGACAAGAAGAATAGAAGATATTCCATACACACCATTTAATACAGATGGTAGTTCAGATACAACGGTTGATCCTTCAAAAGGTGATGTTGTATTAGATTTAGATTTTAAAGATTACAAATTTAGCGCTAGTTCTTTACCAGAGTTTACATCTTTTCAAATAAAAATTGTAATTAATGGTACGGTATCAGCTCTACCAGCAAGATTAAAAGATTTTAGAACAATAGCATTGGCAATATAATATGAGTTTAATTAAAATAGAAAATTTTGAAAATTTAGTAAAAGACACTAGAACAAATGCTGTCGTAAATACAAGTAAAAGTGAGTTTCAATTGTATTTGAGACAAAGACAAGAAAGAAATAAAAATGGTGATAAATTAAGAAATGCTTGTAAAGAAATAAATAATTTAAAGAGTGAATTAAGAGAAATTAAAAGTTTATTAGTAAAGGTATTAGAGAAGTAAAATGGCTGTAAGATCAGTAGCAACAACAGACACTTTAGAAACGTTTAGAACCACGTTTAATAGCTTAGCTGCCACGGATATAGGTGATAAAGCTAGTTTAACAACTACGGAAAAAGGTAGTATTGTTGGTGCTATAAACGAATTAACTAGTGAACAATATGCTGGATTTACAATTTCAGATAGTAGTTCATCTACAACTCAACAAATTGGTGCCAATGATAATATAACTTTTGCTGGCACATCAAACCAAATAACTGCTACGGTAACAGCACAAGATAAAGTTACTTTTGCTTTGGCTAGCACAATCACAGGATTATCAAGTATTACTTCAGGAGCAGTACAAATTTTAGATAATAGAGTATTAACAACTGATAGTACAAATTTGATTTTACAAGATATTATTGGGATATCAAGCGCTGGTGCTATAACTGGTGTATCAAGTTTTGACGCTACAACTATAACGGAAAATAGTGTCAGAGTAGCAACTCAACCTTTTGCAATTGCTCAAGCGGTTGCTCTAGGATAATATTATAAATAGTAAAAAGGGAAAAATAAATGGCTAACGATTTTAAAAGATTTGCGAAACCAAGTGTAGGGACAAGCACAGGAGCCTCAGCTGACGCTGTTTATACGGTACCAGCAGGAGCAGGTTCTTCAGCATTAGAATCAATCATTATAGGAATTACTTTAGCAAATAAAACATCAACAGGTGTAACAGCTTCTGTATTTTTAGATAACGAAGACGGTTCAAATGATGTATTCATTGTTAAGGATGCTACGGTCCCAGCGGGCTCAAGTTTAGAAGTAATGGCAGGAAATAAGATAGTTGTACAAAACGATGGTAGTAATGCTGACGTTGTAAGAGTATCTTGTTCAGCAGGTTCTTCATTAGACGCTTTGATAACCGTACTTGAAGACGTGTAATAGAAAAAGGAAAAACGATTAATGGCTTATATTGGAAGAAGACCAGACGAAATATTTAGAGCTCAAGCTGAACACGCCACTTTTACAGGTGACGGTTCAACAAAAACTTTTGATTTATCAGTTGACGCTCCAGATAATGACGCTGATTTAGCTGTATATGTAGATAACGTAAGACAAGAGCCAGGCTCTAGTAAGTCTTATACAATTGGTGCTGACGGTAGTGGTAACATAAGAAGAATTACTTTTGTTGTTGCCCCAGCTGCTAGTGCTGAAATATATGTTATTAATCCAGGTAGAGATACTTCTCTTATAGATGTATCCGACGCTGCCGTAACAACAGCGAAATTAGGATCATCTGCCGTAACAACAGCCAAAATTACAGATTCAAATGTTACAACTGCTAAGATAGCTGCTGACGCTATTACGGGTGCTAAAATAGCTGATGACGCTATTAACTCTGAACATATAACAGATGGTTCAGTTGACAATGTACACTTAGCAGGCTCAATAGCAAATGCTAAATTAGCAAATAGTTCAATAACAATTAATGGAACGGCTGTTTCTTTAGGTGGTTCTGTAACAGCAGGAACAGATTGGCAAGCCGTAACGGTGGCCGATGGTTCTACAACTTTAACAGCTGCTGCTGGAAAAGGTTATTTCCTAGATACAAATACAGGTGTTATTGAAGTATTTTTTCCAACATCACCAAGTAGAGGTGATACAATTTTATTAGTTGACTACGCTGGTACTTTTGCTACAAATAACGCAATCATAAACACAGGCACACAAAACGTAGATAGTACAACTACAAGACAATATAAATTAGCAACTAACGATACGGTGGCTGAGTTTGTTTATGTTGATTCTGCTAAAGGTTGGATAACAAGAATTTTACAAGCGGCTGGCACAACACCAACTGGTGTATTTACAGGTGGTGTTTACGATACTGACCCTGGATTTACTGCTGCTACAGGTGGTACGGTAACAGAATCAGGTGATTTTAAAATACATACATTTACAGGTGATAGCAATTTTGTTGTTACAAAAGTAGGAAGCACTTGTGGTGGTCAAGGTGGCCCTGCTGTAGTAGATTATGTTGTTGTTGCTGGTGGCGGTGGCGGTGGTGCTGACGGTTCAGGAGGCGGAGGTGCTGGTGGTTTTAGAGAAGCTAAATCTTGTGCTGCCGGATCATATACAGCAAGTCCATTAGCAAGTTCAACAGGTATTACATTGACAGGACCAGGAGCAATTCCAGTCACGGTTGGTGGTGGAGGAGCAGGATCAACTGGATGTAAGGGAGCAAGCGGATCAAATTCAGTATTTTCAACAATCACAGCAACAGGTGGTGGTTTTGGCGGTGCTGGTTCGTGTACTAAAGGTGGTGATGGTGGTTCAGGCGGTGGCGCAAGAACAAATAGTTGTAGACCAAACGGTGGATCAGGAAATACTCCACCTGTAAGTCCAGCTCAAGGTAGAGATGGTGGTGGTAACGCTCCTGGAAATATGAAGGGAGGCGGTGGCGGTGGTGCTACTGCTGAGGGCGTAGATGGCCCGACAGGACCAATGGCTGGTGGAGCAGGTGCTACAAATCACATCACAGGATCACCTGTTGTTAGAGCAGGCGGTGGTGGTGGCGGAATGAACGGAACAACTCAGGACGGAGGACCAGGAGGTTCTGGTGGCGGTGGTAATGGCGGTGGTAATGGTCCAGGCCCAGCAGTTGCCGGAGACGCAGGTACAGCCAACACAGGAGGCGGTGGCGGTGGTTCAGGAGGCGGTCACCCTGGAAGATCAGGCGGAGCTGGTGGAAAAGGTGTAGTAATAATAAGGTATAAATTTCAATAGGTAAATTATGGCATATATAGCAAGATCACCAGCATACGGAAGTTTTGAAAAACAAGCTTTAACGGCAGATGGCTCTACAACCACTTTTACTTTAAATTATACGGTAGGTTCAACTGCTTCTTTAATGGTATCAGTAGCAGGTGTTTTACAAGAACCCGAAATTGCTTACAATATATCAGATGGTGGAACAAAAATAGTTTTTACAGCTGCTCCAGAAAGTGGCGATACCACATTTATAGTATTTTTAGGTATAGCTTATGATGTTGGTACTTTAATTGGCACAGGTGCTATAACAGGTCAAACAGCAGAGACATCTGTTGCTGATGACGATTTAATTTTAATTTTTGATACTTCAGCAAGTGCTTTAAGAAAAATGACAAAAGCAAATTTTGCTCCTGCTGTAAGTTTATCATACACTACAAGAAATTACACAGGCGATGGTTCAGATACAACTTTTACAGTTACAAATGGTGCTACGGTTGATTCAGTAATTGTTACTGAAAACGGAGTTGTACAAAAGCCTACAACAGACTATACAATTTCTGGAACAACTTTAACTTTTCAAAGTGGCGCTCCAGATGATGGTGTAGCAATACAAATTAGGGAGCTACCAGTATCTAGTAGTTAATAAATAGGATTATGACAACAAAAATTACAGGCTCTAATATAGATTCAATAGCAAATACAGGTGTTAAATGGAATGCTGTTACAGTTGCTGATGGTTCTACAAAATTATCTGCCTCAGCAGGAAACGGATATTTTTTAGATACAAATTTAGGTGTTATAGAGGTTCAATTTCCAGCCTCACCAACAAGAGGTGATACAATAATTTTAGCCGATTACTCAGGCACTTTTGGTACAAATAAGGTTATCGTTGATGTACAAGGTCAATTATTAGATAGTACAGCAGGACAATATTTTAATTTAACTGCAAATAATACGGTTGCCAGTTTTGTTTATATTGACTCAAACAAAGGTTGGTTAGCATATAAAAATAGTGGCGTAACATCTCCAAGTTCAGCTTTAGAAGATACTGGTGTTCTATTTTCTGTAGCACCACAATACACTGCTGCTACAGGTGGAACGGTAACAACTTCAGGTGATTTTAAAGTTCACGTATTTACAGGTGATAGTAACTTTGTAGTTTCACAAGCAGGAAATACTTCAGGTGGCGGAGATCAAGTTGATTATCTAGTAGTTGCTGGCGGTGGTGCCGGCGGTTTTGATGGTGGCGGAGGAGGAGGTGCTGGAGGTTTTAGAGTATCAAATAAATATGAATTACCATCTCCATCTACTTCACCTT
>VTLG01006867.1_pt1 | contig 10053 bp, 24 predicted proteins | sample 4694571 | NCBI WGS metagenome assembly VTLG01 (sample SAMN12604809, study PRJNA352737) | marine metagenome | biome: ENVO:00000447; feature: ENVO:00000209|ENVO:00000569|ENVO:01000036; material: ENVO:00002151; isolation source: viral sequences binned using virsorter ... | reverse complement strand
CTATGAAGCAATTGACGTGTTAAGAAAAAAGATAGTTCCAAATACTGTACTGAGTCGTTCTCAAACTATAAATATTTTAGTGAACGAGAAAGTGAGGAAGTTAAATGGAAAAATCAAAAAAGACTAAGAAAGTAATTTGTCCTCATTGTAAGGGCAATGGATTTGTAAGAGTACCATACCAATTAGCAAAAGAAGAAGTTCATGCGCAATGTGGTGTCTGTGATTCACAAGGAGAAATAGATGCGGAGCAGCGTAATGATTTGTATGTTGATGCTGATGGTATCCACAGGTTGCAGTAGAATGGACTACGATTTGAACCCATGGACCACGGTGTTAAAAGAAGTAATAAAACATGACAATAACTAAAGAAGATATTAAAAGAGTAGTAAGAGGACCAGCTGATCTGGAAGAAAGAATAGATCAATTGAAAAAACAGAAAGAGATTCTTAAATCTGCATGCAAGAAGGCGGGAGAAAGGATCAAGGACCTTGAAAGAGGTCAAGAGATTTCTGAAAAAGAAATTGATAGACTTTCTGAAGAGAATGAAAACTTACAAGTAATGATGGGAAGAACAGGAGCGCCAGTAGATGAAGGAAAGTGATATCGCATATATAGCAGGACTTTTTGATGGTGAAGGTAGTATTCATTATAAAAAAGCACCAGAAAAGAAAAAGAAACATAGAGGTAAGCCAGGATATAGAGTATCTAACTCATGGCGAATCAATATGGAAGTTACTATGACTGACTCTTTGGTTATTAATTGGTTAAGAGAAACTTTAAAGGTTGGAACTGTAACTAAAAAACCTCGTAAAGGATTACGTAAAAATGGTACAAAATATCTAATGCAATATAGATGGAGATGCACATTCAGAGATGCTTATTATGTCTGTTGTTTAATTTATCCATACTCCATTACAAAATTAGAAAAAGTAAAACAAATCTTAGATCATTATTCGGACCATAAAATTATGAATAATAAAGTAATTAATCTCAATGAATATAAGGAGGCAATGAGCTTAGAATGAAATCAGAAGTAAAAACACACGAACAAAACGTACAGTATGGAGTCTTACAATGGGGCCCATGTATAGTACACTTAAGAATCTCGGAATCTTTTCATGAGAAACTTTTAACAGAAGCAAAAGAATCCAGAAAACCAACTCAAGATTATAGAAAAAGACTAGCAGGAATTATTAAAGAGGAATATTCTTTTCGTGATAGAGAGATGTTTCTTCCAGAAATATCTCAATGTCTTGGTGTATATGATCAAGCATATCAGAAGTGGAAGAACGAACCTTATCCTGTCCAACCAGAATATCTTTTAAATTCTATGTGGGTAAACTACATGAAGAAGAATGAATTCAATCCACCGCACGACCATTCGGATTGGTTATCATTTGTTATATTTTTAGATGTGCCGGATGAAATCCATAAGGAGCAAGCTTTATTTCAAGGCCAATCTGGTGGACCAGGGCATTTATCTTTTGTTTATGGAGAAGGGAATAGACAAGCTATAACTTATCAATCAGTTAAACCAAAGAACAGGGATATGTTTATCTTTCCTGCATGGATTAAACATTGGGTAGCACCGTTTTATTCCGATGTAACTAGAATATCTGTGTCTGGTAATATTACAAATTCAGTAGATTTAAACCAACTTAAGAAAGGGGAAAATGAAAAAAAAGAAATTGTTAAACCTGCCTCGCTTAAAGCAGGACCTGGTTAAATCGATTACTCAAACTAGCCTTAATAAAAAGTATGGCGATTTGGTGGAGAATATAATTCAGAGAAAGTTAAGTGAAACTAAAAAAGAAGTAAAAACTCATGGTAGTTCAGCCGATGATGATTTTGATTTGGGAAGATAAATGGAAAAAAAATCTAAACCGAAAGGTAGAAAATGGGATGGAAAATCAAGGGTTTCCACCGATTTGTATAGAAATAGATGGAATGAAATTTTTGGAAAAAAAGAACAGGATGAGCTAAAAGAATCCTATGAGCAATCATTAAGAAATAAAAAAGAAAGGGAGAAATGAAGTTAGTTAAGTACCCAGATACTTTTTTAAGAGGATATACCGAAAAAGTAGAATTTCCTTTAAGTGAGGAAAATAAAATTATTATAAAAAATTTAATCAATTTAATGTACCAAGAAAGAGGTATTGGTTTAGCTGCCAATCAAGCAGGATATAATAGAAAAATATTTGTAATGGATGTTAGTAATGAAAAGGATAATCCACAGGTGTTTATTAATCCGGTCATAACATCTAAAAATAATAAAAAAGTAAGGCATACCGAAGGATGCTTATCTTGTCCTGGTGAACTTGTTACAGTAAAAAGATCTATAACAGTTGATTTAGAATGGACTTGTAAGCATGGCAAGCTTCAACATAAGACCTTTAGTTATTTACCTAGTAAGGTAGTTCAACACGAAATGGATCATTTAAATGGGAGGTTAATTATCGATGAAAAAAGATGAAGTAGTAATAGTATGGAAAGGTAATAAATTACCATGCGAAGATTGTAATGTTATATTTAAGGATAAGTTTAATAAAGAACATAAGGTAGAACTCAGCCGATTGATTAGGGTTTTTAATAATAATATTTGGCAACATAAGAGGAGTGTTAAATGAATGATGAAATTAAAAAATTATTAGAAGAAATTAAAGCCTATCGTAACGACATGGTGGCCCGTAATTATCCCTTTCAACAGATTAGTGACATTATTACTAAATGGGAAAATAAGTTAATGGAAGATGAAAAGAATAAATAAGTTTAAATACCCGAAGTCTATGCGGTCGTTGATTGATGGTAAACGACACTATGACATTGATCAAGAAAAGTTACCAAGCGTTACTACTATATTATCCGCGACTCAGAGCGAAGAGAAACGAAAGTCTCTTGCTGATTGGAAGGCCAGGATGGGTCCAGAGTTTGCTGATCGGATTAGAGATATAGCTGCGATGCGTGGTACTGCCATGCACAGGTATCTGGAGGCTTATATTGACGGATCAGGGCACAAGGACCTAACAAGCATTGGTAAGGAGGCAGAAGGCATGGCCAAAAAGATTATAGAATCAGGGCTCGGGGAACTTGATGAGGTGTGGGGACAGGAAGTAACCCTATACTATCCTGGGTTGTACGCCGGAGCTACTGACATCGTAGGAATCTACGAAGGTCAACCAGCCATAATAGATTTTAAACAAACTAATAAACCAAAGAAGAGGGAGTGGATATCCGACTATTTTTGTCAACTTGGGGCGTATTGCATGGCCCACAACTATGTTTATGGCACCAAGATACAGTCTGGAGTGATTCTAATGTGCAGTAAAGATCTTCTCTTTCAGAAGTTTGAGGTATCGGGACGTGAATTTGTAGACCACCAACACGACTTCCTCCGCAAGATAGACCAATATTATAAAAATGTACCAGAGAAAAAAGAGGGTCAAGGTACAAAAAATGGCTAAAAAATGCGCTAAATCATTGAAGAATTTACTCATAAGGGTAATTGTATACACTTTTTTCATGAAAAAAAAATTTTATTTTTTTATTTTTTTTAAACCTAGGTACAATTGGTACAATTTTAAAAAGCTAGTAATACCAACACTTAATTGCTCAAATTTGTACCAAACACCCTTGGTACAATTAGGTACAATTGGTACAATTTTTCCAGAAGTGAGCAATACCAACGATTTAAGGGGCGCGCGCACATGATTTGCATTATTAAATTTATATTTTATAAATCCTGGAGTATACAGAGCCATGACCAGAAATAAGAAATCAAAGTATAAACATATTAAGATCGGGAAGAAGACTTATTACTTTTACCGTCTGGAGTGGGTTGATATAACGGGGGACGCAGGCCATGCGACACCAGAAGAATTTGATAAATTCGAATGCAGCAAAATGATAACACATGCATACATTTACAAAAGAAGTACCAAATATGTTTGGACATTTTCTTCATATGAGGAGAAAGATATTTCATTTTCTGACCGTAATGTTTTTCCTAAAGGTTGTATTGTAAAAATGACGAGATTACTTGTCTAAGTTTTTTTCAATTAGTTTAGTAGAAGATATTCCTTCTATTCGTTCTGATTGTAGTGCTTTAAGTCTTTTGATCTCATCCAATTTCTCTGATTTAGATAGATCACTTAAATTACCGTGTAGGTGAGTTTCAATGAATTGTCCTGTTGCTTTTCCAATTAGGTTTTCAAAGCCTAAACATTTTTCCTCTTTGCCAGCTTCCTCTAATTTTTTAGATAGTTTCTGCTGCCTTAAGACGTAGTTATTTTTAGTAACAGTATAGGATCTATTAACCTCGTTAAGTTTATAACGTAGGTATTTAATAATTTTTGGGTTATCCATTAGTTCAGACCCTTCTATCCTCGCTCTTTTAGGACTGTAGCCTGCTGCGAGTGCGGCATCATAGTAAGTAGTTCTACCTTGGTTATATACCATATAGTCTACAAACCTTCTTTGCATCTCCGTAAGGGCGTCTACTGGATGTGCCTTCTTTTTGACAACTTCTTGACTCATACTTGCAATATATAAGATATGGGATATAATACAAGGCAGAATTATGACAGGAAAAGAACTAGCTCAAGTCTTAAATAAATTTCTTAAATCACCTCATGCACAGTGGGCGAGAGTTCAAATTGAACTACCCAATGGAGAAAAATTAAATGTTTCTCAAATTCAATTGTTGCAAAATAGAATAATTGGGGATAGAGACACTCACAGGATTAATATTAAGGGTGAACGCGATCCTTATCCTAAAATGGGAAAAATCATAGGCAAACTTTAGTTGAGGTTACCTTGGTAAAACCTGAAACTAAATTTTGGAATGAGCTTAAAAGAAATACAAATAAAATTAGCTGGACACGCCTGGAAAATAAGGCTTTATTCGGCACTCCTGATTTATTGGGCTATACTTCTAGTGGCAACTTTTTTACAGTAGAACTAAAGGTAACAAAAGGTAACAAAATTCGCTTTTCCCCCCATCAAATTAGCTTTCATGTGAAACATAATTTGAATACATTTATCCTTGTTTCTTGTCCCCTGGATAAGGGGAAGGTTCGCTTGTACCCTGGTTCTTCGATCCTGGAGCTTGTGCGCTTGGGCCTTCAGCTTGAGCCCTTGGCTTCCGGTTGGAACGCTTGCGCTTTGAAGCTTGAGAGCTTGTGAGCTTGGACCCTTGAGACCTCTCCCTCCGTTGTAGTTCTTCAAACTCTTTAAACCATTTTGCTGTAAATATATTTTTTCGCATTTAGTGCTTACCGTAACATATGTTTGCTGTGTCCCTGGACCAGCATGCGCGACAGCTGCCGCACTCGTTCCCTTGATCGGGGGCCGGGCAGGTCCTGTCTTCAGGCTTCGTTGACACAGTCGACGTCCATGGCCAGTGCTTCACTGGTCCCTGGTCTATCATATGTGAAGAGATTCTAATAATTAAATTTGACGGAATTACGGCCGGATCCATCAGCGTTAAGAATTTAACCTCGCGCGTTGGCATCCAGTGCCGAGTCAGGGGTGTACGCTTGCACACTTCAAAAATATTTTTGAGATGCTCGGGGCTCTGTATGTCTCCGGAGTCGTGCCACCTGAACCAGGGTTCACCTGTGATCAGTGTTACCATGGCGTCGACCCATCGCGGGTCCGTCAATGCTTGCTGCCTACGCTCCAGGGCTTCCTTAACGTTCCTGAACCGGTAGCGGCCTTTCATTGCATAACAGCCTGCGCATACCGAGCCGGGGACCTTCTGCAGCTTAACGCCGGTTATACATCTCCAGGCTGGCAGGTTATGCGCCGGCCCGGGCATTTTAGAGGGGGCACTCAGGCCCCCGGTTATTTTTCTAGCTTCTTTTTTTAGCATCAGTCTAACAGCACCATATAAGCTTCCGCGTTGTGCTGCCTGAAGTAGTCCAGACCCTTTCGCACCTGGTCCCACAGCTTAGACGTGCCGTCGATACCTGCTTCCTTGTCCTCAATTGTAGCGGCCAATTCATTAATAAAAATTTGATCATGAATGCGCGCCTCTTCTTTAGTTAGCATTACAGCTTGACCATTGAACCTGTTTTTTCGTTCTTCTGTTTTTTCTTTTTTCATTTTTTCCTTTCGTTTTTAAATCTTATAATATCCCAGAGCCCTGGACCTGTCAAGCTTGAGAGCTTGCGGGCTTGCAGCTTGGAGCTTTCCGGGCGGGCCCACCCTAAAAAAAAATAGGGCCGGCCGGCTGTGCTCATGATTGTTGCAGAGTTCTGCACAGCCGCCCGATCCATTCCTAACAGATTGGAATTAGTTTGCTTTTTTAACTTTGCCACCCTGGATCTCAACGTTGTCTCCATCAAAACCTGCTTTGCTTAGCAAGCTTCCTATTTGTGAGATCATCTTGACTTCAGCGTGTTTCTCGTGTTTGTCTTTGTATTTAATATATTCCTTGTTTAGGACCACAGGCTCAAACTTCGTCCAATAACTAACACTATTATAAGAATTTTTTATAATCTTGTCAGAAACATATTTAGAAGTTGATACATGCCATCTATTATCTTTAAATAAATAGATATATTCAATCATAAAATCTCCATTCATTGAGTGCATGTACATCCATTCATCTCTGTACTCTCTGGCTGGATCTTCTTTTCTGTCCCAGTCTCTTCCATAAAAACTACATTCATCAAAAGTATCTCCCAGGTAGCTGGCATCTCCTTTTGTAAATAGTTCTTTGGCTAAATCATATTTATTATAATGATCAACCAGGCATTTTCCAACGCCATATGGATAACCATCAGAGTGAACATATATTACTTTCACCTTCTTAGTCTTTGGATCTTCTATTGCTATATTGCTTCTTGTACTCATAATTGTTTTTCCTTTCTGTTTTTATCTTATATTATATAGGATCAAGTGTCAAGCTGTCCCGTGCAGGCGAGGATTTCAGTTTGCAACCCTACTTTCCCATTCCGTCCCGGAATCACGACCTGTACTATAGTGGGTTAATTCCCACAGCGACCAGCTTGAACCCTGATCCCAGATCCATTGTGCCACTACTACGATTAGGTTGTTTCATAGCTATCAACCAGCGCCCAATGGATCAGGGATCAGTGCTTGCAAGCTCGTAAGCTTGCAAACTCATGTCCCACTAATTTAGAATGACTCTAAACTAAACTAATTCATTTTTCCTTTCTGTTACGCAATCTGTGGTTGCGTTTTTGTACTGCCAACCACAGATTAGCTTAAATGTTATATTTAAGTTTTTATAAATAAATATAAATTAACATATAATCCTATTGACAAGGTTTGTCAAGTAGTATATAAAATATTTATGCAAATAATAAAAAACAGAAAGGAAAAACAATGAGTAGAATAAGACTAAATCAAGAGTATCGGAACAAGATTGCAAATCGTATGAGAGTACATCTTGAACAAGAAGATACTGTTGAAAAACAAAACTATGACAATTTAAAAGGCGACCAAATCCAGTTGAATGATGACGCATGGAACATGGCAGAAAAAATTGTCCGTAGGCATTATACAGATGAAGATGTCAGAATGGCATATCATCTACAAAACAAATTTGAAAATGTTAGTACTATTGCAAAAGACAGTTGCTTTCATTTTCATTATATGGGTAAGAAAGAAACAAGAGATTATGACAACAATGCCAAAATTGAGGACGCAACAATAGAAGGTCATTTTGATTTTAGATTAAGTGGTAGCATTGATACTGAAAACAATTCCTCTTATGTTCGTGATGATAATGGTTATGGTTATGCTTTGTTTCGTGATGAACTTAACGCACAAGATAATTGCAACCCAGATATTTTGATTGAACAAGAGGGCAAAGACAACAACCCACATTTAACAAAATATACAGACGCAAATAATAAATATCTCGGTAATGATGATAGTGGTTATGGCAAAGAGTGGAATGAAAAATATCAATTAGATTTAATTGGTAGAGAATATTGTCGTGATAGGTCTATTGCTTGTACTAAAGATGAATATATGTTTTTGATTGATTGGAAAAATCAAAAAGCACAATTTATTATGGCACATAGAAACTGGATTAAATCTGTATTAGATCAGATGAAAGAAATTAAAGTTGGTTTAAAAGGTTATAAATATCTTGATGAAGCAATTGAACTTTCAAAAGAACTTGGCTTGAATATTTCAGACGCAGAAATAATCAGAACAAACTCTACTGGCTTAACTATCTACAATCCTAAAAATCTGGCAGACAGAATAAAAGGAATGAAGAACAAAAAGGTCAAAACTAAGGCAGAAAAAATAGCTGAAAGATTGTTATATGAACAACAATCTCAAGTTGTAAATTAATTTAATTTAGCTATTGACAATCTGGGGTATTTAATATAATATCCCAGATATAACAGAAAGGAAAAAATGAAAAAAGAAAAACCAATAACACACGATTTATTCGGAGTTGATGATTGTTATTTTTGTAAAGGTGAGGGTGAAGTAGAAGTTAAAGGTAAAGAACACGAAGAAAGAACTGAAGATTGCGATATGTGTAATGGAACAGGCATAGATCAATAAACAACAGAAAGGAAAAAATGACAAATAAAATAGACCTTAACAATATACCAGAAAACTTTGTTATTACTTACTATGCCAAAAAGCATAAAAAGATAATTACAAGGAATGGAAGTTGGACAAAGCCAACAGATTTCATGACTACTGGCAAAGCATTTATTTCTAAAAATGGAGTAGTCTGCTTTATCTACTGGGACAATGACGCAGAACCAGATGAGAAAGGCAATCAATGGAGAATGGCAATTAATCCAATGACAATAAAAGCAACAACAACAATAGAAGGATAATTATGACAAATAAAAAATGGTTAGTAATTGAAAGAACAAACTATGGCGAAAATAATGATAGTTTTTCAATTGCTAAAATTGGCGACTCAATAGAACAAGCAACAACATTCAAAATACATTTAGACGCTTTGAATGACAAAGAAAATAGAACTTACTTCATAGCAAGTGATATTGATACTGTTATGAATAGGGTTATTTCTTTGCATAATAAATCAGTTGAGGAAAAACCTTTAATATTAAAAGATGAAGTAAAAGAAACTTCATCAGAAATGCCATTTTAATATGATAGATTACAATTTAGTCCTGTACATTGGTATGGGACTAATTGTTTTTGGTTTTGTTTTATTTTTAGTATCTGCACATTTTGAAAGACAGGCAGAAATAAAACTTTTTAAACTAGAACAATTAGACAAAGCATTTAGAAAGGCAAAAGAAAATGACAAGTAAGCAATTAGAAAATGAGATAATAAAAGCATTAAATATTAATTCAAATGTTGATTGGATAACAACAGATCCTAACAAAGAATTTAAAGAATTAATAAAATTTGTTAAAAAGTTATTTAAAGAATATAGAGAGGAATAAATATGAGTGATTATAATTGGTGTCATAATCCAGATTGCCATAAGATTGAAACGCAATCAAGGGTACGAGGAACTGGCGACAATAAAGTTTTAAGAACTGTTAAGATTAGAAGTGGTAGTCATTGGAGACAAGAATCTATATTTGATTTCTTCTGTAATCAGAATTGTTTAATGCAATTCTTAAAGAAGTTCAGACAAGAGGTGGCTAACATTAGACCAGTTAAGCAACCGAGTGAGACACCAATTAAAGTTGAAGTAAAAAACTATGATACAGATTATTATCCACGAGGTGGAACATATAAAACAATAAAGGTATTAAATGAATAAATAACCTATGCAATAAACACATACACCACATATAGTTGTCAAGAACTATATCCTACATAATCCCACGCATAATGTCGCGGGGCAAATATGCAACATCTGTTGCAAAAATGTCAAATTGCTATTACGGGCGGGCCCACCCCGTTAATCTATAGAGGTACCACGGGCGGGCCCACCCTAACACCGGAACAGGGAGGGCCCACCCCCTTTAAATAAAAAAGGGGTCCCAAGTCTACCCTTTATTGATTAATTCAGACGGTTAAGGTATAACTTTTCAAAACATATTTGAGATATGCAAGATACGGAAAATATT
>VTLG01017304.1_pt1 | contig 10054 bp, 10 predicted proteins | sample 4694571 | NCBI WGS metagenome assembly VTLG01 (sample SAMN12604809, study PRJNA352737) | marine metagenome | biome: ENVO:00000447; feature: ENVO:00000209|ENVO:00000569|ENVO:01000036; material: ENVO:00002151; isolation source: viral sequences binned using virsorter ... | reverse complement strand
GCTTAAAAAAGCTTTAGCTAGCGGCTACAACACAACCTGGTTATTGACGGGGCAGGGTGAGCCATTTTTGCCTGGTAACAACGACGAAAGTTTCACTTATCAAAATAAAAATATGTCGCAACGCGATGAACTGCTGGCGTCGAAGGATAAAATTATTGAATTGTTGGAAGGAAAAGTAGAAAAATTAGAAGCGGAGTTAACAACAAAAAAAGCATTGGGGGGGACAACGAAAACACACAGATCAAAAGTTCTTCAGTATCCGGTTGAAGCCAGTTGATGGTTAAAAAGCACCTGTTCAAAGGTGTTCATACAAAGTGTTACACGATTGTACCCCCCCCCGTATTATATGATAGAATTGTCGTAAAATGAATCCGCAACTTTTGACCCAAAACCACGCTAGAAAAATCTGGCAAGCGCAGCTATATGTTGCAGGCAAGCGGGTCCGAAAGAAGATTGCATCCTTTCGCGAACTGTACTGCTTGAATGATGACGAACAAAAAAGGTTACTTGAAGACAGGCTGCTAGCACTACAGAATCAATTGGGTCTGACCACAGGCACGCATTTGATTGATTTGCAGATCGCGACAAAACGCTTTCTTGAATACTGCCAGACCCGTAATAGCCCACGCACTATCTACACGTACACGGACTCACTAAAACGCTGGAAGCAAGCCACAGGCAACTACGCACTCGACGACCACCGCCGCAGCTTTCTTGACCTTTACATTGCACAGGAGCGACACCGTGGCTTAAATGACCGCACGATTAATCACCACATTCGTAACGTCAATCGATTCTATAATTGGGCTTTTGAAGAAGAATTGTTGGTTAAGCCCGTCAAGCTCAAACAACTTCGCGCTGTTACCGTTGTACCGCAGACTTGGAGCCGTGAAGAGTTAGAACTGATGCGTGAATACATCGAACGTAAACTAAAAGAAACCGGCTCACGGCGCTTCATTGTACTGCGTCGAGCGTTTTATCTGTTCCGCTACACAGGCATGCGGGCTAGCGAGTTAATAAACTTACGTTGGGACCACATCAGCCACCAAGGTATCTGGCTGGAGTCTGACAAAGATTGGCAAACCAAAGGTCGGGCCGACGCAATCTTGCCGATAGCAAAACCACTGCGGCAATTCTTAGATGAAGAAGCGCATGACGGCGAAGTGTTTGTCTGTGATGATGGGAGCGGTGGTAAGTTCTGGCGGGACTACAGCAGTGCAGGGCACAGCTTCAAAAAAGTGTTGGATCAGCTCGGTTTAAAAGGACCAAAAGTTCTGCACGGCTTTCGTGCTACTGTGGCGACAGAACTGTTAGCTGCGGGTGAGTCACCGGTCTTGGTTCAGAAGCTACTCAGACATCAGCAACTGACGACAACGCTGGGCTATTTGAACAGTCAGACGTTGGAAGTGCAAAACCTGGTAAATCGCCTGTGAGTGTTGTCAATACATTGGCAACAAAACTTGTAGTCAGTCGTTGAAGGCTAGACATTTAGCGGGCTAGCGGCTTTGTGCATTTACGATTCATAATCGCAAGGTCGGGAGTTCAAGTCTCCCCTCTGCTACCAATAATTACAATAACTTAGGGCAACAAATATCAGCCAAAGCGTTGCAATCCACACTGGCAACATTGGCAACACAAAGGTACTAAAAAAAACCGAAGCGTTTTTTTACCTGCTCACCGGTTTGTTTCGCCTTCCGAATGCGCTTATACATGACTACAGCGGGTATGGCCGCGCCCATGCCTGTCGCCGCAAGGATTAACTCCAGCCCGCCACTGTCTACGATTGCGTTGAATATTTCCATTAGTACGTCCATATTGCTGGATTTGTGCGGTCATCTAAATGGCAGAAGCGCTGGTTCCAGTCAGAACGCTGACTTAGGCCAATTCCAGAAAAATACTTCAGTGCTATGCGTAGAAACTCTACAGCATCTGCGCCAGCAATTAAGACATCTACGGCTCTTCCGCGTGCGTGCATACCACCACGCGGCAAAGGATTGCCCAAATGGTCATATTTCAAGGGCTTGGTGCGCTCGCGTGGGTGGTCTTCTGTTCTGTACGCGCTACTAAGGTGCATCGGTTTCCCCCACTCTTCGCGCAGTTCTTCCAACTTTTCCATAAAGTGTCTGTCCATCAGTACGGGCGCGTCTGGCGCAAAGCTACACTTCAGCTCATCGCGGCTGAAATGTTTGGAACATTCAACAGTATCGCTCATAAAGTAATTTCGCCCTTCCCGCATTGATCCGCGTAGAAAGCGCCTGCAGCGCGCCTTTCTTCTACAGTCAATTGGTTGATGGTGGTAAACGGATAATCTCGACGAAAGCCGTCAATGACACAGCTACAGCCGTTGACTGCCCAGTTCATCGCGTAATGTCGTGGCATGCCTTGGCGTTCAAACTCTGGGGCCATGACCTGCGCGCAGTTGGTCACCCACTGCCATAAAAATGCGGTTTTGTAATCCACTTCAGCAGGTTCGGATGCGTAGAGCGTGGCGGGCAACAGCAAAGCGAGTAGCGTTTTCATTTTTCTAATTTGTTTTCCAAACGCGATATAGCAACCGTCATTTCTTTTAAAGTGGTGTTGACGTTGCTCAAAACTTGGAGCAGTTGCGTGTTGCTTGTAGTCATTAATTCGCGCAGCGCTCTATCGTTTTCACCGTCTTTGTCTATCCACAGACGCTCCCTGCTACTGAACTGGTCAGACTGGTACTTGATATACCAGAAGCAACACAGCAAAGTGACCACGTTGACGCCTAGCGTATTTATCATATCAATAACGGTGTTTGCTTCTGCTGGCATACGCTCAACCTTGTTTACGTTTACGGTTTAGGGTACTGGTCTTTAATCTTTTGAATATCTGCTTTCCACGCATTAATGCCGCTGTGAAAAATTTTATCTAGTTGATCTTGCCAGGACGGGTACGCATCAGCACGGTCACGCTGATACTGTTTTGCATCAAAGTCTGCTTGGAGTTCAACAATCTTTGCTTGGATTTCTGCTTCAGTTGGTGCTACTTGTCCGTCATGGTAAATTACATCACCGTTATATTTTTGTGTGATTGCACCACCAACTAAACTGCGGATTGCTTCAATTTTTTCAATCATATCTTTACCTCATACGCTAGCATTGAAACCGTTGCACCTTGACGGGCCAGTTCAGTTGTAGTGCTATTAGGGCTTTTTAAATATATTTGATAATAATAAGTGGTCGAAGCTGAATAACTACCCGTGTCAATCCAGGTTGAATGTTGAGACCAATAAATATTGCTTGCACCACTGTAAAAAAATGAACTTTGATCCTCCGTCAAATCTGTCGCGCTTGAATACGTAGTAGATGATGCAGTGGCTCTCCCCACAGTCCAAGCAACAAGGGCTGAACTACTCCCAATCATTCGAGCAAACCCTGTGTAAAATTGGATAACAATTCTTGAATTCGATGATGATAGTTTTGTTGTTAAGCTAACTTCCACTCCCGATTCTTGATAGCTAGAACTGCTAGTTGTGACAGCGGCATCTAAGCCAGTATCAAAAAACGGTGTTGAATGTGAAATAATATGTCCAGAAGGCAATACGACATTATTGCCTACAGTTATTGTTCCGCTAGACTCGGTAGCGAAGCTAGTGCTGTTTAGTTGTATCTCTCCTGCCATAATTTAACCTACTACGTTAAGAGTACCGGTAATGTTTAGCGCACTTCCAGAGGTAAATGCTGCTAATCCGCCAACAATTACTAACCGTCCTGCCATCGTTCCACTGCCAGAAAAGCTGGTATCGCCCACATACAACCGACGCTTACCGCTAGCGATGGCCAGCGAATCGCTCACCGTGCTGTCATGCTCAAAAATGGAAGCCGTGCTACCACCGCCTGCACTTGCTTCTAGGCTGATTAAGCCACTGCTGTTATCATACGTCAGGACATGGTTGTCTTGGCTAGCGCCTACCGTCGCATCTGCGTCAAAGGTAAAGTTCCCAATTGCAACGTTGCCCGTGCCGTTTGGATCTATCGTGATGTTGCCGTTCGAGTTGGTGGAGCTGATCGTGTTGGCATCCAACTTCAGATTATCTACCCGCAAATCGGTGACGGCTGAGTTAGTCCCCAGTGTGACTGCATCTATGGCACCACCGTCAATGTTGACTGAATCGCTGGCCTGAGTCGCTATCGTGCCTAGTCCAAGCGTTGAACGCTGTGCTGCAGCATCTGCATCATCTAAAAGCGCACGCCCTGCACTGGTGCAACTGATTTCTTCAACTACGCCTGCACCGGAGCTACTTCGGCCTAGCACTTTATCTGTTGCGGATACGTTCTGAATTTTGCTGTAAGTCACTGCATCGGCGTCAATAGTCCAGGTAGCGCCAGAACTGCTGACCACAATGTCGCCCTTATCGCCGTCACTGATACCACCCGCGCTGACTGCTTCAAAGGCAGCACCACCAGACCCGTCTGCTGTCAGTACATGCCCATCTGATGCGCTTCCAGAACCCAAGGCGGCAGCATCTAAAGAGCCTAGGCTGGTCTGCCCTGTCCCGCCTTTGGCTACGGGCAAAGTGCCAGTGACATCTGCGGTTAAGTCTATTGCGTTAAGTGTTATTGCTTGTGTCGAAATACTTAGATAGTCATGGCTGCTGGTGACTAAGGTCACGTTGGTAGAATTGTCGGTCCCTGCGGGATCTACACCTAGGCTAGTGCGGGCAGTGGCACCCGATTCTGCTACAAAGGTGCTTCCGTTAGCAACGATGATATTGCCATCCGTGACAGCCAGACCGGCGACTGCATCCAACTTTGCACTATGTGCCTGGACATCACTACCTATAGCCACACCTAACGCTGTTCGCGCTGCTGATGCACTGGTGCTGCCTGTACCACCCAAACTGACGGGCACTGTGCCTGCGGTAATGACCTGGTTCGATATAGTCAGGTAGTTACTGCTAACAGAAGCTAGGCTGGTCGTTACCGGTTCAAACGCGGAGCCCGTGTAATACTTTAGGATGTTGGCGCTGGTATCGTACCAAAGATCACCCGCGTCTGCGCTACCGCTATACGGGTCACTACTGCCCGTTTTGTACTGCCCTTGGAAAGAAGCTAGGGCTGTTTCAGATGCCGTCTGTGCCGTTTCTGCTCCGGTTTTTGCGGTTTCCGCCTGGGTCTTGAGCGTTCGCACGGTGGCAACGTCAACCAGCAGTTCGAACTTATTCGTATCGGTCAGGCTGCTACCAGACGCGGCATTGACCTTGGTGAAGTAAACATTGTCATTACTGCTGTCGCGGATAAGGTCACGCACCACGTAAGCAGCAGTGGTGGTTGTGCCATCAGAGCCTTTAAACGTCCCAATTTCTTGCGTGGTCACAAACGCACCAGTGCTGTCAAAGGCGAGCAGTTTACCTGCTAAATCGGTAGTCCCAGCAGCGAGCTTCAGGCTGGTTGTGTCGGAATCGCTGACGGTTTCGTCAAAGCCGACAGCACCTTCGATTTTGTTGTCAAGCTGCTGTGCCATCATCGTCAATTTGTCGAAGGCCTTTTCGAGCGTTTCGGCATCAAGCGCGTCGTTGTTGACGTAATCAACCGCTTGCAGATAATCGGTCTCGCGGATCAATGATACGATCACACCGCTACCTGGTGCAGTCCCAAACGTGACTGTGCCCGTAGCACCTGGACTTGTGAGAGTGTAGTGCGTCGTAATAGTCTGTAGCGTGCCACCAAGAAAGACCTTGATCTGCGAACTTTCAGTGTATGGGAAGGTCACACTGAAGGCGGTAGTGCTGTTATCGCCGGTATATTGGACTTTGTTTCGTTTAACGCTGACGGTCATCTGTACCCTCCTCCACGCGCAATCACACTGCTCGGTGTCATGTCAAAACCAAGAAAATCTTTGTTGTAGTCCTGGTTGTTTTTCTGTTTGAAGCGTCTTTCCATTCTGCGTAATGAACCTGGGTTAAGGATTTCTTGCACCTGGTAATTGATTAAGTAGTCAAACAATGTTCGTGTTGCCCAGTGATTGGCGTAGGGTATGTTGCCCTTGATCGCTCGCCACCCTGCTGCGGCTGCGTCTACGCCTTCTTCGTCACCAAAAACTACAGCTCTGGATGCTTGGAAAAACTCAAAAACGTCATTCGCTACTGATCCTGTTGGACCTGCCGCGACATCTGCCAAGGAAGTGCTGTATTGGCGATAGTCGTTGAAAATGTAGTCGCCTGCGATTCCGCCAAACCCACTTTGTAAAACACTGCCTACGGCAATCTTGGCAAGCTCTACTGGGTCATCTAGTTCTGCCCATTTGAGTTCGCGGCCTTTAAGTAAATCCTTTGAAGCCATTGCCAAATAGCCCAATCCTACCATTGGCACTAGGTGCATCATCGCCGGTACGCCCATCTCGTAAGCTCTGGGCCACTGCCTAAACAACATGGTCAGGCCGAAACTGCGGAACTGCCAGAAAAGCCGGTTGCCCATGCCTGCCCAAGTACCTGGTTTTACGCCATCTTCACCACCAAAAAACCTAGCCATGTATGCACGTTCGTTGGCACCAGGCTGCATGATAGAAAATTCGTTTTCTGTAATCAGTACCTGCTGGATCTTTTCTGCTAGCTCTTGACTGCGTGGTACCGCATCGCCGGTAATGTTACCCAGCTTAATTTCATCAAAGACGCGCGTTGGGCTAATAACGTCTAACCCATTGATCTTTTCAAAGGGCAGCCCTGCAATGTCTCTCCAGTCGGTGTCCGTAATGCCGTAGCGCTCTAGCAGGCGGCGGTAGTTTGGTGCGAGTTGGTCCCAACGCAACTTCGTGGCATCGGCCATGTCTGATGCCATCAGATAAGCAGCTCCTTCACGGTAGAAGTTGGTCCAACCGCTTAGACCATTGAGCCTGAAAAAGTTATTGACGGCGCCTTGTAGAAACTCTGTGCTGTCCCGCGCACCCGCGAATCGCCCTGCAGCGCTTCCAATTACGCCGTCCATGCCCAAGCCTAGCTTGCGTGCAAACTGTTCAATGTCTTTGCTTTTGCCACGCTGTATCAAACGCATTGCGCCAACATTGACAAAGGCGTTGTAGTACGACGTGAAGAAGTTTTTTCCGTGGTAGTGCTGCGTGAAAGCAAGGTAGATTGGGTCTGTGGTGGAACTGAAAATTGCGCTGCCTAGCTTGCTGAGATTCTGAATGGCAGCAATACCTTGTGTCCACTTGTGAATCGCTGGATCTGCTACTTCAAACGCTGCTCCGCTAACCTGGTTAAATTCTGACTGTAATATCCTGCGTTCTTTCGGATCAAAGTTGTTAGTTTCCAGTAAGCGGCGAAAAGCACCATCAGGATCTGCACCCATTGCTTTGATGAGTTCCAAGCTGTCACTTAAACGCTCTACGCCTTGCACGACGGCTTGAGCAGCATTGGCATGTCCGTACTTTTTGTTGTAGTTAATCCACGATTCTGCATTCTTGAAATGCAGTTGGCGGTTCTGACTGATCTTTGCAGACAGGTTTCGCCGACCTAGCCCTGGTTCTGTTACCAGCTCCACAACATTGCGCTTCCCCGTGGTGATGTTGTTAAAGACTTCGCGCAAAAACTTTCGTTGGTCAGTTACATCCTGGCTGATAAAAGTGCGGTCATCTCTTAGTAGTGGCCGTATGTCACTGAACCAGCGTTCAAAGGCTTCGTCGGTTGTTTTTTCTTTGCCACGAATCGCCATAGCGTCATGCGTCTGTGTGGTCACATGATCGTCTAGCCAACCTATCGGCACACCTTCGGCTTGCAGCGCGTTAATCATCTCGCGCTTTTCAGCAATGACCGCTTCGGCCATCGCACGCGCTTCGGTGTTCTTTGTAGTGCCTACGCCTTCAAACAATTCGGTTACTAGGTCACGCTGAAAGGCTTCATCGTCAAACAAGCCCTTGCCAAACGGGAAGCGTCCAAAGAATGTAGGCCGACTAAGCTGTAGGTTGCCGCCACCAAACACACTGAGTATGCGTCCAACACGCAGTTTGCCCATTGCCACTTGCTTGCTGGCAATGCTGTCTAGCGCCCTTACGCCTTTCTTGGCGCTGCCTACCAGCATCTGGCTGAATGTCCTAGCCTTGTTGTTGCCTGCATCCAAACGGTCTTCCATCCTGCGGTTTTTTAGGATCTGCAGTTTGCGCTGTAACCGGCGTTGTTTGACTTCAAACTTCTGCGCGTTGGTCATGTCTTCGACCACACGCCGAAACTGGACGGTGTAGTCTGGACCGCCACTTTCGCGGATCGCTCTTTGTTGCTTGCGTAAGGTTTCTACAAGATCCACTGCTTCGGATTCCAACAGCCCAAACCGTGGGTCTTTGGCGGTATTTAGGCAAGGGTCGAAGTTACGGGTTTTAGCCATTGGCGATCACACATTCCAAAGTGGCATTTGTTGCATCTACAAAGCTGTCATTGCGGCGCAGGTCTTCATCATCCAAAGCCAGCACTCTGGCTTCTTCTTCTGTCAGTGGCTTGTCTGAATTTTCTAGCTGGGCAATGCGCTCACTGGCTCTGGCATCTGCAGCATCAAGCTGCGCTTGGTTCTGGCTGATCGGTGTTGGATCGGGCACAGGCGTTGGCTCTGGCGTTCTTGGTATGTCAGACTGCCATACTTCTGCAGGCGTCACTTCTGGTGCGGCAGCGCCATCAGCAGTCTGTCTGACGGGCTGCGTTGGTGCAAACTTGCCGACATTGATAGACTCGCCTGCGGCCTGCTGTGCGGCAGCTACGTCAATAGCTGTCTTTGCGTCTTGTGGTGCGATATTGGCAGCAGCTCTAGTAGACGGTGTTTCTGGATCGGGTGCCCGCCCTTCCTTGATTTCAATGTCACCCTTGCGGTTTACTGTGACGGTGCCTTCTTGTGCCCGCACTGTTGGATCTGGATCTTTCGGATGGACGCGCCCTAGTGCAGCACCTAGCCCGAACCCGACGCCCAACGCCAGACCCAGCTCCGTCAGCGCATCGCGGGTGTCGTACTTCAGTTGGTAAGTGTCACGTTCGGCAGCAACCAAAGGCTGAATTAAGGCTGTACCTAGAACCGCATCCGTAGCAGTGGTGGCACCACGACCCAGCCGTCCTGACTGTGCAATCTTGCCCAACACGGCAGCGCTCTTGGCTTTGGAAGCAATACCGACAAACGGTATGTAGTTGATCGGATCGGGCACTGTACCCACCAAAGCACCCGCATAGAAACTGGCGGTAGCGCCTGCGCCTGCACGCTCTAGCAAAAAACCTAGTTCGCGTTCGCGGTCACGGCGTTCTTTCAGTAGTCGCGCTTTTGGCGTTGTAAAGCTATCGTCCCATTTAATCTGTGGATCGTAGAACTTGCTCGCTTCCCAGTCTTCTTTCGTGAGTAGCGGCTGGTTTTCTGCTTTGTCCATATCAAACACAGATTTTGCCAGCATAAAGCTGACATCGCGGAAACCGGCACCTATGCCTTCCGAAAACATCATGCCTGCAGAGGGTGTAAAGTCTTTGACGAACTGTCGTTGACCGCCTGGAAAATCCGTCGTGTCAGGGTGATAAATCATTCTTTATCTCGCATGTCTTGGCGGAACCCTTCACTGGCTTTAATATCTTCAAGAAGTTGTTGATATGAACGTGCAATCGCCAGCTCTTCTGCTAGAAGTGGCAAACTCTCTTCTGTATACGAACCGCGATCCTTTTTATTTGGATCGTTGTAGCGCATAAACTGTGAAGCGTTATCTAAGTGCATATCAATTTGGGCTTCAATGATTGATGCCATTTCAGGCGGTATGCGCCCATCACTTCCCTCAATAAATTGACGTACTTGTGTTTGCATCCTTCTTTGTGCTGCGCCATAGCGTTTTTCTATTTCTTTTTCTAGCACCGGATCACCGGTGCGCCCTACGCCAACGGGCAACATTGAATTATCTGCAGGTTCTTCTTCAGGTTGCTCTGCGGGTGCCTTTCGGCTAGTTCTAAGTTTTTCTCTTATTCTTTGTCGTTCTTGTGCTGCAGGATCTTGCTTTTGAGCTTCTTCCAATAGCTCTGCACGGTCTTGGCTATCACGCTCAATAGACACCGGCTCTTCATCAGTTTTCTCAGCAGCGGCTT
>VTLG01015591.1_pt1 | contig 10054 bp, 14 predicted proteins | sample 4694571 | NCBI WGS metagenome assembly VTLG01 (sample SAMN12604809, study PRJNA352737) | marine metagenome | biome: ENVO:00000447; feature: ENVO:00000209|ENVO:00000569|ENVO:01000036; material: ENVO:00002151; isolation source: viral sequences binned using virsorter ... | reverse complement strand
CTTTGAATAAACCAGCTAAGTATTATTGGGCTGAACAAAAGGATCATCGTTGGGAGGGGTATTTTAGAATAGGTGATTTTCTGTATGCTTTTGAGGCAAGAAAAGAATTAGAAAAAGGAAAATCAGATTTGTACCCAGGAGAGTGGGAAGTATATTTTTACCAAGAAAGACAAGGTGATAAAAGGGATTCTAAGGATACTGTTACTGGAACAGGTAGCGAGTTTGTGATATTTGCTACAGTAGCCAAAATGTTTGATAACTTTGTAAAAGAGGTAAAACCTCAACTACTAACTTTTTTTAGTAGTGATGATGAAAAAAGTAGACATAAACTTTATAGTAGGTTTGTCAAGAAAGCTGCACAAAAATATAAATATAATTATAAAGTAGGCGGTAATTACTATGAGCTTATCAAAAAAGAAAAATGATAGGCGGAAAGATGGGAATAGATTTCTTATTATTAAGAAGAGGGAATCTAAATCGCAGGTGTGTCCCTATGCTTCATGTGCGAGGAGAGAGCCAATGGAATTAAAGGAAGCTATAGCTCCCGGTGGAAAAGAGTTAACACAAGTAAAAAAAATTGCTGATCAAGCCTCTAAGGTTATTATAAGTGGAATAGATAAGATATCATCTAAAACAAATATGGCAGATGAGTTTCAGTATTATAGTATGGTTAAGATTATGTTGGATAAAAGGTTTGAACAGATATTGGTTAAACGATTTGACAGACATAGTGGCTCTTAATGAAGAACATTAAAGACATAACTTGTATTAGTTTATCAGTAGGGTTGATGATATTGCTTATCATAATAGTGGTAGGTGATTTTTATGTATCTTTAAAAGAACATCGTCCTGTTGATGAGTCAGTGATTAATCTTTTACAGATGGCTGTTACAGGCATTATAGGTATAGTGGCTGGATATCTTAGTGGGAAAGAAAAAAATGAAACTGCGTGATATTGTTAGAGATAAGGTAACTAAAGCAAAACTTGCTAAGTTGGGGATTGTCTTAACAACAAAAGTTACTCCACAGCAAGTTAATACTTTAGTAACGTTTTTGAGAAGTTTGGGTCTGGTAGAGGCTCACAAGTGGTCAAAGAAGGATGGCCGCAATTACGATAAAGAAAGGAAGTATAATGATACTCCAAAAGCCCGTGCTTACCGGGCCAAGCTCAACAAGTATAATAGAGATAAGGGAACGTATGCGAATGATGACGGAAAAGACGCTTCGCATAAAGGCAAAGAAATTGTTGGGTTTGAACCTTCATCAAAAAACAAGGGAAGAAGAGAAAAGAGCCGCAAGAAGCACAATTGACTATATTGCGTGATATTTATGAAAGACATTCACGCAGTAATGGTTGATGTAGACAATTATCATTATAGTGGAGAATATATATGGATTTTGGACCAGTACTTGAAAACGTAGCTAGCGTTTTCGCTTTATTAATAGCTCTCTCTGTTATTATTGAGAGAGGATTAGCGACTGTTTTCGGTTGGAAGCTTTACCAGAAACTCCTTGGTGGAAAGGGACTTAAAGTTCCTATCGCTTTGGGTGTTTCTTTTTTAATCGCCAATCAAGTGCCGGTGGATTTGGTAGCAATGTTGTTTAATGGAGACACTTCGGTGTTAGGTCAAGTCCTCACAGCTGGATTACTGAGCGGTGGAAGTAAAAAGATAGCAGAAACTTTTGGTGATATAAAGGCTGCTACCGCGGGTTAATAAAGCCCTTTAAAAATATGTGAGCCGTCTTTGGGCGGCTCATATAACTCACAAAACGAAAGGAATTATAAAATGGCTGTTAATTTTACAACAAGATATACAAACAGAGTGAAGGTTTTACCGAAGGCGACGTTGAAGGATGGTTCAGAAGTTAGTGATTATGCTGAGGCGATGGTTGTTGATTTACATGGGGTTTCTGGTAACTATAGATCTACATATGGTAGTTGGGTTGGTTTTATTTCTCCGTCAGAGAAAGAGCCAGACGGTTATACTCCTTGGAGTAGTTTAAGTGCAGATCCCTTACCTGCTTTTGCTAAAACAGCAGCAGAATCTTGGACGGGTAGTGTGAGTGCTAATGTTGTTAGTCAGATAGAAAGCCAATTTAATGCTCCTATTAATGAAGATGTTCCTGGTTGGGCTGGATAGTAAGAAAGATAAATGAAATTACATAAAATAATTTTAGCGGAGCAAGACATTCGTGAGTTGATGCAGCGATATGTCTACGCTATAAAAAACAGTAGTATATCTAAACAACAACGATATAAATCAATGATTTATGTACGGCTGGCAGATTTAGGTTTTGATAGACCTCATATAAAGAATATGATTATTGACTTAACTGACGTAGGTAGTGAAAAAGAGCTGGATAAATTTATTTCTCGGTATCGGCTATGGGGTGAAGATTATGCTGCAAGCTTTAGGCCCACCGAAGCGACTATTACAGAATCGGAAAGAGAAGAAGATGAAGATGGGGTAGAGCAGAACGTTCATACCTTTAAGATTATCTTACAGGTTCCGTTTGCTACCGCTAAAAATAAAGATCAAAAGTTAAGAAAATTGAAGTTTGACTTTATGATTTTGGATATTAAGATAAAGAACCAGAAAGATATAGATGTAGCCAAAGTCAATCCTGAAGCTGCTGATAATCCTGTATTAGACTATGCTATTATGTTGGAAATAGAAACTGAAATGACTCGTACAGAATTAGAAAATGAGTTGGAGCCGGATTATAAGATTCTTAAGATAAAGGAAATATAAGATGGCTTTAAGTGCTGCTGAATTATTAAGAATAGAGGTCGCTATCTCTTCTTTCAACTTAATTCGCATAGCTTATTCTAAAAAGAAACAACCTAATGAAAGAGTGACTAAAAGAGTAGTAAGGGTAGTAGAGCCTTACGAAATAAAAGATGATAAATATCTTTATGCTTGGGACACTACTAAAGGTAAAAATATAAAAAGTTTTTTATTAAATAATATAGATAATGTTCTGGTGTTGAACAGTAAGTTTGAAGATAGATATCCTGACGCTGAAAGAGCTTTTCCCACTTATGAATCAACACCACCCCCAGATGCACGGAGACTTAGACCTACAGTTAATACTACAGCATTTGTATAGAAAGGTTTTTAAATGAAATTAGATGACATCGGTGTGGTTGTTTTGAGCCATGGCCGACGAGATAAGCTTGAAAAAAGTTTAAAATCTTATGAAAAAAATGGTTTAGTTGATATGGTTGGCGATAATTTCATTTTCTTTAATGAGATTTCTTCTGACGATATTAGTTCAATAGAAAATGATTATAAAAAGTTTGAGTGGGGTGGTCATTCTAAAAACCTAGGTATAGGATGGGGGATGACAAAAGCTATAGAAGATAGTAACACTAAGTATGTTTTGTTTTTAGAAAATGATTTTGAATTAGTATCTCTTAAAGAGGATATTTATTGGCAATTACAATTGGGTTATAAAAATATTGAAAATGGTAATATAGATATTGCTAAGTATCGTGTAATGAAGGATTACATAGAAACTTCTAATGAAGCTAAACAGTGGGTAGAAAAAAATGAAGGTCGTAAAGGTTGTGTAGAAATAAATTGGTGGATGGGTTTTGCTGCTGAAGATGATTTCGGTTATAATAACTCAGATATTTGTGAAGAGATAGATAAGAAAAATAATATTGTTTTATGGAGGATGTCTTGTAAACATGCAAATTGGTCAAACAATCCTTTTTTGTGTAAAAAAGATTGGTTTTTGGAAGTGGCTAAAAACAGAGGATTTGACATTGGGGCGGATTTAAAACCCTCCAATCACAGAAATCCTGATTTTGAAGAGCAAGTGGCTATAGAAGGTTGGTGGCAAAAACAAAATTATAGAGTGGGTATTTTACCAGGGTTGTTTATACATCAGTACGGTTGATAAGGAATAGTAAATGGATAAAGATCAAGCAGAGGAATATGTAAGGTGTAGGAAAGATCCGATTTACTTTATTAAAAAGTATGGAAAGATACGCCATCCTACTAAAGGTCTTTTGTCTTTTGAGTTGTGGGATTTTCAAGAAGACGCCATTAACAGTTTTCTTGATAAGTCTTATAACATTATTTTAAAGGCTCGACAATTAGGTATTTCTACATTGTGTGCGGCTTATGCTGGTTGGATGGCTAATTTCTTTAAGAACAAAGAAATTTACATCTTAGCCACTAAAAGAGATACAGCCACTAATTTGGTGGATAAGGTAAGGGTTTTTTTAGAAGAAGTGCCCCCTTGGCTTAAATCAGCAGTAACTATTGATAACCGACAAAGCATAGAACTAGAGAATGGCTCAAAGATAAAGGCTGGTGCTACCGGTACTAACGCTCAAGACGCTGCTCGTTCCGAAGCGCTGAGTTTATTAATCATTGATGAGGCTGCTTTCATTAAAGCGATGGATGGTATCTGGACTGCTGCTCAACCTACATTAGCAACAGGTGGTGATTGTGTTGTTTTATCTTCCCCCAATGGTATCGGTAATTGGTTTCATAAATCTTACGTTGAAGCGGAAGCTGGTGTAAGTGAAAGGGTGGGGAACAAAAATATATCTTTTCATCCAATAAGATTGCCATGGAATCTGCATCCTGATCGAGATGATGAGTGGGGTCGCAATGAAAAAAGAAAAATAGGTGATCAGGCTTTTGCTCAAGAACATGATTGTGACTTTCTTCAGTCAGGTAATAATGTGGTTAGCCTCAAGGCTCTAAGTTGGTATGAGGAACACCCTAATGAAGAAGAAGAATCAGATGATGGCTTTCGACCATTTATGAGAGATCCTGAAGAAAAAACTTGGATAGACAAAAACCTATGGGTATGGAAATATCCTGACTATTCAAAAAAATATATTCTATGTGCGGATGTTGCTCGTGGTGATGGCGATGACTTTTCTGCTTTTCATGTTATTGATATTGAGGGTTATGAACAGGTAGCAGAATATAAGGGGAAGGTTAATACAGATGTATATACTCATTTAATTCATAACACTGCAGTTCAATATAACAACGCTTTTGTTATTGTTGAAAATGCTTCAATGGGTCATCATGTAGTAATGAAATTAATAGAGATGGAATATAAAAATCTTTATTGGACAGTAAAAGATCTAACCCGTATTCATGAAAGTAATGCTAATCAACTTTATTATGACCCCTACAATGTTCCTCAAAATGCTGTGCCTGGATTTACTATGAGTATGAAGAGTAGACCTGTTTGTGTGGCTCGTATGGAAGAAGATCTTCGTACGCATGATTTTATTTTGCATTCCAAAAGAACACAAAACGAGTTGGAAACTTTTGTTTTTCATAACGGTAAACCTGAAGCTATGTCTAGTTACAATGACGATCTGGTAATGTCTTTAGCGATTGGGATGTATGTAAGAGCTACTACATTAAAGTTTAATAGTCATAACGAAGATGTTACAAAAGAAATGTTAAGTGCAATGACCTTTTCATCTACACCTTATGAATTTGGTATTTATAAGACAGACGACCAGAAAAAAGAAGAACAATTTACCTTCGACACAGGCTCTGGCCAACGCGAAGATTTACGATGGATGATGAGTTAATGACAGAAACAAATGGTTGGAACCAATATCAAAAATTAGTAATGGATAAACTGACTGAACATGATGAAAAATTCACATCCATAGAAGATAAACTAGTAAAGCTACAGGTTGATTTAGCTACCCTTAAAGTTAAGGCGGGTGTGTGGGGTGGTGTAGCAGGTCTTATTCCTGTTGTTATCGCTATTACAATGTTTTATGCGACGGTATCTAAATAAAGGAAAGAGATATGGCCGATAGATTTGATATACTGAAGAAAATATTAAAGGGTGGTTCAGCTAATTACAAAGTACCTACAGAACGCCCTGGTATAAGAGCACAGAAAAAAGCTTTTGATACTTTTCAAAGAGCGTCAAGTGCGTTATATCAACAGTCTTTGGTAGGTGGGGTAGAAAGATTAGAGAGAGTAAAAGATTATGAGGAGATGGATCATTACCCTGAGATTACCAGAGCGTTGGATATATACGCAGATGATTCTATGACTTATGCCGAAGATGGTAAGATTTTACAAATTATTTCAGATGATGATAAAGTTGTACATGAATTAGAGGAGTTACTTTATCAACGGTTAGATTTAGATTTCCATCTGTGGACATGGATTCGCAATATGTGCAAGTATGGTGATATGTTTAACCTACTAGATATTGTTGATAAGGAAGGTGTGTTGGGTGCAATAGCGATGCCAGTAGGTGAGATAGAAAGAGAAGAAGGGTATAATAACGATCCCAATAGTTTGAGATTTAAGTGGACTGCTCAAGGTAATACAGTGTTTGAGAATTATCAAGTTTCACATCTGCGTATTTTAGGTGATGATAGGTTTTTGCCTTATGGAAGATCTATACTTGATTCTTCTCGTAAAGTTTGGAAACAACTTCTGATGGCTGAAGATGCTATGTTGATTTATCGTATTAGCAGAGCACCGGAACGACGAGTGTTTTATGTTGATGTAGGTAACATCCCTCCGAAAGATGTGGATTCCTATATGCAGAACGCTCGTGATAAGTTGAAAAGAATACCTGTAGTAAGTGAAGCGACAGGTGATGTTGACTTTAGATATAACCCTGAAAGCATTTTGGAAGATTTCTTTATTCCTGTACGAGCAGATAGAGGTAGTCGTATTGAAACTTTGCCAGGTGGTGAGAATGCTGCAGCTATTGAGGATATTGAATACCTACAAAACAAGTTGTTTATTTCTCTTGGTGTCCCCAAGTCTTATTTGACGGCTGAAGAAGATTTAAGTGGTAAGAGCACCTTAGCTCAGGAAGACATTAAGTTTGCTCGCACCATTCAGAGAATACAGAAGATTGTGGTAAGTGAGTTGGCAAAGATTTCATTGGTACATTTATATTTACGTGGGTATGAAGAAGCTTCTATCTATAATTTTGATTTGCGTTTGACCAACCCATCTACTGTTACTGAGATGATGCATCTTGAGTTAATGGGAAATCGTTTTAGTACAGCAAACGACATGGCAGATTCTGCTCTACTTTCTAAAGAGTATATACAGAAGGAAGTGTTGAAATTATCTGACTCTGAGATTATTAACATCAGATTACAACTACAAGCAGAGGCCGAAACCGAACACATTATAGAGGAAATAAAAACAGGGGAACAACCTGCTCTGGGTGGTGAAGCTCCTGCTGAAGATGTTAACGTTGACGTAGAAGAAAAAGATGACGATGATGATTCTGCTGAAGAAAATACCACACGACAATACACACAAGATGCAATGCCTTATGACCCTATAGGGACACGAGAGATGCCAGGGTACCCTAAAAACTATGCTTTTAATGAGGATGGTGAAGAGCAAGTTGATGATAAGCTCAATGACCCCGAAGATGAAGAGATGAAGAAAACACTAGATTTTATTAGGAAAAAAACAAAAAACAGGCAGGCGAAGAAAGATGTGTTTGATAGAACCATTGCAGACATTATGAAATATGATCATGTGATGAATGATATGATGGGAAACCTTATAAAAGATCAGCAAGACAATAAACTACAAGAATCTACTTTGTCATCAATCAAGATGGATAAGGATTGATTTTACTTAAGTAGTTATATATTTATTTTAAGCGGTACTCTAAATTATTGAGGGTAAATATGAAACATAGTAAACAGAGAAATGTAGGAATTATTTTTGAGATACTGAATCATGCTGTTTTAAATGAGATTTCTAAAGGTCGCCATAAAACTGCTGCAGCTATTTTTGCGCTGATTAAAAGGCACTTTATGACAGAGACAGAAATCTCCAAAGCGTATAGAGTGTATTCGCAACTACTGTATAGTGAAGCTCGTAACCCTTATTATGCCACTCGTTTCTTTTCTAACTTGGTAAAAGAGTATGGCAAGACGGTTAATGATAAAAAACTATACATGGAGAATACTCAGTTATTGGAAGAAATAAGCAAGATTTGTGATCGTAAAAAGATAATGAAAGTAAGTGTTCCTAACTATAAGCTTTTTGCCAGTTTTAATGTTTTGGTGAATGAAGGTAATATAAATGGTGGTGGTCAGTACCTTTCATCTCGTGATAGAATGACCTGTGAGCAGAATGTGTTTGAGCATCTAGTGGAAAATAAAGAAGCTAATAGAATAAAGGAAGCTCATGCCCATCATACAGAAAAAAGTCAGGAACAACTTCAAACTGAAAAAATGGCTTTAGGTATTGCTCTTAAGAACTTTGATGAAAAATATGGAAAACTTCTCACCACAGAACAGAAGGATTGTCTAGTCAAGTATTATACTACCAAAGACGAAAGAAACTTTTCTAGTTGGATAAAGAAAAGAATTGATAACATTCTAGATGAAGTTGCCGATAGAAAAGAAAATATAGATAATGAAAAGATCCGTACCAAAATTGATTTGGTAGAAGAAAAGTTGAAACACATTGCTGCTGAAGAAACTGTTTCTTCTAATAGTTTGAAAGATGTGTTGTTAAGTTTAGAAATGAAAGATAATCTAAAATTATTCTAGAGGGTGATAGATGGGTATTTTAAGTCAACAATTGGGTATAAGTGAAAAAGCCACTAATAATGGTGTTACGGTAAATCCAGGAGCAAGATCCTTAACTGCACCAAGTGGGTATTATTCGGATGGGGGCAAGTACCCTGATGATAGACCTACGTGGGACAATACCGCTGTACTTACTACTGAGCAACTTGGTGGAGAAACGATAATAGCCGGCCAGATTGGTGGTTCACAGCATTTTAACAAGGTATCCGACCGGAGCGGACTGGACCGCGCTATTTCGTTTTATTACACCAAAACCGGCGCGGATTTTTCCTGGACAGAAGATACATGGCTCGTTTCATGGGAAAACATCGACTCTGTTTATGCGCCCACAACTTTTAACGACGGAATAACAACAAGTCAAACAGCAGGAAGTTTAAGTTAATTTATTGACAGACAACAAAACAGCACAAACAGGGTAAAAATATAGGAGATTTTAAATGGGAATAGTAAATGAACAATTAATTGTCGCCACCGAAGACAATAATTTTGAAACGGAGGATGGGAGTGCAAAGCAATTTTCCGGAAAATACCGCCCCTTTTCTGCGGCGCGCACCCGTGAGAACGCACCCCTAGGTTGGGGTGGGTTTAGTTATGCACCGAGCAGCCAGCTGCAAACTCTTTTTGGTTCTACGAATGTGGATGATTTTCTGGGACCGTTTGGCGCAGACCTTTTCAATAAGGGTGTTAGTACGTATGGTACACCAGGTAACTTCAACAAAATGGCCGACACTGAAAAAAGTATTTTAGGCCAATTAAGCGAGGCACTTAAGGGTAGCAAAGATAGCTCAGATTTCAATTGGCGCTCCGGCGTGGGTCTGAAGATGGGGTATAGTTTTACCACTGGCCCGCAGTGGCGTAGTATGTCGCAGCGCGAGGGCTGGGCCAATTCGTCGGGAAGTGTGTTTTCCAGGTTTGATTCTGAGAATCAATATAGAGTCACCACATGGTATACGCCTGAAAGTGCAGAAGAAACCGTCCAGCAGCATAAGGAATGGCGAAACATCTCAAAAGATGAGTACGACGAGCGCACTGACGGCGACCCGGACAAATTCCAGGTGCAGATGAACATGGACGGTTCCGAGATATTAAATTGGCAGCAGGCAGAGTGGATAGAAGAAGTGACTACTACTATAATACCGGAAAAATTTGAAGTTTATCCCGGCAAGGGAGGTAGAGTTAAAACAGGTTTGCGTAATCTGCCAGCGACAGGGATTGGTGCGGCAGACCAGCGGCAGCAGTAAATGAAACAACAAAAAGAAGTATCTATGACAGGAGATGTAGCAGGGTATGACGGGCGCCTAAGTGCGCCCGGCAACCCGACTCCTGCCGAAATTCGTAAACGAAAAAAAGAAAAGAGAAAGCTATTGGATAAGGGAAAGAAGAAAAAAGCAGCGCCTTTTGTCAAGGGTGAAGAAAAGAATATAGATGAAAGAGCGCATCAAATGTTACGTGATACTATTTTTG
>VTLG01012644.1_pt1 | contig 10054 bp, 22 predicted proteins | sample 4694571 | NCBI WGS metagenome assembly VTLG01 (sample SAMN12604809, study PRJNA352737) | marine metagenome | biome: ENVO:00000447; feature: ENVO:00000209|ENVO:00000569|ENVO:01000036; material: ENVO:00002151; isolation source: viral sequences binned using virsorter ... | reverse complement strand
AAGCGATTGATACTGGAGCTTTCTTTGGGTCTATGTCCATAACGACAAAATCGCTTAATTTAAGGGGGTAGCGATCTTTATCGGAAAGAGTAGTGTCCAGCATAAATTGTAGTGAAAAACCACTACGACCATAACTAGCTTCTCTTTCTTTTAAATCTAAATCATTAAATCTTACAGGGTCTATGGGTGAACCCTCACTAATCTCTGAATCTGTAATATAAGGTGCTAGTTTCCCACTATATTTTTTAATGTTAATATGGTTGGGTTTTCTAGCTGTCCATATTCTAGTTTCATATCCTCTCAACCCTAATTCGTTGTATATACTCATTTCGGATTGAGGAGTCCCTAGAAACATAATCTTACCGTTTGGAGATAAGACAGCTTCAAATTCTTTTACATTATCGGAGAGTTTGTCTCTCATACTTTGAGTTAAACTATTGTTCAAACTCTCACAGTCATCACTAATGATGAAGTCAGCTCTCGACCCTGTGAGCTGTCCAGTAATTCCTACTGACTTAACACTTGGGGCGTGAGATGCTTTAGCTAAAGCTACATCAAAGGACACATTACTACCCCTTTGGTTTTCTTTAGGGATAAGATGCTGGAGTATGTCCATTTCTCCGATTAACCTTTTAGTAAAGGTACTGAAATCGTCTGCTCTATTTTTAGAGGCAGAGACGACCAGAAACTTTAGGTCTGGGTTATTAAGAAGTTTCCAGCAAACAAAAGCACTACATATCCAGCTTTTCCCGACACCCCTAAATGCCTGTATGACTGACCTTTTGGGTGCGTGTTGTATATATTGGGCAATATCGTATTGGATAGGTGTTGGTTCAGGCAAATTTAAGTGCTTCCAACAAAGATATAAAAAGTTTCTAAAGTCGTTTAAAATTGGGTTCATAATGACCCATAGATACCCTTATTTTGGCGATTTTAGTGTTCTGTACCCTCTGATGCCTCTTTCAGCTTTTCAGTTGAAAAAGGTAGAGATTCCGCCAATTTTGACAAAGGACTACCGTCTATGGGGATTGCGTCTATGTTGTTATCTTTTAAGAATTGTCTAGCTACGTTTAAATCGCTAGATTTACATTCAGGGTCTTTAACCCGTTCTAGTAGCTTTTCTGCTAGAATTCCGTGAAGTTCGGTTAATTTTTTTTCGACCATTATTTTCTCTTTTTCTTATTCTTTTTCTTTTGGTTCTTTTTCTTCTTGTTTTTCTTTTTTTTCATAACTGTTTTATTAGATTAAAATTATTAAAAGTACAATAACAACTCCTGCACCGATACAAACTTTTCGGTGATCTTTCCACAATTGTTCGATTGCTTCTTTGATCATTTCCATAGTTTCCTCCTTAATTATTTTTATCTTTTTTCCATTTGTTGTAACCCTTAATCCACTCGCTACGGTCACGTTTAGCCCAGCGTTTATTCCACGCCCAGCAGCTTATAGCACTGCCATATTTCTCTAATATACTTAATATATAATCAATCATTTTTCTTATTTTTTTTACCTAAATTTTCAGCTTTATCAATAATCTCATTTATATCTTTTAAAGCTAATTTAGATAATGTTAATTTATCAAATCTCTTTTTAACTATATCAAGTATATTATCGTGATCTCCTATACCTACTGGATTTTTTAAATAGGTATCAATAATAGAAGTATGCTCGGCTACTTCTGCTTCATACTTTTTCTTTAACGCATATAAGTACATAACTACTCCTTAATCATCGTCATCTTCTTTTGGTCTTACTTTACCAAATATAATCTTGTAATTCAACTTTGTTTTTTCTTCCATCTTGGTACTAAAAGGATTTGTAGAAATCCCAATAGATTGCCTGACATTTTCGAAACAACCTGTTAAAAAAAACATAAAAACCACCAACAATACGTATCTCATTATTTCTTTTTCTTTTTTTTCTTGACTTTAATCGAATCAATCTTTTCCTCCATTGATGATACCTTTTCTTTAATGAGAACCATATCTGTTGAAAGTGAGAATGTTCGTGATAAAGTCCAACCACCCAAAGCGAGTAAGATTGCCAGTAATGCTGTAATAAGTTTTTCATTTATCATTATTTAGTATATCCTGATGAATCATATTTATCTTTAACAATTTTAACAACTCTATATCTTCCAGTATCTTCATCTTTCTCAATAATAGCATCTACCTCTCCACATTGCATACGTACATTTTCAGGATTTACTGATCTTTCAACTGTTCTTTTTGCCTTTAGGCAAGAACTCATCTTTTGATCCTGTATATAAGTATGCTCTATTATTCCACCTTGATAAAACATACATAAAACTATAATTCCGCTAGTGATTGTTTCCATTTGCAAATTCCCTCTGTTTATCTTTTAATCTTTCTACATCTACTTGTAATTTTTCAACAGCTTTAGTTAAAGCTGAAATATTAACTTCATTATGTAACATACTATCTACTCGTTCTTGTAGTTTATCAGTTTGTTTATATAATTCTTCTATTAACATAAATTGTTCAGAATCGGCTGGGAGACTTCCCAAGAGACCCCGAGGCCACCCTATTCTAAATTCTGAATTAAGAACTAAATCTTTTTGCATAATTTCTAACTGCGTACTATGCGTATTGAGCTTCTCCTGAATACCGAAAAACGCCCAAACACCTACAGCTACTGCTGCAATAATAGAAATTAAATTTCTTATTGGCATAGCTACATTTGTAGATTCATTTAATTTTACTGGCACGATTCACACTCCCCAGTGTCATCAATTACTACTCCACCATTATTTTCATAAGTTGAATCTTCTGCTTTACCTTGCTTACAAGAACATTGACCACAAGCACAAACACCTTTATTATCTGAATGTCCACTTACATTACAATGACAATCGCAATTACAATTTTTACATTTATTCATTATTTTTTACCGCCATTTTTAAATATTTGAGTTCCTTTAATACCAAAAATTGAAGCAACTACTGTAATCCATAAAGTCTGAAACCATACAGGAAGATTACCAAAATGATGAAAGAATAATTCAATCTTCTGCATCATATCTGGATCATCTGAAAATACTGCATAAGCCAATACAATGATCGGAGCTGAGAGTATGACCAAGACAAATTCGTCTTTGTAGTCATTCTGTCTAGCTTCTAATAACTTACCTTGATATTCTGTTTCACCACGAGCCATCTTTTCAGCAGTTAAAAGAGCTGCTTGTGACATCGCTTCTTTTTGTTTTTGTTTATTTGAATAAACTTTAGCTCCAGTTTGTAGAGCTATTTTTGCTAATCCGAACCACATATTAAGTATCTACCTTTTTTTCTTTTTTTAATTTAACTTCCCTACATTCAAATTTTACTGCTAATTTTTTATCTTCAATTTCAGTAGGATCAATTTCTTTTAAAGAGTTGTATGAATATTTATAACCTTCAGTGATGCAATCATAATAAGTAGGAAATTCAAATGGAATAACTGTTGATTTAAAACACTGTGGTTGATCTAAAAATGTGCAAAGATATATAATAAGGACATATTTCATTTAACTTACCCGAAACTTACCTCTATTCTTTTTTCTGGAAGTTACTTGTAAATTACTTCTAGCATTATTTTGAGGATTGCCGTCCTTGTGGTGTACGTCTTTACCATCTCCTTTATGAGCTGCTCCTGTAGCCATTAACTTACGTCTAGCAGCATTTCGTTTTGCACGATTCTTTTTTTGTTTAGGAGTACCTTGATACTCTCTATATTCTTTTTTATAATCTCTTTTATAATGACTTGGCATTATTTTCCTTGTCCTCTATATTTTTTATATGAACGCTTCTCATCACGATTCATTCGTTTTTTGTGTCGTCCAATTTTAGGTTTAGTACGTTTGACGTAAGTGTTTACTCCCCATTTTGGTTTTTTAGCCATACCAAGAAATAGTACCTTTTAAACATAAAAACATAAAACACGCTTCCATTGTACAACGAGGAATATCACCATCTTTATAAGCACAATAAACCCACATACTTGTAGATAAAAAACTAATAAACCAACCAATCCATTGATACTCGGTATTAGTTGTAGTTAATATATACGTGCCAATTAAAGTTGCGACAAATGCTAACCAACGAAAAGTTGAGTTAGCCGTTTGCATCATTAGCAAAATATTTTCCCTCATCACATTCATCTCCTAAAGATGAATTTATTGCTTCTTCCATCGTTCCCCCCATATTGTCAAAGTTACTTATAATGTTGCAATAAATAAATTGTAAGAAAACCAACCTGTTGCAATATATTTTGTTTCTTTTGGTGCTGGTATTCCTCTATGAAGGAAAGTCCAATCAGCACCCCAAATTAAAGTTAATCCTTTTTCTGGTTTAACTTTTAACTTTTGATAAATAAATTCTGTTTCTCCACCTTCTTTAACATCATTAAGGTAAGTCATAAAAACTAGATGTCTGTTTATATTCTTTACAGAATGACCACCTCTTTCAAAATGTTTTATAAAGTAACCTTCATTTGGATTATATTTTTGTATATTCCAAGTTTCTTTTACTCCAAAATCATTATGTTTGTTTTTAGAATATGGATATAATTCAGTATATTTATTTAGTACTTGTTGCAGCTCATCATAATAATTATTAATAGGAATTGCCGCATTTTTAGTATCAATACTTAAATCTAAAGATATTTTCTTTTTTGTATCAACTACTCCACCAGATAAACCTTGATGTTTATTAGGTGACGCTTCAAAGTATTTAATTAAATCATCACAGACTTTTGGTTTTATATACCAACCTGCAATAAAATTATTTAAATCGTTAATACAACAAGACTTCACAAAGCCTATCTACGCAAAGATTGCGTCTACTTCTGCTTGTGTAAAACCAAGTCCTAAAAGTTTTTCTTCTGCTTTATCTCTATCTGACCTAGCATCTTCAGCAGCTTGAAGCTCAACTTTTTTTGCTTCTAAAGTTTCTGCTGCAATAGGTGCTGTTCCTGCTATCCAAGTAATACCTGAAGTATTGTCTGGTGTTGTGTTTCTATATGCTGCATCAGGATTGATTGCTAGTATTGCATCTTCGATTGATTTATTTGCCATTATGCTAATATCTCCATTGCTGTAATTGTAGTAACTCCTTTAGCAACATTGGTATCGTTATTGTTATTAGAACCTCTGTTCATATAAGAAGTGTTGTGCGCCCAACCATATAACTTATAAATACATTCGTTTGTAGTATTTGGTGTATCTAACCATACGATTGAACCCATTGTAGCTGTAGAACTATTCATTTGGTTCCAACCACCAGATGACGCTACAATCTGACCGCCTGAACAAGTTGTGTTCAAAGCTATGTCTGTATCTGTGCTGTCAAGATTTCTTACTACTTTCATCCAACCATAGTTGCTATCTACTCCTGCTACAATATTTCCCCAGTAAAGAATTTTACTAGTTGCAGCCGACGGGGTAATTGCTACTCTTAAGTCTGTGGAAATTTCTGCCCAAGATGTACCAGACCAACTTACTTGTCCAGTATATTGAGTTTGAACAACCTGATTTACTTTTCCACCACCAGCATCCGCCCAAGATAAAACTCCGCCAGAAGTATTCTGTAAGAATTTATCAGAAGCAGGTTTAGCTAGTCTTTGTAAACCAGAACCATCTCTGTATAAGATGTCACCTTGTGTAGTAATTGTTGCTCCTACATCAGTTCCATCTGTTCCTTTAGCCGCTAACTTTGTCCAATAGGTAGCATTAGACGTTGCGTTACCAGTTGAAGCAAGTATACAAATGAAGCTCTCGTTTCCTGACGTTACTATGTCATCAACTACATAAGCAGTTCCACCTGCGTATGCTCCTCTGAATACTGGCTTTATTCTACCTAAATTTAATGTTGCCATTATTTTTTCTCCTATTTATTTATTATTGATTAGACTGTAGTTGTCAGTTCGCCATCTGCGTTTACTGTAAACGTAAGTCCTCTTTTTGCCACAAAACTTTCATCATATAAGTCTGATTGTTCTGTGTCGTTTGTTGCTACAGACAAATTGTCTGCACCATTTGTATAGTGAAGGATAAGGTCTTCTTTTTGAGAACCTGTACCATTCGTTTTTACAAATCCGTAAATATCTGAAGACCCTGCGTCTCCAAATGTTAATTCTGTTCCACCTGCATTAACTACAACTGCTTTTTCTGCGTTTGCACTTAAATTACTGACTATGTCAGCTAGGTCTCTTGCTTTTGTCATTTAACTCTTTTACTCCTTGTTTATTTATTATATATAATTAACATTTAAAACATATCTAAAAGGAACATCAGTATGTGTCGTTCCAGTGTGTTCTAATGTGTTTGGAAATGTAATTAATGTATTTTCTACACAATCTATTTCCTTAATTTTGTTATTTTCTTTAATTAAAGTTTTGCCATTTGTTGTATTAAAATAATAAATAGCAACCTTTAATTCTTCTAATGGTTTATTGTTCCAATATAAATCGTGATGATAACCACCTAAAATTCTTTTTTCATTATCTTTAAAAGAAACATTTAATTTAACTCTATGAAAAATCTTTACATTTAATTTGTCAAATAAAGGTTTTAAAGTGTTAAAATAATTACTAGCAACATTGTTACTATGGTAAAGTGAATGACAAAATTGAATATCGTTTGTTTTTTGTTTTTGTAATGTTTTAGTATGAAACCAAGCAAACTCATCTGATTGTATTACAGAAAATAAATCCTTATGAATTTCTTTACTTAAAAAATTTTTCTTAACATTAATCATTACTGAACTTGGAGAACAGTAATTGCTCCTGTACCACCATCGCCACCCGAACCTGCCGTGCTATCTTCTTTGGCGTGATTAGCGTCACCACCTAACGCTTCAACTGTCCCATTGTTTGTATAAGTTCCTCTATGTGCAATAATAATTCTACCACCACCTGCTTGACCACCTGCCGCAGAATAACCACTAGAATATGTACCGCTTTCATCTGAAAAATATGCACCATTACCACCTTTAACTGTAATTTTACCACCTGAACCTATTGTTAAATTTCCTTTTACAATTAAAATTAGTAAGCCACCTGTTCCACCACCTGCTACTGGCGAACCACCTGAATAACTCCCAAAATATCTTACTGTTGTACCTGCGGGATTACCTGCACCACCAAGACAAGCGGCGTTGTGATTTGAAGAACCACCTTGTCCACCTGCTCCTGCATAGTCGTCAGTTCCATAAGCGTTGTTAGTATTATTGTTCCCACCTGAAGCTGAACCACCTGAAAAACAAGTCCCCGCTCCACCTGCCGCAGTTGTTGTACCACCTGAAGAATGGTTACCACTTCCACCGCCCCCAGTTCCATTAGTTAATGTTCCACCTGCACCACCACCTGCTGAACCACCTGCACCCCCAATTTTAGGGACGCTTACGATTGTTCCATCACTTGAAATTGTTTTAAAGTTTGCGACAACACTTCTAGCTGTTGTTCCACAACCATTTAATAAAGTATCAGCCGCAGTTAAACTTTCAGAACCACCACTTGTTAAAAAGGGTAATTGTAATCCATTTGTTTGTACTGCATTACTATCATTTGCCCCTGAACTTGAAGGATTAGCATTAGCACCTTTTTCTTTCATTGAAAGAGTACCATTAATAACACAATCACCTGTACATAATATCATAAGACCTCTAGTTGGTTGGTCTACTGTTACTGTGTCTCCCGCATCAATAGCTATTGACGTATATTGTTTAACAACCATATCGCCATCATAAGAACCATTTTTGTTAGGTACTGTGTAAGTTACATTTGCCATTTTTAATTAATCTCCTTTGTCATTATGGTGTTGTGTCCAATGCTCCATCAGAACCATCACCGAAATAGTTAGTGTTTGATACTATTATTGAAAAAGCTCTGTCAGTTGTTTTAGTATTTGCTGTTGCTCGTATAGTAAAATTATATGTAGTTTGTGAACCAGTTATAGTACCTGAAATCACTCCTGTTGCACTCGCTAATGATGTACCTGATGGTAGTGAACCTGATTGTACTGCATAAGTAACAGCATCACCATCTGCATCAGTACAGGATAATGTATAATGTGTTCCTGTATCTCCTATAAATTTAGTACCTAATGAACCCGCCGCAGTTTGCCACGCAGGGTCATTATCAACAGAGATAGCATCGTCTAATGTTGCAGATAAATTAGATGTATTTGTAACTTTAACATCATAAGGTTCGTTAGCATTTACAAATCCACTTTTTGCGTGAACTATTGTAATTTGAGTTGAACTATCTCTTGTTACTGTAGATGGTGTAATATCAGAACCACTATTCGCTATTAATAAAACAGTAGGATTAGTTGTAAAATTAGTCCCTGTAATAACTATAGTTTGATTTCCACCTGCCGCACTATCTACTTCTCCATCATCAATACTTGTAACTGTTGGTGCAGTGTCAATAGATTTCCACATCGTGCCAGTATAATATTCTGCTAATCCGAGTGTAGAATTAAATCTTATTTGTCCAGTAGTAGCCGCTCTTTGTGCTGTTGTACCTGTAGCAACTCTAGTACCTGCTGTACCTGCATCTACTAAATTTTTATGTTTTAAATCTTTATAATTAGACATCTTTTAATAACCACCCTTGTGTTGAATTGTAATAAACTAGAGCAAAACCTGCTCTATCAGTTGCAACGTCTAAATTAGATGATGCTCCTTGAATTTTACTACTTCCATTTAATATTGTTAAATCATTCGTGCTAAAATTACCTGCTACATCAAGAAATCTTATTTCGTCTCCAATAGTTCCTGCTGGTAAGGTAACGTCAATATCATTACTTGAAGTATCACAAAAATAATTCTTTCTAGCTTCTGCTGTAAAATCGTTTGATTTACTTTCCCAAACTGCACCTAAAGCTGAAGCTGGTAATCTTGCTTCTGCAATAGTTCCTGAAGTAATTGCCGAAGCCGCTACTGTGGCTACGCTAAATGTACCATATGCAACGACATCTAAAATATCTCCTGCACTAGCACCAACAGCTAAAACTACCGAAGTACCAGACGTAATTGTAATATCTGCTCCTGATAATCTTACTCCATTTAGGTAGACATCTGCGAAACCTGCATCATAAGCAAGTGTCTCGCCATTTGTATCTGCACCTGTAAATGTTGTTTGAGCCGCAGTTGCAGTATAATTAAATCTTGCTGAAGTTCCATTAACTGTAGAACCTGCTGCTGCCCAACCTGAAGATTTGTAAACTTTTAATTCATTGGCAGTCGTATCAAAATATAAGTCACCTACATCGAGACTAGAAACTGGTGCTGAACTTGCAATTCTGTATGTGTTTGCAAAACTATTTACTGACGCTATATTTGTTGCAACAGTATTAACATTGGTAATTGAACCACCAACTAAATTAACATTAGCAATATCCGTTCCAACTAAATTTACGTTTGCGATATTTGTAGCAACTGTATCAATTTCTGATGTTGCTTCGTTTAAATCATCTGCAACTGTAACAACTTCTGAAACTGCTTCTGCTAAATCATCTGCTACAGCAACAACTTTTACAATGTTTGTTGCAACAGTATTAACTGAAGCGATATTTGTAGCTACTAATCCAACATTTGTATTTGCACCTGCTACTGTATTAATATTTGCGATTGCTCCTGCAACTGTCGTAACATTTGCATTGTTAGCCGCCAGTGTACTTAAATCTGATATAGCTGCGAGTGTATTAATGTCAGCTTTATCAGAAGAAGATAACCAAGTATTTTCTAAATAATATTTTGTAACTGCATCTTGAGCTAATGTAGGATTAGCGACATTTGTAATTCTTTTACTTAAAGCGTCCCATTGATCCGTAGACGTACTTAAACTAATATTACTATCAGTAATGTCTATGGCTTCTTGTGCCATATAAAACATCTGATTAGAATCTTGATCTAAAATACTTTCAGTAATTGTAGAACCATCTTGATAATCTACTAATCTAGCTGTTCTATTACTTGACCTTGTAAATTTAATAGTAGTTGATCCCGCAGGGGGAGAAGTAAATTGTATTGTAGAAGAAGTGGCAAAGGTGT
>VTLG01017303.1_pt1 | contig 10057 bp, 12 predicted proteins | sample 4694571 | NCBI WGS metagenome assembly VTLG01 (sample SAMN12604809, study PRJNA352737) | marine metagenome | biome: ENVO:00000447; feature: ENVO:00000209|ENVO:00000569|ENVO:01000036; material: ENVO:00002151; isolation source: viral sequences binned using virsorter ... | reverse complement strand
ATGAACAAGATAAGTTATTAGGACCGAGTGGAGCGGCACAAGAATGTGATTGTGACTTCATCACTTCTGGTCAAGGTGTTATTGACGCACGAATTCTTGAAGAATATAAAAAGACACACATAGAAGAACCAGTTGAGAAACGAGGAATAGATAGTAACTTATGGATATACAGACAACCTAATTATACGAGAAATTATGTAGTGGCTGGTGATGTTGCTCGTGGTGATGGACAAGACTTTTCTGCATTTCATGTGATTGATATAGAAACTATGGAACAAGTTGCAGAATACAAAGGAAAGATTTCTACCAAAGATTTTGGTAATTTATGTATGAATACTGCTATGGAGTATAACAACGCATTACTTGTGATTGAGAACTCAAGTATTGGTTGGGCAGCTATTCAACAAGTAATTGATAGAGAGTATGATAATCTATTTTATACAAGTAAAGATTTAAGGTATGTTGATGTCGCAAGACAGGTAACAAACAAATACAGAAATTCAGAAAGACAAATGGTTCCTGGATTTTCAATGACAATGAAAACAAGACCATTAGTAATAGCAAAATTAGAGGAATACTTCAGAGAAAAATCTGTAATCGTTCATTCGGACAGATTGATTGATGAGTTATTTGTCTTTATATGGAATAATAATAGAGCTGAAGCAATGCAGGGATACAATGATGACCTTGCAATGAGTTTAGCAATTGGATTGTGGGTAAGAGATACTGCACTGAGATTAAATTCAGAAGGAATTGCCTTACAAAAAACAGTCCTAAATAAAATGTTAGATTACGATGTGGTATATACAGCAGAAGAAAATAAATCAGATGATTGGATGATGGAAACTGGAAATACCAAAGAGGATTTAACTTGGTTAATAAAATAATAAGAGGATAAAATGGCAAAAACAAGTTTAAGAGCAAGACTACAAAGACTTTTTTCCACCAATGTAATCGTAAGACATGCAGGTGGTAGAAAGTTAAAGATTGCCGATACAGATAAAGTTCAACAAAAACAAAGAAATGGACTTGTAGATAGATGGTCAAGACTACACACCAATATGACAACTGGTGGGTATGGAGCATCTCAGGCAATTAGTTTTCAGGCTCAACGATTGGCTCTGTTTAGAGATTATGAAGAAATGGATAATGACGCAATTATATCAAGTGCACTTGATGTATACGCAGACGAGTCAACAATGAAAAATGAATATGGTAAAATATTAGAAATTAATTCAGATAATGAAAATATTCACGATATTTTACATAATCTTTTTTATGATATATTAAATATAGAATTTAATCTATGGCCTTGGGTAAGAAATTTATGTAAGTATGGAGATTTTTATTTATTTTTAGATATTAAAGAGAAGTATGGTGTTACTAATGTAGTTCCAATGTCAGCATATGATGTTACTCGTGTAGAGGGTGAAGATCCAGAGAATCCATATTTAACAAGATTTATAGTTGAGGATGGAGAAACACGACATAGTTCTGCAATGGCAGGTCATAAAGAATTAGAAAATTATGAAATAGCACATTTTAGGTTATTATCAGATTCAAACTTCTTACCTTATGGTAAAGGTATGATTGAAGGTGGTCGTAAGATTTGGAAACAACTTTCATTAATGGAAGATGCTATGTTAATTCATAGAATTATGAGAGCACCTGAAAAGAGAGTATTTAAAATTGATATTGGAAACATACCACCAGCCGAAGTTGAAAACTTTATGCAGAAGATAATCAACAAGATGAAGAAGGCACCTGTTATTGATACCACAACTGGTGATTACAATTTAAAATATAATATTCAAAATCTCACAGAAGATTTCTTTTTACCTGTTCGTGGTGGAGATAGTGGAACACAAATTGATAGTTTAGCAGGACTTACTTATGAGGCAGTAGAAGATATTGAGTACTTGAGAAACAAGTTAATGGCCGCATTAAAAGTTCCAAAGGCGTTTCTTGGGTATGATGAAGCAGTAGGTAGTAAGGCAACTTTAGCAGCAGAAGATGTTAGATTTGCAAGAACAATTGAAAGAATACAGAGGATTGTGGTTAGTGAATTACATAAGATAGCAATAGTTCATTTATATGCACAAGGATATACAGACCAAGAACTTGTTAATTTTGAGTTAAATCTAAAAAATCCATCCACTATATATGAAGAAGAAAAAATTGAATTGTGGAATAACAAACAAAGTTTAGCACAATCGATGATGGACGCTAAAATAGCAGATACAGAATGGATTTATGATAATGTATTTAAATTTACAGAAGAAGAAAAAGAAGAAGTTAGACTTGGATTACTAAAAGACCAAAAACGAAAGTTTAGATGGTCACAGATTGAAATGGAAGGAAATGATCCAGTTCAAAGTAACGAAGCCATCGGAACACAAGGAGCAATGATGGACGCTGGTGGAGCAGAAGGTCAAATGCCAGGAGTACCTGGACCACAACCACCAGGAGCAAGAACAGCAAGAACAAGTAGAGAATTAGATTTGGAAATGCCAGAAGATGGGTGGCCAGGAAGTGGTCGTCCAAAAGAGGGTCCTAAACACGGAAAGGATTCAAGTGTGAGAGGTCGTGATCCACTTGGTAGTCATGATAGACGAAAAGGTAGTAGTGGAAGTCCTAAATACGGACTTGCATTAGCACATTATGATAAATTAAAGAAAAGTTTAGGTAAAGTCAGTAAGGAAGAACAAAAAATAATAACGGAAACTACTGATGTGGAAGAAGAATATAAAAACGAAGTATCATCGACTAAAAGTGATACTTAAATGATGAATTATTAGAAGTTTTTATATTTATAGATGAAGAACTATATAGATTTAGGAGCATAAACTATGGCCCAACATATAAAGCACTCAAAGATTAAGAATACGGGAATACTTTTTGAATTAATATCCCGTCAGATCACTGTTGACGTAATGAATGGTGATGAAAAGAGTAAATCGGTTGAGATGTTAAAAAAATTCTTTAACGAGAATACAGAACTTGGTAAAGAAAACCAATTGTATCAAGTTTTGCTAAAAGAAAATTATAATTCAACTCATAAAGCTGAAAAATTAATTGATGCTGTTGTGAGAGCAAGACAAAAATTACAAAATAAGAAACTTCGTACTGAAAAGTATAATTTAATTAAAGAGATTAAGAAGAATTATAAAGTGGAAGATTTCTTTAGGGCAAGGATACCTAATTATAAGGTATTTGCTTCTATTTATAAGACATTTGTAGTAGAAACTACTAATGTTTTTGATCCCACCGAAGAAGTAGAAAGTAACTTTTCTATTATAGAGCATATTACTCGTAATAAAACGAAACCAAAAAATACAGAGAGTCAAGTTATCTCTGAATTCAAAGGTGAAGATAAAGATTTAAGATTACTTTCCTATCAATTAATGGTAGATAATTTTAATGGTAAGTATAAGAAGTTAAATTCTATGCAAAGAAACCTATTAAAAGAGTATATCAATAATATTTCCAATACTAATTCACTAAGAGAATTTATTAATAGTGAAGTCAAAAAAGTCAAAGAAATTCTTACTAAAATTTTACCAAGAGTTAATGATGATATTACAAAAATCAAATTGACAGAAGCCATTAAACAAGTAGATGGTATAAAAAAAGGTAAAATAGTTAAGGATAAACAAGTTGTGTCATTAATGAGGTATTACGAACTCATCAAGGAACTACACAATGTCACGGCTTAAAGAAGATTTATTTCGTAAACTTGTTCGAGAGTTAATCAAACAAGAATTAGACGAAGCCAACTCTACTGCAACTGCTGGTGGTGAGTATCAAACACCACATGCATTTAAAGGTAGTAATAAAAAAGGTAAAAAGAAAAAGAAGGCTGGATATAATGGTGGTCATAGTGATCCTACCATTGGTACGGATAACTTTGAACCAAAAGACCCGAAGTTGAGGAAAGAATCCGTAAATGAACAACAAAAAAAGGATTCTCAAAATTTAATAATTGAGTTTGGAAAGTCATTTCAAAAATTTACACGAGCAGTTCATATGTTGGGTAAGAGTATGACTAATATAACAGGTGAAAGAACAGATGAAAAAATTATCCAAAAGGCTTTCAAGAAACATATTATTCCATTTGGTAAATTGATTGATAGTTGGAATAAAACACAACAAAAAAATCCTCATATAAATGAGGGTAGATATCACGCTTGGAGAAATGATGATTCTATGACACCCAAGCAAAAAATTGGAATGGCAATGAGAGAAACTCGTGATAATCTCACAGAGTTAGAACGAGTTGTCAAATATAATGTCAAATTAAAAAATGAGTTAAATGTTGACTCAAGGTCATATTGGAAGAATACACATAAGGCTTTAAGTAAAATAAGTGAGAGATTAGTTAATTTAGCTAACAAAGTTGGTCAACTACATTAAAGATTATGTCATTCGAACAGAACAGAAAGTCTTTTATGGACTCTTTGTTCAGTATTTCAACGATGCTAAAAAGATGGCATACTGAAATACAGAAGAAAGATGTCGATAAAAACTACATGATTGAAAAGTTAACGGTGTGGATTAAAAAACTTGAAGATTTAAGACACGAAATTATGATGAGGAAAAGTTAGTGATAAAACTTACAGATTTATTAACAGAGGCCAGTCTTTCTGAGGAAATGACGGAGTTAAAACTCTATATTGACAACGATTCAAGTTTGTATCGTCAAAGATATATGCCGATACTGAAAAATTTGTCAAAAAAGAAGAAAAAGGGAAGATATCGTAAAACTTTAGCACAAAAAGCTTTCATGTACTTGATAGATGATGGAGCAAAACGATATGTTCGGTCTTATGGTGGAAATCACTTAGATGTTTTTCCAAAAAGACAAAGAAAACAGTTGGCAAAAGATTATGTTGAAGAATTTGAAGAAATTTTTAAAAATCAAGAATATGATTTTATGAGATAGGAGTGAAATAATGTCAAAACAATTAATAGTAGATTATTTACCATTTGAGGTAACAAGAGAACAGATAAACGAATCAATTAAACAAAATAATGGTCGTTTAGTTGTTCATGGTGTGTTACAGAGGTCAGATGCCAAGAATCAGAATGGTAGAGTTTATCCACACGAGATTTTGGCAAGAGAATCTGATAAATATGATAGTCAGTTTATCAAACAAAAACGGGCAATGGGTGAATTAGACCATCCAGAGAGTTCCGTAGTCAATTTACAGAATGTATCTCATAATATTACCGAAATGCATTGGGAAGGTAAGAACTTAGTCGGTACGGTTGAAGTTCTTGGTACACCAAGTGGTAACATATTAACAGAATTATTTAAAGCAGGTATAAAATTAGGTATTAGTTCTCGTGGTATGGGTTCAGTTCAACCAATGAGTGAGGGTGATGGTCAAGAAGTTGGTAAAGATTTCGAATTGATAGCATTTGATTTCGTATCCAATCCATCCACACACGGAGCTTTCCTATATCCTATGAAAGAAAGTGTTGGGAATGAAATACCAATTACAGAGGGTAGAACCTGTGGTAAGTATTGTAAAGTTGAAAGTATTATAAACGATATTATTCGTGGAGAATAACAATGAATAAATTAAGACAGATAATGACCGAAAGTAAGTATCTCAAACGAGAGTTTGGTGAACCACTTCCTACATTTAAGGATGTAATGGAAAAACACCAAGTCAATAAATTAAAAGAAGATTGGTGGAGTGATATGTCATCAGGAGAACAGGCAGATTATATCAAAAGACATCCTGGTTCTTCAAAAGCACAAAAGGCACAAGCTAAACAAAGAGCAGCAGACGATGAAGCAGATGATATGAAATCTCAAGACGCACAAGATTCGAGAGATGCAGAAGATAGAAAAGATGCAGGTATAAAACCAATCAAAGCTGATGCAGATACAAAACGGATGGGAGATAGTATTCAAAGAAAAATTGGTGGTTCTAAAGATCCAGATAGATTAGAATTACAAGGTACACAAGAGGCAAGTAATGGTGAAACTATTATTCAATTTAAAGACAAAGAAGATGGAATGATGGTGGGTGTAGATGCACAAGGTAACATTTATGAAGATGGTGAAAAACAAGCTTATGGTGTAGATGTTAGCACACAAAGTGATGTGTTTGGAGATGACCAAAATGCACAACTATTGTATAAACAAAAGAGAGCTCGTGAAACTGGTGGAACAGATCCATTCACAGGTGAAAAATACCCAAAACCAGCTAGAACTGGGAAAGAATTAAGTCGTAAAGAGGCAAAGCAATATATTAGGGGAAATAAAATGAAAATAACTGAGGATATTATTCGTAAAGTTATTCGTCAAGAAATTAAGAGTGTAATGAAAGAAGATGAGGAAGCCTTTAAACAACCAATTCCTGCTACCGTAGAAAGATTTATGAAAAAATTTATTTCATCACTTCAAGGTAAGAATTTGAATCGTAAGAGGAAGTTGGCAATCTTAGGTCGTCTTGTAGTGGCACTAAAATTAGATCCATCTGAAGTTAGTAAATACGCAAGATTAGTTAAGAGAGAATTATAATGAAACATACTGAAATCCGTGATATGAATAAAACTTGGAGAAAGTTTAGACTTCAGACCATTGAAGAAAAGGAACAAGAGTCTAAGATTAAATCCATTGTAAATTTAGTAAATGAACATAATTTAAAGAATTTGTCGGAAAAAGAATTAGAAAATTTTTATACCGAAGTTAAAAAAATTATAAAGTAATGAAACCTAACCACCATACTTGACCATATAGTGGTGAAGAACATCCAGTTTGGATGAAACACGAGGACGAACCTGTGAATGATTATAAAAAAAGAATGAAAGAATACATTACTGATTTAATCAAACAGGAAGTTATTGCTCTTGGGGAAACCAAGAAAAAAGATTCTCGTGGAACGGTAAGAGATTACAAAAAAGAATATGCAAAGTATGGTTCATCCAAAAAAGCTAAAAAATACAGAGCAGAATTAAATCAATACAATCGTAAAAAAGGTACTTATGGTAATGGTGATGGTAAAGACGCTTCACATAAGGGTGGGAAGATTGTAGGTTTTGAATCACAATCCAAAAATCGTGGTAGAGCAGAAAAAAGTCGTTTGAAGAAAGAAGATATAAACGAAGCAAATAAAATGGAAAAGACGATGCAAAAATTAGCAAAGTCATTAGGTATAAAATCCGTTGTGAGTATGCATACAGGTAAAGGTAGTTTGAGTTATTTTTTAGATGATGATAGAGAAGCAAAGAAACTACAAAAATTTTTACAAAGGTCATTTAAGAGAGTTAGATTAATTACTTTGGATAAATCAAAAGGTGATACTGCAAATTGGGTAGTGGCAGCTGATATGATAGGATTTGAATCCGTAAATGAACGCACAAGGATGAAACCACAAGTCAAAAAACTTTTAAAACAAAAGGGATACGGCCCTATCTTTGGAGCTATTGATAGTTCTAAACAACAATTAAAACAGATGAGATATTCACGAGGTGAGATTCGAGATACATTGATTAGTATGTTTGGTGATGAGGATCCAAAGATACTTCAAAGGATTAAAGAATCTATAAATGAGAAAAAAGGGGATTTTCTTGATTCTCTGTTTCCAAAATCAAAAGTTGCTAAGGCAGTTAAGATAGCTCATGAGATGGGTGGTGATATGACAGGAGCAGTTAAGAAGATTGAAAGGTATTTCAAAGGAATGACACTACATAGTAAGGTTAGAGATGCACTTCAACAAGCCAACGAATCCATAAATGAATCGGAACAAGATAAGATAAAACAATTTTTGATGAAAAAAGGTGATAATGAAAAAGACGCCACAGAAAAATTAAAGTATTACGATATGGTTTCAAAGATGTACAAAGGAGCCAACTCCACCAAAAAGGCCGAGATAATGAGTTCCTTATGGGCAAATGAAGCCGTAAACAATCCATCATTCTTTGATAGTTTTTCCATAACCGAAGTAAGAAAGATGTCCGATAGAGAACTAAAAGATTATCTTTTGTATATGAAAAAATACAAACCAGATGTTTGGAATCATATGAAGAAAAACAAAGATTTGAAAAAGATGATACGAAAACTTAGAGTAGAATCCGTAAATGAAGGAGTTTCCAAGTCTCAAGCACAAGAGATAATGAATCAGTTGGGTGGAAGAAAATTTGAAATGTTAATGGGTGTGAAATCAAAAGGTATTGGTAAGGACGGATTAATTTTACATATCGGTAAGAATCCAAAGAGAGTATCACACATCATTATTGATTTAGACAGAGGTAGAGATTTATACAACTTAACATTTGGAAAAATAGTTAAGTATCAATTCAAGGTCATAAAGAAACTCAAAGGTATATATGTAGACCAATTACACGATATGATTGAAAAGTATACTGGTAATTTAACAACCTTTAGACCGAGAAGATAAGGAATTTATTATGAAAGTATCAAGATTAAGACAAATTATTAAAGAAGAAGTTCAGAACATTATCAATGAGGGAACTCGTTGGGGTGTTGGTATTGAACAACCAAATGGTAAGATTCTTTCTACCTATGGACATTGGGATGGTTATCCTTCTTGGGCAGGAAAACACTTAAAGAGATACTATTCTAATACTGGTAAAGTTAAAAAATTATTACAACTTGGTAAACAAGGTATTTCTTCTATTGAAAAGAGTATGAAAGGTGGTAAAGACCATTCTTTTGACAAACCAAAAAAAGGTGAAACCGTATTTTATGGTCGTGATAGAGGAGAAAAGGGTAATTCTACAAGTAATTGGAAAGATCGTGACGCAGTAAAATTTAATAGTGGTGAGGAATATTTTTACATATGGAATGTCAAAGAGAAAAAATGGTATTATAAAGCAGAATATGGTAATCCACAAGATTGGACAGAATTAAAATAATGAATTTAATTGAACGAAGATTGTGGAAGTTAATTAATGAGGCTTCACCGACTGGTACATCAGGATATGGTAGTGGTATCACAACAGGTGATGCATGGCCAGATGGATTATTTACCAAAAGAGGTGAGAGACGATACATAGGACCTGCAAGTTTAACTCGTGGGATGCAACAAGTAGATTTTCCAGCATCAGATAATATTTACGGTGGTAAAGATAGTCAAAATAACGAAAGACGGGCAAAAAGAGATGCAGGAAAATTGTATAAATATTTAAGTGATCCAGATGGTAATTCAGAAGTTAAGGCAGATGAGTTACGAGATGATACACCACCATTATCACCTAAACAAAGAGTTTATGGGATACACGGATTTCACAGAAAACAAGAATATACCATTCCACCCGAAACACATAATTTTATTACAACCGCAGATACATTGATAAAACCCACTACACCACCTGAAGGAACGGAAAGTGGTGGAGTTCCAGCAACTCCAGAACCTGGTAATCCAAGTCCAAGTGGATACAGACAAGTAAATCCAAGTGGAGAATCTGTACTTGCAAGTAATAAAAAATTATGGAATAAATGGAAAGACCACAGAATAATGGGTAAGGTTAAGGGTAGAGAATGGAAAGGTTCTAAGTTAGTAGATTTATTACCAAAAGGAGCTAAATAATGGAAAAATTAAAAGACATATTACAAGAAAGTAAATATCTCAAAAGAGAGTTTGGTGATAAATTACCTACATTAGATAGTGTGATGAAACAACATCAAAATTCTAAACCACAATTAAAAGAGGGGATAGATTTATACTCTCATGTGAAGGCAGTTGAACAACATATAGCTGATTTTCGTAAAGACATAGATAGAAAAAGAGGTGGTTCATATGATTCGGATAGTGTAGAATATGAAACTGATAGATGGGAAAATAATAGTAAAATGTTAAAGGCCAGAGATAAAAAATTAAATATGTGGGAAAAGAAAGTTAAGAAATCCTTTGATAATCTTATAAAAGAGTTTGAAAAGGCTTGGAAATAAAATGCCAGCAAAATCAAAAGCACAACAACGATTCATGGGTTTGGTTAAATCATACCAAGATGGAGATGTACCTGCCAGTAAGGTGAGTAAATCCGTCAAGGATGCTGCTAAATCAATGGATAAAGGGGA
>VTLG01001644.1_pt1 | contig 10058 bp, 3 predicted proteins | sample 4694571 | NCBI WGS metagenome assembly VTLG01 (sample SAMN12604809, study PRJNA352737) | marine metagenome | biome: ENVO:00000447; feature: ENVO:00000209|ENVO:00000569|ENVO:01000036; material: ENVO:00002151; isolation source: viral sequences binned using virsorter ... | reverse complement strand
TGTATCAATCTACCATCATTAGAGTTAGAACCATCTCCGTAATAAATAGCCATTATGATATCTCCGTTAAATTAAATTTATACTTTTTACCAGAACGGTTATTTTTTAAGAACAAGTCTGATTCTCCTTCCTGTATAGTCCAGTCACCCCATGTACCATCAACATCGTTAGATGAGCCTTCGTTAGATAAGTTAAGGTCATTGGTGTAGATGTTTCTCCAACGATATGATGATGTACCTAAATCATAAGTGTTATTATCCCAAGGTTTAGGATTACCTTTTATCCATACATCTCTATCTTGTTGTAATTCAATAAAATCAGCAGCACCAGTTAAACGTATTTTCAGTGTACCAGTTTGACTATCAATATGATTATCTGTGCCATTGTGGTAAATTTTAAGATCTCCAGAAGTTGCATTTCCTAACCTTAGAACACCATCGTCAGGAGTCTTAATATCACCAGTAACACTAACACCAGAACTTGTAGTCGCAAATTTAGCACTGTTGTCGTGATAAAGAGTTACTGCTCCGTTTTCATCAGCCAATATCATATTCTCAGCACCAGCAGCATTTTCAACACTAAAGGCATTACTTTGTACTCTTAATTGTCCAGTACCAGAATCTTTAATAATGCTATGGCTTCCACTGTGATAAATTTTTAAATCATCACCATCTCCAAATTTTAGCAGATTAGTAGAGCCATTTGAATCAGCAAATAGTATATTATTTCCATTTGAATTTAAGCTACCGCCTAGCTGTGGTGATGTGTCACCGACTAGATCTGTGTTAACAGTGTTACCAGATGCCGCTGTAATCCTACCCTGTGCATCCACAGTAATAGAAGGTATAGAAGTTGATGAACCATAACTACCAGCACTTACAGACGTGTTAGCGAGCTTGTCAGCAGTTACTGCGTCATCATTAATTTTAGCTGTAGTTATCTGAGCATCTGTTATTTTAGCTGTAGTAACTGCACCAGCAGCTAACTTAGCTGTTGTGACAGCAGTATCGTTTATTTTAGGTGTAGTTATTTGTGCATCTACTATAGAAGCTGTTACTACTGCATTACTTGCCAGTTTAGCTGCTGTAACTGCATCATCATTTATCTTAGCTGTTGTAATCTGAGCGTCTACTATAGAAGCTGTAACAACTGCACTACTTGCAAGTTTAGCTGCTGTAACTGCGTCATCTGCAATCTTAGCTGTAGTTACGTTTGCATCTGTAATTTTTGCAGTTGTAACTGATCCGTTCTGTAGTATGGCTGTTGTAACTGTGTTGTTACTTGGTGTACCTATACCTACTGCGGCTCCGATGGTGATAACAAAGAAGCTAGCCCCACTAACAGGAGCGGCCCCAAGTATAATGTCAGCACCGTCAACCGCAAAGCCCTCGCTTGGCTGGCTGGTTCCACTATTAGGTTTCTGAATGACTCCATCGACGCTAACAATATGTTGTTCAGCTGTAGTTCCGGCATTGCTAAGTGTAAATCTATAAGCTGTTCCATTTGGTGTTGCACTTCCTCCTCCAGTTGCTGATGAACTAGATATTGTATTAATAAAAAAGTTACCTATTGACTGTGTCTCTTCCCATGCTGTATTAGTTGCATTATAGACGAGTAATTTATTTGTACCAGTATTATAGAACAAATCACCAGCATCAAGAGAAGTTGTAGGGTTCGACCCACCAACTCTGTATCTTTCGTTGAAGTCATTGATGTCTCCACTAAGATTAACAAGATCACTTTCTGGTAGTGTAGACTTGTGATAATTATATACCTGTCCAGAACCAGTTGATGTTACAATAAAACGTATGCCACTAGCCACAGTTGAACTGTTGTACTGTGAGTTTATGTTGTTTATAGTAACTGTTGTACCACCTACAGTTCTACCTGTTGTACTTGTACCACTACTATTTACTACAATACCAGCTGCATCTGCTATACTGATAGCAACACCAGATGCTGGTTGTGTATTAGGAAACGACTGATCGTCAGCTATAGCTTCAAAACCACCAAATGGTTCTAGCTGTGCAGCTACATAATCAACAATAGCACCAGAGGTTGGAAACTTAGTGTCATCATCTGTAATCGTAGTCTGCTTTGTCATACCATCAATCTGGTTTAGATCAGCTATATCTGCTGTAAGAGCTGTGCTATCAGCAAGTTTAGATGCTGTAGCAGATTGCATACCAGCTAGTATAGATAACTCATTATCAGCTATCTTGTCAGTTGTAACAGCGTTAGTTGCTATTTCAGAACTTCCAACTGAATTTGCTGCAAGATGACTAGAATCAAGAGGACTGCTTGCTATAAGAGTTTTAATTTCACTAGCTGTTTGATCGTCAGTTGCTCCTGTATCAATACCATTTAACTTTGTATGGTCAGCATCTGTAAATACATTACTGTCTGTTGCTGATTCTACAAGTGATCTTATATCTGATGCAGTTTGATCTGCTGTTGCACCAGCTTGTATACCATCTAGTTTACTACCATCAGTTGCAACATCTCTGCCATCTACAGTACCAGATACAGCAATGTTACCTGTAACTGTAAGAGCACCTGTTGCAGCTGTGCCAGATGTAGATAAGTTTTGTGAACCAAATGCTGGTGTTACTTTTGTACCAGCTATCGCAGCAGATGCGTTAATATCTGCATTGACTATAGCACCGTCAGCTATTTTAGCAGATGTAATTTGTGAATCTGCAATATGTGCAGTGTCAATACTACCATCTACATAGTGTTCAGAGTTGATACTGTCGTCAGCTATTTTTGTACCATCAACTGCATCAGCAAGAAGTTTAGATCTTGTAATAGCATCATCGTCTATGTCATACGAGTGTATAAGATTAGGTATTTGCTCTTCTTGTGCTCTGTATAGTAGCTGTGTTGTGTTGTTATTTAGGTCAGCTGCTTTTACGGATGACCCTGCTGTAAAGGTAGCCTTGGCTGTATCTACATTAGTATCACGGTATATGCGTATTACAGCTGGACTGGATGGTATATTACCTGACGTAAAGACCACATCCCCACCACCTGTAGTAGTGTAGTTAATGATGTTGTAGTGACTGCCTGCTGTCTTTAGGACATCATCTACACGGACTTTAACATCAGAAGATTGATATGAAGGGAAGGTAAAGTTAACTGTTGCGTCACCATCACCTACCTGTTCTTTGAATGTTGTTGCCATTTATTTGTATATGTTGAGGATGTTTGTTGTATCTCTAAGTTTTAGAACTTTATCGAGTTTTGCATCTCTTTGTTCTTTAATTAGAGCTGCAACTTCTGGGTCTGCCATTATACTTGCCCATGCTTTTTTCCTAGCTTTCTGAAATAACTGATCTATCTTACCATTATGCCAGTAGTTTCTTGCATCATACTGAGCACGTTTACCATCACGTATATCTTTGTACATCTGTTTCATAGACAGCTGTGCCTTTTGATTTTGTGATAATTTATCAAGTTGACGCTCTAAGTTTTGGTCGCCTATAGCTTTCATAAAACGTGATCTAATTGTAGGATGGTCAGTTAGGTTAGTACCATCTGGTGCATAGTATGTAGATAAACGTAAGTCATAACCACTCTCAAATAAAAACTGTCTACCGGGTGTTACAGCTAGATTTAGTGGTATAGGACTAATTGAGTTATATAGTCTAGTATAGAAATCATATGGTTTGATAGGCTGACCGTTGAGCATGTCATACTTTATAGGTAAGTCTTCGCCGGGTAGCATTTCAAACAATAAGTTACGGTTACGTATAGACTGGTCAATACCAGACCCAATCTCACGCATATATGGTACAAACAGTTTACCTAGCTCGTTACGTAAACCAGCCAAAGGTATCTGGTTGTTCATTAAGTTAGCTACAATTCTTTCAGCTTGGCCGGGTCTACCAGCAAACAAATCAGTAAAAGATTGTAGTCCAGATAAATATGACTTACCAGCTATAGCTTGTGCTATAACCAATGATACTTTCTGTAGTTCTCTTTCTGTCCACTCTTCACCCATAAGCTCACTTGCATCACCTATGTCAGCGATTGTAGACATTATAAGGTTAAATGGTTCGATAGAATCGTAGCCTACACGTATGCCAGCTAGTTCTATACTTCTAGGTATATAACCAGCATCTATCCAACCCTGACGCTTTTGTCTGTCAGCAGGGCCATTGCCTGTAAGTTTACCGTTCATCCAAGCGTTTATAGCCATAAATGTTACAGCAGAACCTATTGCCAATCGACCTGTTTGCAGTGCCTGTGCGTTAGCCAACTCTTCTGGTGTAAATATACCATACTGATTTACGCTGTCTAGGTTTTTAGGATTAGCAAAAGCTATATCGTTAAATTCTTTGACTAAGAAGTTAAAACCCGGTGTATGTTTACCTGTAAGTTTTAGGCCGTTTACACCTGTTCTAGCAAACAAAAAGAATGGTCTTGTCAAAGGGTTAGCTGACATTATGTCACCAAGCCCCTTAGCTAGTCCTGTAAGTGGTTGTGTTAGTGTAACTTCTTTACGTGCAAACTCAGCAGCTTCATCTATAATGTTGCCGTTTGCATCAAACACTTGACTATAAAAGTCATCCTGATAAGCCTTCATAAGTTGAGGTGTTATCTCAGGTAGCTTGATACCGTCACTCTGTAGATCTAATACTCTACGCATAGCTTTTTCACGCATCTTAGCACGACCAAGTAGGAAGGCAAACATGTCGTCAGTTGCTGCCATGAGTTTTGTAGAGTATGTAAATAAGTTTATATTATTTATACTACGTACCATATTTGTTAAAGCAAATACTGCACGATCTCCATAGTTAGCTCTACCACTATCTTCTGCCCATCGACGTAATATCTCCCAGTTGTCATCATTCTTAGTAAACTCTGCATAACGTGTCTTAATAGTAGACATCTCTCCAGTCCAGTAAGAGTTAAGTCTTCTATAGAATAACTCAAACGCCTCTGGTATAGCTTCGTTCATAGCATTGATAGAAGCTAGGGACGCACGTATTGTAGCTGCATCACCATTAAATGGGTAACGCATAGTAGCACCAATAAGCGTAGATAAAGGTCTAAGCATTGTTGCAGCAGATGTACCCATCATTGCTCGCATTGGTGTTTTAGGGCCACTTAGTATACTGTGACTCATTGTTTCCTGTAAACTTCTAAGCAGAGCTCCTGTGCGGTCAGCTGCATTAGGATCTAGTTTACCACCTAACAATACTGTTCTAGCCCAGTTATCAAAGTCTTCTAGATTGTGTATCTCTTTCATCATAGAAAACGCTTCAAACAATCCGTTTAGCAAGTTATCATCAGCATCATCTCCAGCTATCTTAAGCATAGTCATAATAGATTCTTTTGTATCTACCATTTCTTTCTTAACAGCAGTATCTATAGCTTCTTTCATAGATCTAGCATCTAGACCCTTGAACTCATCAGATAATATCAATCTTGTTCTTTTTGTCTGCTCTAACGCAACAAGCATAGTATCAAAAATCTGTTTAGCTGGGCCATCTATGTCATCTACGGACACCAAGTCCATAATTTCTCTACCAGCTATACCTGTATCTCTTGCCATTTTTAACAATGAACCTATAACAAGGTCAGCAGCAACTACGTTACGTGCTGTCCAGATTTCTTGGCCATTGACTGTGTTAGTCTCTTCAAATAATCTTCCAAGGTATTCTTCAGCAGATAGTTCTGACGCATTTCTACCGTTAACTATCTCTTGGTGCATATCTATAGCATATCTGTATTTATCTACAAGAGCTTGCCTATTACCTTTTACAGCATCTAGTTCTTTTGCAAACTTTTCAGTGCTCATCAGTTTACGCATAACACTTTCGACAACATCATCTGATGTGCCACCTTCTCTAGCTATACGCTCACGTTCTAGTGGTGTAGTAACTGACCCGGTTGAGCCATCTTCTGATCCCCACTCTGTACGTGTACGTTCAAGCTGCATGCGTGCATCTTCTGCGTTTACTTCTGATATATGTGCTCCTTGATGCCTGTCAGCTATCGGTGCGTTTTTATCTGCCCTAAACTCCTGTTCTCCTTTACGTATCTGTGCTAGTCCAGCTTCGATTGTTTGCTTTTCTACACTGTCATTACGTGCTCTTATCTGATTACGTACCTTAGTACTACCTTTACCTACCAAGAAAAACATACCATCAGCTACAAGTCCTATACCCATACCTTCTATAATGTTTTTTACTTTCATCATTATAGGATGATCTGTGTCTTTTGTAGTTAGTGGTGTATCTGCCCATCCATAGTGTTTTGTAAGAGCACCCAAAGCGTTATGTCCATCTGACTCTTTAGATATAAGGTCAGATAACGCACCGATACCAGCTGCTCTACGTATGCTACCAGCTTTTAGTAGTGCTGTAGCACCACCAGCAAGCAGTGGTATACCTGTTGCTGCAATTCCTTTGGCTGCTAGAATTGTACCTAGAGCCATTGTACCGAAGTGTACTGCACCACGGGCTAGCTTACCCCACCATGTTTTGGTAATGATAGGATCTTCGTAGCTATTGAATGGCTGCCAGTCAGGTGCATAGTAACCCTTCTCCTCTCTTTCTTTTGCCATTTCGCCAGAGAGTGCATCTATCGTACGCTCTGGAAATGTAGTAACAGAAGATAAAGTATCTTGTGTACCACCGGTTATAATAGATTGTCCTTCTTTAGCAAAAGCTCTTATACCCCACCTTTCAGCGTTTCTAGGGTCATCCTGTTCTGCTAGTGCCTGTTCTTCGTTTGCATCTTCTACTTGTTTAGCTTCAGCCGTAGCCTGTTGTCTCTTCAGCTCATTACCAAACTCATTGATAAGCTGTGCAGACTGTTCGACCGCTAACGGGTCGAGTTCATAGTCTCTTTCTTCTGCCATGATTTATTTTAGTTTGTCATCCACAAGTGCCTTAGCAACTGCTGGAAGTAAATTGTCTAGTTGATTCATCGGTGGTAAGAATCCTACTATCTGCATGAATTGATCCATGTCAGCTTTTGGTATATTAACCTGTCTTCTAAATGTAGGGTCGCCGTTCAACACCTTACCTAGTGCAATCTTTTGTCTAAGTCTACCGACTACAAGAGCAGATTGTATCTGTTCATCAAACTTATCTGTTAGCTCAAATGGCATAGTTCGTGCCTGTAGTACTGATAGTAAGCCTGCACCTGTAAAATCATACATGCCAAAGTTATCGAAGCCCATATTGTATAGGGCTAAGACCTCTGCGATAGTGTGGTCTTTTAAAGGTTTTTGTAACTTAACATACTTACCGTTTTTCTTTACAGCATTGTAGCCACCATTAGATCTTGTCTTAGGATTAACTACCCTGTTTAGTATATAGCTCATGTTTGAGCCTGTAAAAGCTGCTCGTAGTGTTTTAGATGATGTATTATTATGTGTAAGTAGTTTAGAATCATCGACTTCTTCGTATTCTGACTTAGCTTTTTTAGGTAATCTACCTGTACTTTCTAGTCTAATTCTTGCTAGATCATGTGGATCTAAGTTTTTATACTGTTTAGCTGCTAGTCTATAGTATTCTGGCAAGCTGCCTAGTTTAAAGTCTGACTTAAAGTATGCTTCTGCTGCATCTAAATATGGCTTTTCACCAGCGACTGCTGTATTACTATAAATAATATCAGGTTGCACTATTGATGATGTTCTAAATGTGTTGATAGCTTTACCAGCTGCGTTAGCTGGAGAGTACTCAGGTAACTCATTAAACTTGTTTTCTGTGATTTGTTCAATAACATAGTCTTCTGCACCAGACTGGGCTGTTGAATCAGACGCTCCGTTACCTTTTAGTTCTGCAAACTTTGCTCTAAAACCTTTGTAGGCTTGTCTTTCTATTGCTACAAACTTAGGTGTAGTTGCTTTACTTAGATCATTCTCAAAGGTGTGTTGAGCTACATTTGCTTTGATAAGCTTCTTGGCTTCTTTTTCTATATCATCTGGTACGCTTTCAAGAGTTGCTCTAGTTACAGCGTTCTGTGCTCTTGCCAGTAGTTGTGGATTTACTATTGTAGATATGTCTTCGTTAGTAACTATACCACCTTGACTAGCTATATATTCTAGCCTTTCTACCTTTGCAAGCTCATCTTCAAACCCTGCGGTGTATAAGTTTTTTAGTTCCTCTGGGTACTTAGTATTGTTAAAACTTGTTCTCCAAGCTTTAGTTACATTCTTAATATAGTCTTCGTCTTTTGGCCCTTCATAGTTTGTTATGTACTCAAAGACAAACTTTTTCTCTTCTGCTTCGATTCTTTCTTGTACAGCTTCTGCTTCACCAGCTTCAAACTTAGCTACAGCAGATCTAAGCTTGTTAGCATTAGTAGGGTCTAACTTTTCAAATGTAGTAAAGCTGCCATCCTTAGCCTTGAACGGTGTTGTAAGTATAGAATCAACCTGATCTGGTAACACATATCCTGACAGTATGCCAGTCTCCATGTTTTCAGTCCATTCGTTCTTTGCTATCTTCATACCAGCCCCGGGTGAGAGCTTGTTGTAGTATGCAGCTTTCTTTTGTATATACCCTGCTGGCCCAAAAGCACCGTTTAGTGCTGTTGTTGGGTTGTTAGCTGAGTCCCATATCTGTAGCTGTTCTGTTGTTTTTAGCGATGCTCTAAACGCAGACTCCTGTGTCTGCTCCCATCTTTGTAGTAATACCCTACGATGTGCATTTATCTTAGGCATTAAATGTTTACGCAAAACCCTATCACTTATGGTTGGGTTTGCATTTCTAGCAGCAGCTATAATCATAGCAGAGTTGATATCTAGAAACTGATTTGCCTGTTCTGGATCTAGTATTTCATTCCAACTTAGTGGCCCATCTTCACTAGGTAAGCGTATATCACCTATACCCTGACTAAAATATCCGGGTACATTAGTAGCTAGCCTGTTAGCAATCTGTCTATCATTAGCACCAGCCTGACTGTTAGCAGCTGTCAGTGTCATACGTGACAAGAAACTTGGAGCTCCTTCTACTTCTAGCTGACCAGCTTCTCCGTATAGATCTACGTTCAGTATACCATCTTCTGTTTCTAGGCTGCTATCTTCTACAAGGGATTGTCCGACTGCTTCTAGACGTTTATAGTCTGCAATCTCATCATTCATGTCCTGTAGCTTTTGAACTCCTTTCATAGCTGTAGGAACAAACTCTATAATTCTACCTAAAGTTTTCATGTCCCTACTATGTTGAGCATTGAAGTCGTTGATTCTTTGCTGTATAAAATCAGAATGATCTTTTTCTAGCTCTTTGGCTTGCTTTCCTACATTATCAACTTGACTGCCTTCTGTGTCGGCGTACGCCATCTTGTCGTCAACCTGTGGGGTCATGCCCGATTGACGACCGACGGTTTCAAAATATGATGAACTCATACAACCTCCATTTTCACATCTATCTTACTGTAGTCAACAGTTAGATTGTTTTGATCTATACCTACAGCCATTGGATTCTTCTTAAGTACATCTTGAGCCATAGCTCCACGGAATCTTACGTCACCACCTTTGTAGTTGAACTCGTATATCTTATAGCCTTGTGGCGATACACCAACTTCTTTAATGTTTTCTTTTAGTTTTATATCTGAAGCTACACCACCTACATAAGCAGAAGCTAGAGATATACCAGCATTGATAAATGTGCTTAGGTAATCTGTTGGTGGCATTAGAACTGGAGCACCAAACTCTGGTCTGTTGCCTAACTTCTGTCTAGCTGCTACTTGTTGTGTCTGCATCTGCATTAGACGCTTTCTGTATCTAGCATCCATGTTGCGACCAAACTCTTTCTTTATTCTATTTTCTAGACCTCCCTTGGCTGCTAGTAGTTGTAGTAACTGACCTCTTTGTGAAGCCTTAGTCCTACCGCCTTGGAAAGATCTACCTCTTGCTTTACCAGCGATATACTTCTTGTATGCTGTCTCAGCAGACTTGAAAGCAGCTCCCTGTTTTTCTAGGGCTCTAGCATAGTCATTACTGATACCTATGCTGTATCCTCTAGCTATTCTATTCTTGTCTCTTTTGAGTTCAGTCTCTCTGTTCCAATACTGTAAACTCTGTGACTTAAATTTAA
>VTLG01017362.1_pt1 | contig 10059 bp, 18 predicted proteins | sample 4694571 | NCBI WGS metagenome assembly VTLG01 (sample SAMN12604809, study PRJNA352737) | marine metagenome | biome: ENVO:00000447; feature: ENVO:00000209|ENVO:00000569|ENVO:01000036; material: ENVO:00002151; isolation source: viral sequences binned using virsorter ... | reverse complement strand
ATTTGCACATGTGATAGTAGTATGACGTTCATTTTTTTGGAAACAGAAAGTGCTTCGAGGTTGCTCAACATTCTTGCGAACAGCTCATAGCTCTCCGTGAACCCCTTACCAAACCCCAGTGCCTCGATGGTCTTTATGTTGTGATTTTCCTTAACTTGTTCCTGGCACATTCGTTCTGTTGCGTCCGTGGTATCTAGAACAACGGTTTTGTAATCGTGGTCTTCGCTGCCTAGGGTTTTGATTTGTTCCATGACATCGTTGTAGGTGTCGCACACGGGGAAGTGGGGAACGTCGATAAATCTTAGGCCGTCTTCCGCACAGATAAAAATAGGGCGCGGTGCGCCTGCACCAAAGGTGCTTTTACCAATGCCGTCGGTGCCTGTTATGTTCATTCTCACTTGCGTGTACTCGGTTTGATTACTAATCTTATCCATTAGACTCATTTGATCCCTCCTTTTCCACAATTCGTGGAGACTTTGATATTTTAGTGATTGCGCCTTTTTGTAAAAGTTCCGCGTGTTGCGGATAATCAACGCAATAATCTTTGAATGCGGTAAGCCCTAGAGTTTCTTTGCTTTGAAATGGCCAAGCGTTTGCCGGGACCTTGCCTTTAATACTGGCAAGATATTCCTGGTCCCACTCTACGGTTCTTGTGTATGAGATTCCAATTCCGTTGTTGTTTGATGAACCCCCTTTGTTTGCAAGGGTTTCAACATCAATGCCTAGGTCTGGATGGTTTAGTATCTCGTGTGTGATTGTTTTGATTTGTCGATCAACGTCAGCTTTTAGAGCCAACAATTCTTTGCGCTTTGATCGCAGCGCGATAATATCTTTCATTTATTTTTCTCCAAAGTTTTGATTCTTCTCCCAAAGAACAAAACTAACTTTTACTTAACTACGGCACTAAGAATAATCTCTTGCAATTTATAAGTCAAGGAATTATTATTCTGTTTTTCAATAATAAATTTTATACATATAAGGGAGAAACAAATGGCTAGTATTAGAATTACACTATCCGAGTATATACAAGACGTAGGAATCGAATCAATCGCTAAAGATTTAGGAACCTCCGAGTCCACTGTCAAGGCATGGAGATATTATGCCCGTGCACCAAGAGTAAAACAAGCAAAACAGCTTATGTTGCATTCCAGGGGGATGTTGACATGGGATTCTATTTACGGATCACCCGAAGATCTCGACACTGATCGAGCTGTTCGTCAAAGCGCAGATGTTGCGTAAAGGATCTACTTATGAGTTTGATTCTGAACGCGAATCAGACGTGGGAGGACATCAGTAAGGAAGCCAAAGATGAAATGCTCGACAGTTATTGGGAGCACGGATTCCATTTAATACCTTGCGGATCAAAGGACGAATACATACCGGCTTATTTTCGTAAGCGTCACACGTTTGAAACAGAAAAAGAGATAAAGGCACGTTGGGCTAAAGCGCCCAGAGTGAAGTGGGAGGCGTTTCAGCGCACTCAACCGGCTCGTCAAGAGATGGACGACTGGATTCAAAAGTTCCCCTTGGCTAACTGGGCAGCACTTACCGGGATTAACTTTGTGGTTCTCGATGCCGACTCAGAGGAAGCGGTCGAGTTTATTGAAAGTAAAAAGATTACGGGCACTCCTTTAAAACAAATGACCCCCAGGGGTGGCATGCACTTTTTCTACAGCATCAACCCCAACCTTGAGATTCGTAATTCGGCAGGCCAGAACAAGCTCGATGTCAGAGGCACGGGCGGCTATGTGATGCTGTGTCCGTCGCACGATTACTTTTTTGTCAGCGACAGCGTTACTGCCATTGGTGATATGGACGATTTACCGTGCTTACAAGCGCAAGACCTACAGAGAATAGGCGAGTTTAATAACGTCGGCAAAGTACAAAGCATTGTCAAAGACACACTGGACGATGTGGGCACCGACATCGGTACCCGAAACGACAAACTAGCTCGACTCGTGGGTCGATGGGTCAAGGAAGGGTGGGGTCAGCGAGACATATTAATTAAAGCCCAGGATTGGAATCAAAGCAACATCCCGCCAATGTCGCCCACGGAAGTAACCACGACCACGATGTCGATAGTGAACGGCCATATAAAAAGGCACCCGGAAGATGTGGAAATGGGAATGCTTCGATGGGAAACGAGCAAGTGGGAAGTGCACCTGGAGGATGAGCAAAAGGAAATATTAAAACAGGAAGACCCGATTGAGAACATCGCCGAAGAGAAACCCGAACAAGGGCCTTTGGGGTTGTTGCAATGGAAGGACTTCAGTGCCTTGGACATTGAAACACCCACGGAATTTTGGGGCGATAAGTTTATTTTTGAACGCGCCAGAGTGCTGATGATTGGTAAACCTAAGATCGGCAAATCCCATTGGTTGGGCGCCTTTGCGACAGCAGCGTGTACGGGCACCGAGTTTATGGGCAAGTCCTTTCCAAGACCGCTAAAGGTCATGTGGTTACAGGCCGAGATCATTGAAGCCTACATCACCGAGCGTGTGAACCTGTACCTAACCCCGTATGAAACCCAGTCGGAACAAACCGATGCCTTGGGCGAGAACCTTATTGTCAGTGGTCGCTTGCGGAAAAACCTGCTCAAAGACAGCGACATTGATATGGTCAGTGAAGAAATCGAGTTTCATCAACCCGACATTGTGATGTTGGATCCGTTCATTAACTTCTTTGACGGCGAGGAAAACTCCAACGCGGACATTCATAAGCTCCTGGGTCGAGTCGACCGACTGATTGAACTGCACAACGTGTGCTTTATTATTGCGCATCACACGGGCAAAGACCGACAGGATGATCTTAGCTTTATGTCCGCTCGTGGGGGCAGTGTGTTCGCCGGGTGGTTTGATTCAGGCATTAAGTTATTGGGCGATAAGCCGAACGTGACGCTGTTCTACGAGGCAAGGAACGCGAGGGAGCCGGAGAGCCACGCTGCTTATTTCAATTTTGACACGGGCGTTTGGAACATCGTTGACTTTGATGCGGAAAAACAGGTCGATGAGGTGGACGTTGCGCACACGGTGGCAAACTCAATGGACAAAACAAAGTTTTACACACGAGCAGAGCTTGAATTACAGGCAAGAAAAGCGCTGAAGGACCGCGGGCTACCCAGTGGGGTGGGCAAGGGCAAAGCGGCTGTGAGTTATGTGCAGAAATATTTGGGTGGTCGCGTGCTCACTCATGCAATTCCGGGCAAGCAAACCTGGCATTGGTTGGTTAGTAACGAAGGGGTAAAGCCTTGGGAAGAAGAATAAAACAAATGAGCCGGGAAGAAGTGTTTGCGCGTTTAGGAACGGCTCGTGTTGAGCCGGGGGAAATAACTCCCCCGGTTTCATTAGGGGAGAAAAAAAGATGAAACTATTAGGACTAACGGTGTTTTTAGCAGGCATGGTCATGTTTGCCAGTGGCTTGTTGTTTATGGATCTGGCGTCATTGCCGATGAAAAACGATCTCTATGCTCTGGATGTACTGGGGTTCTTTAACAACATGTTCTCGCTGAACCCGTCGGTGGCTACCGTACAAACGGTACTCAGTGGACTGTTTACGCTGATGGGGTGCTGCATTTGTTTCGCCGGGGTGGTGATGATGCGGTTAAAAAAGGTCGAACTCGACGTGGATCCCGACCTCATACCGAACTACGAGAGAGTCGGTAAGGGTAGGTTGTTCGGTCATTTCATTGCATTTCCCACCCAGATGGCGCGAATAACCTACAACAAGATGGTGAAGTTGGGCATTGTGAACAAAAGCAGCAAGTTATGGCGAAACTAAAGGTAGTGCCGTTGACTCTGCAAGAAGCAAATGACTATGTGTATGATCATCATCGTCACAACAAACCCGTGACAGGCCATCGCTTTTCAATCGGTGCGATCCTGGACGAGGGAGATATTCTCGGCGTTGCTATCGTGGGGCGCCCAGTCGCAAGAGCATTGAACGATCAGGTCACAGCTGAAATCAGTCGAGTGTGCGCAGCCGAAGGCGGTCCCAAGAATGTGTGTTCGTTTCTCTATGGTCGTTGTTGGCGCATTTGGCAGCAAATGGGCGGTGAGAGAATGATTACCTATACATTGGCAACAGAACCTGGTTCATCACTGAAAGGCGCAGGATGGAAGGTTATGGCTACGACAAGAAAAAGAAAAAAGGAAAACTTATGGAACACGCGAAAGCCTAAACACAAAGGCTATGTTTCCGAGCGAAAAGAACAAGAGGCGGACGGACAAATGAAGATGAGATGGGAAGTATGGAAAAGTTAAGAACATTGGACTTGTTCAGTGGGATTGGGGGATTTTCCCTCGGTCTAGACTCAACGGGTTACTTTGAAACGGTGGCTTTTTGTGAAATTGAGGAATTTCCGTGTAAGGTATTAAATAAACATTGGCCTGATGTGCCGATATATAACGATGTAAGGGAGTTAAGTTATGAAAAATTACAAGCAGACGGACTTATTTCAAGACGACGAGGCATTGACGTTATCTGTGGAGGCTACCCGTGTCAGCCGTTTTCCGTTGCCGGACGTCAAGGAGGCGAAGAAGATCCGCGACACCTCTGGCCTGAATATTTTAGACTCGTTAGAGAATTACGTCCGCATTACGTCATTGGAGAGAACGTGGGCGGACATCTTCGACTCGGTTTGGATTCCGTACTCGAAGATTTGGACAGCGAAAACTACACCGTCAGGTGCTTTAGTGTTGAAGCAGCGAGTCTCGGTGCCCCGCACCGACGCGAAAGAATCTTCTGGATCGCAGACAATGTGGCCGACGCCCAGAGTCAGCTCGGCGAACGGTCCGAGTCAGAGGGAAATCAACGAGGGCAATCCGAAACGGCGCCTGGAGACAGAAGTGGCGATACAACAGATGCTACCGACGCCCATGTCGAGAGATTGGAAAGATTCAGTCAACTCGGTGCCTCCAAGCGCGGGAAAAACAAGAGGATACACGCTGGGAATGAAAGTGGCTTCGGAAAGGGAACAGATGCTGCCGACACCCACAGCGAGGGATTGGAAGTCGGGGGAAGCGAGCGAGAACACACATCAACGGAACTCCAGGCCTCTGAACGAGAAGTTGATACGGGAGAACAAAGCACAACAGAAGAAGAGCGAAGAGAAACTACATTTGAATCCTACCTGGGTGGAGGGAATGATGGGATTTCCGCATGGTTGGACGGATCTTGGGAACGAGGAATCCCCAGAGTAGCGCCGAGTAATAAATTGCGAGTGCCTCGATTAAAAGCCCTGGGTAATGCGGTGCTTCCGCAGTTGGTTTATATGGTGGGCATGACAATCGTTTTGTCTACTAAGCGTAGTGAGAATGAGGAAGAATCGGGTGGTTAAAATAGGGTCAAAATGGGTCAAAACACATGGTATGGCTACTTTGCGTGACTCGTACCATGTCCCTCTGAAACCCCTATATAATAAGGAAAGTATACATGGTACGGGGGTATGATTGTACTATGCCATACCACCGTACTGCCACCTCTGAAACCCCCGTGGAATATAGATGGTACGGCGGTACGGTGGTACGCTCTCCTAAAGGAGAGAGGAAAGAGTTGTCTAACACAACCTCCCCTCTACCGCTCTTCCTTGGACAGCGTTGAAAAAAAGAAGGAGATACAAAAAGTATAATGGAAAAGAAGATTACAAAGAAGCAACGAGCGTTTATTGATATGTATGTGTTTGAAGATTTGGGTCAGGGAGAATGTGCACATCGAGCCGGGTACAAGAACCCGGATATTATCGCGCACCGGTTATTGAATGATCCACAATATGAGCATGTGCAGAATAAGATTGATGAATTACAGGCCAGACAAAGACAGAGGTATGAGATTACCTTTGAGAAGGTGGCAGAGGATTTGAAGAAGATTAGGGATGCAGCAATGAACGAGGGTGTGTTTGGAGCTGCGGTGGCTGCTGAGTTGGGCAGAGCGAAGTTGGGCGGATTGATGGTGGATAGGAAAGAGGTTAAGTACGGGAAGATCGATCAGATGGATCGGGAGCAGGTTGAGGCCAGGTTAGCGAACCTGATGAAGCAGAATAAGTTGGCGAAGGTGGTGAAAGATGTTACTCCAAAGCCTGAAGTGATTGGGCCGGAAGTGGTTAAGCCGGAAGTGTCTGAGGTGTTGGAGGATGATGATGATTAGTGAAGTTTGGACTTATCGATCCAGTCTGCACGCTCTGAGGAGATTTCCTTGAGGTATTCATCGTGGAAGTAGCAATCCGGGCATTCTCCTTCCGGGATAGCATCGATGGGAGTGTGTTTGAATTTGCCGTGGATTTTGCAATCGACTTCGATTGAAGCGTCTTTCTGGAGCTGATCCAAGAGATAATCCGTGACCAGCTCGGCGATTTTGCGGTCGTTATTTCTTTGTGTCATACGATTTGTTGGCATCAAGAGCTTCGTGTAATAGAACGTCTCCCAATGGGTTTCCTCTGTCGTTGTATACACTTATTATAACTGAATCTTTACTCGTTTTAATGTTAATGGCCAAATCGTTGTGCAAGAACCATTGGGTGCTATCTTCCTGGAGAAGATAATCAGCCGGTTCGAGTACGGAATCGTAGTCCTCTTCGACTTGTTTTGGTTTGATAACCCACTTTAGTTTGCCTTCTTTGTCTATGACAGCGTCTATTTTGCTTGTTTCACTCATTGTTTTCTCCCGTTTTTTTAATTAAAACAACCTGGCCTGTTGCATGAACAATTGCCAAGCTGTTGTCGTGAATGTCTTTTAAGGCCCAGAATGCAGATTCTTCATCCGGGGCAATACGATAAGATTTTTCCTCATCTGCGGTCGAGTTCTTATCGGCGGTCTTTTTTTTATAGAGCTGATGTGCTGCTTCAAACTTCATTCCCAATGCCATTCCTTTTCGTTATCCAGTCGCCATCCTCTGCTTTGCAGTTCTTTCTCTATGGCATTGACTAGGTTAAGATCAGGGCTTTCGTTTTGTTTGGCGCGTTCGTATCTTCTTAAAAGAAAGACATCTGAATCTTGATCGTTGATGATGCTTTCCCATTGATTTTTTTCATGGGCTTTAAGGGCTGCGTTCATTTCTATTCTATACCCCAATCACCATCCTTTTGAACCCAGCCTTTTTCGATGAGTCTTTTTTCAACTGCTTGTTCTTCTTTTGAAACTTCAACAAGCATGGCTTCTAACTCCTTACGCCTGGTTTCTAGTTCTTTTTCTCTTTTCATTAAATCAACACTCAAGACTGCATCTTTTTCGTCTTTCATTAAGTTAGCTTTCTTTTTAACCATTGGTTTTTCTCCTTTGTTGGTTGTTATCGTTTTTGTTTTGTCTTGGAACAGCGCATAAATTCCGTAAATAAACACGACTGCACCTATGACAATACTTATTGAAACTGTTATGGCTGTAGTTGTCGAATCAATGCCTCCTAGCTCAAAGTTCATTCCACCATAGGTCAATCCTCCTGCACCTATGACGCAATATATAATTGCACTTTTTTTATTCATTGTTGTCTCCCTAAAATTCTGGACCATCAAAATAAAGCAAAGCATAGGCCGGTATTCCCAGGCACAGCAATATTCCAATGATTCTTAAAATAATTTCGATTAATTCGTTCATTTTATTTGGTTTCCTTTTCTTTGTTTAAAATTCTTTTCTTTAGAATGTCAATAATGAGAAACAATCGTTCGATCTTTCTCTCGTTTTTACGGTTCTTACTTCTGAAATATTTTGCCATTTGCCGCCAGTATTCGTGGTTTTCGCTGATTGCTTTGGGATTTTTGTTTAATTCCCAGGCTTTTTTGGTGCTGTAGGTTTCTTTATTTGCCATTGTTTTTCCTCGTTTCAATTATGGGGATGATTATTAACGGTATCAAACAGCCTAATATAATTCCAATAATCATGTGGTTCATGGTGGGATCAATAACTGCGCCCAGACCGTCTGAGACGGTGTTTCCCACACCCGCGCCCAAGATTGCACCCACCTGTCCATTACCTTTAAAGAATCGATCTATCTCCAATCCTGTGTATGCACCCAGAATGAGAACCCCGTTGTCTACCATGCCAAAGATTAAGCCTGGAATTAGAAAGTCACTCATCAGACACCTCCTCTTTTACTAATAGTTCTGCATAAGCAAGTGGAAAAAGACCAGAAATTATATGTTCACCATTAATCCACACTTCCCATACATCAGCATCTAAATTCGTTTCTTCTAAGTGTTTAGCGTACACTTCGTCTAGCTCCCTAGAAAAAAATCCGTTTTCATGCGTTTCCTCGTCATGCTTTATTTCTACATTTAGTTCACTCATCATCAGACACCTCCTCTACAGATTGAACTTCTTCAGAATAAGTGTCTTGATCTTGAGAACCCCACTCACACATGGGTACAGAATCTAAAGCAATATCTATTGCTTCCTGTTCGTTGTTAGCCTCAACTGTTTTTTCTACTTTATAGGTGTAGCTACCTTTTACTTTAAACCTCATCAGACACCTCCTCCTCTATTAAAATCCTAATCTCATTTTTTGCATTTTCAAAACAAGCGCCTTCATCACCCATGCAGCATAAATCTTCATGAATGACATTTTTGTTTTGGTCATAAATTCGATAGCCGTAGTTGCCTATCTCATCGCCACTTAGAATGTCCATGTCCTCTGTCTTTTCATATTCAACAAATTTAGGATCGGGTTTCAGCTGTAGTATTTCTACGACCATGTTGTTTATTTTTGTAGTACCTAAAGAAATTTTAGACTTTACGGAGTCAACGCCAGAATTTTGATTCTCTGGTAAATCTTTGTTCTCGTTCATTATTTTTCTCCCTAGTAGTTATAAAATAAACAGTAGTTTTTCTACTGTATGTATATTATTGCATAGAAAGGCTATATATATCAAGGAGTATATTGAAGTTAAGAAAAAAAACTGTAACTAGGTTTTATACAATAGTTTAATCGGAAACCCCCCTTCGCATCCTCTTGATGCTCTTTTGAAATGAAAAAGGGGGAGAGATCAGCTGTGGACTGGACGCGACATCTGCGCCCGGCCTAATAATCTGCGATCGTCTGCGTGCTTTGGAAATCTGCGAACGCCTGGAGTCATTTTAACTACTTTGGAGAATAGAAATCCCCAGGCGCTGCTTTTCTTAGGATAAATTATCGAATCATCCTTTGGGAGAGTTTGCAGAATAGCAGAAATCTGCGGCTTATACAATCTGCGCCCCCCCTCTATGATAGTACCCAACAAAGAAAACATCAGGTGATGTTTCCCTTGCCGGTCCCGTGAGCTGGAAAGCCCACCATATTGGACCGCCCGGCGTGCTGGCAGAGCTGGCAAGTTTTACAGGTCACGTTATCCTGGTAAGTGGCCGGACAAATGTTAACTTTATTGCCCACCCTGGTGGTGATCGTGTGATTAAACGCCTGGTCCGCCGGGACAATCACTACCACCGGGCCAATTCCCAGGGCTTGCAACTGGTCGGCGTGGTCCAGACTATCGGCGGACAGGTTCACGGTGAACCCGTTATCATTAGCGTGTTTAATTTTAGCGTGGTTCTTTTTGATTTTGTGCTTGTGGGTATAGGTGAAGCCCTTTTTTCCTTTGTTAGCTTTTACCAGGCTTTTGAGCTTCCGCCCATCGATCCAGTCCCCGGAACCGGCCAGGTCCCCGGCTTGATTGTGCCGCCAAAAAGTCCCGGCTGCCATTGCTTCCACTTCCTGGATGAACTGCTTGAAACTCTCACCCCGTAATTTTTCCGATACTTTCCGCCAGTGCATGGCCAGATGTCCATGTTTGGCGTAACAAGTCCCGTCATTCAATGGACAGCTCGGCGGGCAGCTTTTGTCTTCGGTGGTTGATACCGGGATAGGCCCGGTTTTTACATTCGATGATTTTTTTGTCAAGTGAGTATGCATTATTATCTCCAAAATAATTTAAAATGTAGCTTCATTATACTACGGTTTTATACTTAAAGTAAACAACAAAAGCAGCTATTTCATGGGTACCTGGGCTATTGCGTGGCCTTTGAAAACGCTTTAAACGCGACCTGGTGCGCCCGGTTCTGTCTGCGCCCGGCTAAAATCTGCAATCTGCCCCCTATGAT
>VTLG01010355.1_pt1 | contig 10059 bp, 14 predicted proteins | sample 4694571 | NCBI WGS metagenome assembly VTLG01 (sample SAMN12604809, study PRJNA352737) | marine metagenome | biome: ENVO:00000447; feature: ENVO:00000209|ENVO:00000569|ENVO:01000036; material: ENVO:00002151; isolation source: viral sequences binned using virsorter ... | reverse complement strand
AACGGCCTCAATGGACATTAAAAAAGATGCGTGGAATCAAACACTTGGCACCGGTAGAGTCAGATTATGGGATCACTTTGGTGCTACAAATATAGATAATGTCATTAGTAAGATACAATATTTGTCTTCTGGACTAGCATGTAAGTATATAATTGTTGATCATCTGCATATGATTGTTGGTGCTCATGAGGGTAACGATGAACGACGAGCCATAGATACAATCATGACCAGACTCAGAACTCTTGTGCAAGAGCAAGGTATACATCTCATGCTTGTATCTCATCTGAGACGAACACTACCACAGAACAATACAGCTGAGGAGGGAGGAAGCATATCTCTAGCTGACCTCAGAGGTTCACATGGTATTGCTCAGTTATGTGATATGGTGTTTGCTTTGATACGAAACGGACAAGCTGATACTGAAGACAAACGAAACTTAACAACGATACGAGTATTGAAAAACAGATTCAGTGGAGAGACCGGCCCCTGTTGTTGGTTGAAATGGGACAAAAATACTGGTAGGATGGAAGAACAAAAACAGCCCGAACCAGTAGGAGAGAGTGATACAGATGCCGTCTTCCTTTAAATATACAGTATTAGATATAGAAACCGATGAGATACCGGTCACAAAGATACATTGTATATGTTGCATGGATTTCGAAACGGGAGAAACAAAAGAGTTTATTGATAACCTTGACGAGTTTGTAGAGTTTCATAAACAAGACCCGGAAAGAATATATATTATGCACAACGGTGTCAGCTTTGATGCTATCGTTCTTAGCCGACTACTACAGATTTGTTTACCACCAAAAAGAGTATGGGATACAATGCTAGCTTCACAGATGATACAACCACACAGAGATGGTGGCCATAGCTTGAAAGCCTGGGGCGAACGATTACAATGTGAGAAGATAGACTTCAAGGATAACTTTGAAACATACAGCAACGAGATGCTCTACTATTGTCGTCAGGATGTAGCCCTGACTCGTAAACTAGCCCAACATCTACAGCCGTTGCTCAAACCATTTGGTAAAGCACCGGTGAGACTAGAACATAAAGTCAGACACATAATTACACAGCAAGAACTCAACGGTTTTTACCTTGACCAGAAGAAAGCATCAATGCTGATGGCTGATCTTGAGGACAACTCCGGTCAGATAAAACAAGACTTACAGAAAATATTTCCACCAATAATAACAGAGAGATACAGTGACAAGACCGGTAAACGATTAAAAGATAACGTTGAAGTATTCAATCCAAACTCTCGTCAACAAATAATAAAACGATTGAAAGCTGTGGGGTGGCAGCCCGATCCTCAACGACTAACCCCAAAAGGACAACCTATAGTGGACGAATCGGTGCTTTCAGAGATTGATTTATCTGAAGCTAAAAAGATGTCAGAGTTTTTATTGATGCAGAAAAGGGTATCACAAATAAAATCATGGCTTGAAGCTGTAGGACCAGACAGCCGGGTGCATGGCAGAGTTATAACAATCGGCTGTGTGACACACCGTATGAGTCATTATAGTCCTAACATGGCACAGATACCCGCAAGTTATTCTCCGTATGGCCCAGAGTGTAGAGATTGTTGGACAGTAGAAGACCCGGTAAATTATTGTCTTGTTGGTTCAGATGCCTCGTCACTAGAGATACGATGCTTTGCCCACTACCTTGATAATCAAAAGTATACAGACATTGTTGTTGGTGGCGACATTCACAACGTGCACAAAGAAGCTTTGGGTTTAGCTGATCGATCAGTATGTAAAACTTGGCTGTATGCTTATATCTACGGAGCCGGTAATGAAAAGCTAGGCAAAGTCGTTGGTGGTGGTATGTCTGAGGGCAAACAACTACGAGATAAGTTTGAGTCAGCCTTTCCAATGATAAGAGAACTAAAGAATAAAATTACGGCTATGATACGATCCAACCACGGTAACATAAAAGCTATTGATGGCAGACTTTTAGAATGTCGAAGTGAGCACTCAGCTTTAAATGTTTTATTACAAAGCTGTGGTAGTATTGTATGCAAACATTTTCTTTGTGAGATTGATCGCATGGTCAAAGAGAAAAAGTTAGATGCAAGACCGGTAGCCAATGTGCATGATGAAGTACAGTGGGAGGTCAAAAGAGATCAAGCCGAAGAGTTCGGTCAGATTACTAAACAAGCTATGAAACAAGCTGAAAAGATTTTACAGTTCAACTGTCCTTTAGATAGTGAATATCATATTGGGACAACTTGGAAAGAAACTCATTGACAACTATTTTTTTATGTGTTAGTGATAAGACTTAATATTAATAGACTTATATATGGATAAGTCACAACTTTAAAAGGAGAAATACATGGCAAATTCGTCAAAGAACGATAGACCAAAGGATGTTATCGTCCAAGGTATCTGTCATTACAATCACTTATTTGAACCCGACAATACTTTTCCACCACCAAAGTTTAAGATTACTTTGCAAGTGGATGATAAAAATAAAAAGACACTTGAGTCTTTGGGTTTAAATGTAAAAAGTTCTGATACTAAACCGGAACTTGGCAATTACATTGAAGCTAAAACAAACTTCTATAAAAAAGATGGAACTGAAAATCCCATCAAGCCGAGGGTGTTTGATACGAACAACAGACAACTAACTATGCAAGACTTACCAAACGGCCGTCTTGGTCGTGGTACAGAAGTGTATGTTAAGTTGAATCCATACCCATACACGTCACCTACAGGATCAAAGGGAGTTACAGCTATCCTTCGTTCTGTAAAAATAATTAAATTTGTGGCAGACACAAGCTCTGGTGCAGAGGACTTTCCTGAAGTCAATGCTCCACCAGTGGCTGAAGAATCAGCTACATTTAATTAGGAGTTATCGTGGCGACTATTGATACACTAGTACAAGATATTTATCGGTTGTTTGATGCCGGTGGTGTTGAACCTACAGATGAACAGCTTGAAGCTTTTTCAAAGTCGGTCACGAGTTCTATTAGAAATTCTTTCCGGTATAAACCAAATGAGTCACGAGGACTTCGTATGTCGGCTCTTGGTAAACCGGAGAGACAATCTTGGTATGAATGTCATCGTCCCGATCTACGAGAACATTTGACAGCCGAAACAAAAATAAAGTTTTTATATGGCCATATACTAGAAGACTTGTTGTTATTGTTTGCTCGTATGGCGGGACATGATGTTACCGAAGAACAAAAAGAATTAGAACTTGATGGTGTTAAAGGACACAAAGATGCGACCATTGATGGTTGGGTGTGTGATATTAAAAGTGCCTCAAGTTTTGGATTTAAAAAATTTAAAAGTAATAACTTAACAAAAGAGAACGATTCTTTTGGTTATCTGTATCAAATCAAAGCTTACGGAGAAGCTGAACAAAACGACAAGCTTTGTTTCTTAGCTATCGATAAACAGTTTGGACATATAGCTGTATGCACTCCGGATAAAAAAGAACTGCCGGATGTAAAAGAAAAGATAGCTAAACTTAAAACTTGTCTTGAGTCAGACACACCACCACCGAGATGTTATCCCGATGAAGCTGATGGAGTTACCGGGAACAGGAAACTAGGTGTAAATTGTTCTTACTGTTCATTTAAGAATGAATGTTGGAGTGACTCTAATAAAGGTAAAGGATTACGAAAGTTTATTTATAGCAATGGTCCTCGTTGGTTGACAACGGTTAAGAACGAACCTAAAGTTCCCGAAGATATTCCCTAATGTTTAGCCGCATAAAGAAAAAAAAGGTAAAAGGAATTACCTTTCGGTCTATGTTTGAATCAGAAGTTTGTAAAAAACTTATGGACGATAAAGTATTTTTTGAATATGAAACATTGACTATACCCTTTTCAATTCCCGAGTCTTATCACACTTATGTGCCGGACGTTGTACTTGGCAATGGTATAATTATTGAGATTAAAGGTCAGTTAACACTTGCAAATAGGGATAAACATTTGTATATACAAAGACAGTTGCCAAAGCTAGACATCCGTTTTGTTTTGCAGAATTCTAAATCAAAACTTTACAAAGGAAGTAAAACAACTTATGCTCAATGGTTAGACAAACATAATTTTTTATGGGCAAATAAAACAATACCTCAAGAGTGGATAGATGAAGAACCAAAAGAAGAACCAGACAGATTATTTCTCAAAAGAAAAAGCAAGTCGTATAAGTATCGATCTCTCGACCAGTACAGAAAGGGAAAATCATGAAGGAGAAAACGAAAGAACTTTATTCAGAGCCATCATCTATCAAGCACTTTTGGATGCTAGTGCTACCGAAATCACTAGCAAAGAAAACATGGTCATTCAGCAAGATGCTGTACGATGGTTCACTAAAACTGCTGGGGTTACTGCTTCTTGGTTTGTTGATGTCTGTGATCTTGCTAATCTTAATTATAGTCAAGTTCGTGACTTTGCTGGTCGACTCATCCGTGAACCTGAAAAGGTTGATTTTGAACGAAAAAGGTTGAATGTGCTTTTAAATATGAGACATGGAGAAGACAATGGCAAATAACGATCCGGTTAATCACCCGGCTCATTATATAGCAGACGACGGTATAGAATGCATAGATGCGATTGAAGCCACCCTTACACCTGAAGAATTTAGAGGGTACTTACGAGGGCAAGTTATAAAATATACTTGGAGATGTAACTATAAAGGAAAACGATTAGAGGATTTAGAAAAGGCTGAATGGTATTTAAAAAAATATATTAACATATTAAAGAAAGGGTAATAATCATGGATCCGGTATCTATAATAGTGGGATTGGCTATGAATATTTATACATTAAGTAACATAGATTTTTTTCATCAACGAGCTATCAATGAAAAAACAATGAATTGTGAATGGGAGTACGTTGGTAAAACAAAAGCTGATCCAAACAATGCTAGCTTAACTGTTTTTGGTAATGTGTTTTTTAAACACAAATGTGAGAACAAAAAAGATGGTACTGATACAGAACAATAAGTCTCCTTTTCGAACGACAGAATATGACAAATGGGACAATCCAGCTAAACAAGCCGTTAGAAATTTTTTATTAGGGCTTGGTTGTCAGTTGTCATCTGATATCGAGGACTACAATGCCGATATAAAAGTAGTAGAACCAGAAGTATCCTATCATGAGGTTGAAGTTAAGCCGGGATGGGTAAATGATTGGCCTCCGACATGGGATACAATACACATTCCTTACCGTAAAAAAAGATTAATTGACATGCAAGATTTACCAGATCGGTTAACCTTTTATGTTTTGCGTAAAGATTTGCAAAAAGCTTGGGCCATAAAAGGCTCGGAGTGTATACAAATTGTGCAGGTTCCTAATAAATTTGTTTCTAGTGGAGAATATTTCTTTAATATACCGGTAAAAAATGCTACACTTATTGACTTACGATAACTTTCCGTTTTTAGAGTTTTTTGCAGCCACCGGAGCTTGTCTTTCGGTGTACCTGTACGGCAACGGATCAAAAAAAGCCCCATGGGTTGGACTTGTGTCTCAAACTTTTTGGTGGTGGTGGGCTATTAGACACGGACTATATTTTATAATGTTGTTAAATATATTTATGACTATAACTCACATAAGAAATATATTTAAAATGAGAAGGAGAAAAACAAAATGATGAAAAAATTACCAACTGTTTATCAACAATTTATACATAAGTCTAGGTATGCTAGATGGTTGCCGGAAGAAAAAAGAAGAGAAGAATGGCACGAAACGGTAGGTAGGTATTTTGATTTCTTTGAAAAACATTTAGAAAAAAATTGTAAATATAAATTAGATAAAAAAACAAGAGAGTACCTTGAGAATAAAGTTTTAAATTTAGAAGTTATGCCGTCCATGAGAGCATTAATGACAGCCGGGCCGGCTCTTGAAAAAGAGAACATTGCCGGGTATAATTGTTCTTATGTACCGGTAGATCATCCGAAAGCTTTTGATGAAATACTTTATGTACTTATGTGTGGGACGGGAGTTGGTTTTAGTGTTGAAAAAAAATATACCGAACATTTGCCTAGTGTTGCTGATGATTTCCATGATACAGAATCTGTTGTCGTGGTCAGAGATTCTAAACTCGGTTGGGCAAAAGCATTTCGGGAAGTCATTACATTATTGTATGCCGGGCAAATTCCCAGGTGGGATATATCTAACGTGCGGCCAGCAGGAGCACGGCTTAATACTTTCGGTGGAAGAGCTTCGGGTCCTGCACCACTCGTCGACCTCTTCAACTTCGCCATCGAAACCTTTACTAAAGCCAAGGGTAGAAAACTTACCTCGTTAGAGTGTCACGATCTTGTCTGCAAAGTCGGTGAAATTGTTGTGGTTGGTGGTGTTAGGCGATCGGCTATGATTAGTTTATCTGATCTTAACGACAGAGATATGAGAGATGCTAAGTCTGGAGAGTGGTATAGGGTTGAGGCACAAAGAGCTTTATCAAACAATTCAGCTGTGTATGAAACAAAACCAGACAACATTGGTACATTTATGGAAGAGTGGTTAGCTCTATATAAATCAGGTAGTGGTGAACGAGGTATATTTAATAGACAAGCATCAAAGACAGTTGCCGGCAGAAACAAAAGACGTGATGATAACTTTGAGTTTGGAACTAACCCATGTTCAGAAATAATTTTACGACCTTTCCAATTCTGTAACCTATCCGAAGTTGTTGTTCGTGCAAATGATTCTGATGAAGCACTGTTAGATAAGGTCGAGGCAGCTACTATCCTTGGTACAATGCAAGCTACTTTAACAAGTTTTAAATATCTTCGTCGCCAATGGAAAGATACTACAGAAAAAGAAAGACTTCTCGGGGTATCATTAACAGGAATCATGGATCATCAGATATTAGCCGGGGATATTCATAACATAACTCGTTTGACTGAACTGTTAAAAGAAATGAAACAGAGAGCTGTTGAGGTTAACAAGACGTGGGCAAAACGGTTTGACATCAACCAAGCTACAGCCATCACTTGTGTCAAACCATCTGGTACAGTATCACAATTAGTTAATGCTGCATCGGGTATCCATGCTCGACATAACGAACATTACATTAGAAGAGTGAGAGGTGATAAGAAAGACCCATTAACACAATTTTTACAATCTCAAAATATACCAACAGAAGATTGTGTTATGAAGCCAGATGCAACAGCTGTTTTCTCATTTGTTGAAAAAGCACCAAGCCGTTGTATAACCCGTAATCAACGAACAGCTATTGAACAATTAGATCATTGGTTACTATATGCACTACACTGGTGTGAGCATAAACCAAGCATAACTATATCAGTAAACGAAGATGAGTGGTTAGGTGTAGCTGATTGGTGTTGGACAAACTTTGATGATCTTAGTGGTGTATCTTTTTTACCTAACTTTGGGCATGTATATCAACAAGCACCGTACGAAGATATTGACAACGATACCTATAATAAGTTAAAACAGAATCAGCCAGATGAAATAAGCTGGAGTGATTTAGCACTGCATGAACAAGATGATAACACTAAGTCCTCCCAAACTCTTGCTTGTAGTGCTAACTCATGTGAGATAGTCGATGTATAAACCATATGTAGTCATACCTAATGTTGTTCCGGAAAAGCTTTGCGACGAAATGATCAAAGAGTCGAAGCACTATGACGATCAGCTAGCTGGGGTTATGTGGAAAGATAAACCAGATTTAAAGAAAGATAGAAATTCTAATGTTAGATTTTATCCTCTTGATCATTGGATTGTGCCTAAGCTTTGTGATTTAGCCAATACAGTAAATGAAGAACATTATAATTTTAAAGTAACAAATTTACAATGTCCTCAATTTACAGAGTATAAAAAAGGACAACATTATAAATGGCACAGAGATATTTACCCGCCTGAAAAAGATGGTCCTTACCCCGGACTAGTTAGAAAGTTGTCTATGTGTATTCAGCTGTCAAACTTTGAGGATTACAAGGGCGGAAATTTTTTTATAAAAGACTTTAATAACAAACAACACAAACCGGAGGAGTTTAAAAATAAAGGAGACTTGTTAGTGTTTCCTTCTTTTTTACTTCATCAAGTAACAGAAATAAAAGGGGGTAAACGATACAGTTTGGTATGTTGGTTTATGGGGCCGCCATTTCAATAAAGAATTTAATTTTTCGACCTTGGGGCACTTATCGTGTATTAAAATCTACTGCAAAAATGGTAGCAAAGATATTACATGTGTATCCAGACAAGGCAATGTCAGTTCAGTACCATAAATATAGAAATGAGCACTGGAAAATTATTGATGGCGAAGCAACGACCCTCATAGGAGACCACTGGTGGACTTTTACACGTGGTCATAGAGTTTATATACCCAAAAATACTGTTCATTGTGTACGGGCTTCTAATGGGCATCTACGCATATTCGAGGTTTGGGAGGGTGAAAAACTAGATGAAAACGATATAATAAGGATAAATCATGATTATAGTAGTGAGTGGGGGCTTTGACCCTCTACATTCTGGACATATAAATATGTTCAAACAAGCAAATGAACTAGGACCTGTATGGCTTTTGTTAAATACAGATGAATGGTTACAAAAAAAGAAGGGATATAATTTCTTATCGTACAAAGAAAGAGAAATAATTCTAACATCTAATAAATTTATTGCCCGAGTTATTAAAGCAACAGACAAGGATGATACCGTAGTAAATAATTTAAAAGGGTTTGTCAAGAATGGTTTGGAGTTTGTTTTTGCAAATGGTGGGGATAGAATTCCTACCACCACACCAGAGATGGCTTATTGTTTTGAACACAACATCCCTATGCTGTTTAATATAGGTGGAGTCAAAACTGAATCTTCTTCAAAAATTATTCGTAATTTACTTGACCAAGCTACGAAATAATATATACTCTTAATTGAAACAACGTCGTCAAAAGGATCTCTAGGGGTGGGACCGTAAACCCCTAGAGATTTAACTCCTTAAATGTGATTTAGGTCCTAGTTGTTTTCGATGTCTAAGACCTAACTTCTTATATCTCCTCTTTGTTTTCTTTACTGGATTATACTCTACTCTTTGAAATTTTTTTACCATAATATTTAACAGGGTTTCTGTAACCTAATAACCTATGCCTATTGTTTGGGAATCGTTCCCCACTACAATCTTGTAAAGTTAATACTTCAATCTGTTTCGCCAATCCCTTTGATCTCCCCTTGGGGTTTGTATTTGTTTTTCACACACATGATCACTGTGTGTCGTTATAACTATATTATCTTTATCGGTGCAAGTATAAAAGCATTTGACAGAATCTTCTCCAAAAAAAGGCTCAACTCTTTTTTCTTTATGGAGTCTACAAGTTACAAAGTATTGGTTACGTTGATCGTACAGTCTACCGTTGGTAGCCACGGCTGGAGTACAGAACGAAAGTAATAGGGGGAGCACTAAGGCTCCCACCATACTATTTCTCTGCACATGCATAGCTATTGATCTCAAGACCTATTGCTATTTCTGTGATTATTGGTTTAGACCACATAGTCAACTCCATTTGTTATAGTTAACAAACAGTGCTGGTTGCCATTGAAAGACCGCAGTCCACTGATATTTATATATTACTTCCTCATGTTCTCTCTTGCAACCCCTTTTGATTTTTCAAAAGAACGTAAGCCACCCATTCCGAGTAAAGCTATCGTTAACGAGATAAGCTCACCAGTATCTATGAAGTTTGGCATGTTTATTTCTGGGGCAAACAAGGCTGTGAACCAAGTCATAAGTGGTAATATAAAAAAGTTTACAAACAAACCAATAGCACACACCCACATAATAGCTGGACGTGCCCCGGCAACAAACATACTTGGATGTTTAGCTGCTTCGGTGTTGGCCTTAGCTTGTTCTTTGGCTAGAGCATTAGCATGTTTCTCTGACATGGTAGCTATATCATGAGCTAGTCTAGCTTTCTGATCTTTGTCTTCTATAAATTTATCCAGTAGACCAGTAACTGGACCTATTAATGCTGTTAACATTACTCTGTCCCTTCTTCAAGTTTCTCTAGTATAACATTCTTTAGTTGGTCCATCAAAACATAGGACATATGTAAGTTAACACTACCGGCAAAGTAATCAGACAGA
>VTLG01008645.1_pt1 | contig 10060 bp, 11 predicted proteins | sample 4694571 | NCBI WGS metagenome assembly VTLG01 (sample SAMN12604809, study PRJNA352737) | marine metagenome | biome: ENVO:00000447; feature: ENVO:00000209|ENVO:00000569|ENVO:01000036; material: ENVO:00002151; isolation source: viral sequences binned using virsorter ... | reverse complement strand
AAATTTCTATTACTAGTATTTGTTACAACTTTACAATTTCCCTCTGAAAAAGTTGCACTTTGAATATTATCTAAAGGATTTAATGTAGCAAAATTATTTGTACAAGTATCTGTTGTAACATCTATTGCGGCTAAATTAGTAACTGCAAAATGTTGATCTTGACCACTTGTATCTGCACCGATTCCACTTGAATTTTGACTTGTTCCTGTTTGTTTAAATTCAAGATAAAAACCATTATTACCATAAGTTCCATCATATTTTTTTGGAATCCAAACTCCATTATCATTAAATTCTCCAAAATCTGTTTGATCTTTTTGAACTCCGTCAATAAAGTGCATTTCAGCTAAATAACCATCAAAAAATTGTGTTGAGTTTACTTGCATCATTCCAATCGCTGTTGTTGACCCATTTCTTCCAATTTCAAATGTAGCATTTTGGTTGTAAACTGGTGAGCCATCAAAACTTGTATCTCTTTCTCCATTAACATACAATTTTACTCCGTCTGCTAATGATGATTGAGTTGTATCAATGGCTACTACAATATGATACCAAGCACTAATATCTCTAAATTTTCTGTTTGTAATTATTTGAATTGCATCACTACCACTTGCAACATTATTTACTTCAATCCCATTTGTGTCCCCTCTAAAACCTACAAGTTTATCGTTAAAATTACTTGTTGTAGAGGCACTAACAACCGCATGATTAGAACTCAAACTTGATCTTTTTACCCAAAAACTTATAGTAAATGTTTTTCTATTACCTGTTGGTTCTTGAGCAAATTCTCTTGTTAATCTTGGGCTATCATCATCATTAAATCGTAGTGAATTGCTTACTTCATAACCTGTATCTAATTGATTGCCACCTATTGCAAAAGGCATTTAATCGTCCTTAATTGGAAATTCGCCTAATGGTCTTGTAATGCTTCCATCTTCTTGTTCTGTATAACTAAACAAAGCGGCAAGTTCATCAACATTTGAAACTGCATCTATTTGATCTTGCATAGAATTACATTTAGTTCTTACTGATGCTCTCCAAGTTTTCCAACCACTATTGATAGTTCCACCTGTTTCTTTGGCTCTTATTACTCGCCAATCACTAGGTGCAAGTAATCCTGCACATTGATTGTCAATCATTTCTTTTTTTACATACTTTAAACCTCTTGTGGCTACATCACCTACATCTTCACCTTCTGGAATTAGACCATCAGTTTTGTCTTGTTCTGTCCATAAAGTATCATCAATATTTTTTGCTGTTGCAGTTCCATAAGTTCCTGTAACTTTACCACTAGCAAAAGCATAAGTAATATTTGTATTGATATACCACTCCTCATCTTTTCTATTAGTGTTGTCTATCTCAACTGTGTAGATACCTATTGCGTTTCTTTCTGCTTCAGACCACAAAATATATATTGAAGCTGGATATTGAATACCATCAATGGTAATTCCTTTATTGCCATTTGGCATTTGTGTAATTTTATTATCTTCTACTAATGCAAACATATTACGATAAAGTTAAGTTAAGGTTTCTACCAACTTCTAAAAATTTAGAACCATTATATCTAAAGACAAATAAATCTCCTTTAGAAGCAGTTGTTGTTAGTGTTGGTGCTGTATCATCTTTGAATTCATAGACAGCATTGAATGAAAGTGTTCTACTGCCTGTTCCATCTTGTATAACTAATAAAGAAACAAACTGACCAGCAACTCCATTTGTTCCAGCACCTAAAGCTCTATTACCACCAAGAGTTACTTTTGCAACAGGACTAGATTGTACGTCCCAAGCAACAGTTGAGCCATCAGTTAGAGTTGCTTCAGGGAAGTAAGCGGCATCATTAAATTTAAATTTACCTGTACCTTTTGTTGACAATGATAAACCAACATTTGTATCTCCACCATCTACTGCTAAACCTACATCATTACCTGTAGCCGCATTTGTAAGTTCTGCAAAATTTACAGCACTAGCAGTTGTTTGAAATATTAGCTGTTCATTGTTGTTTTCATCAAATAAACCATGAGCATCATCAATTTTTATATTTGCTGAGTTTGTGTCTAAGTCTCCACCAAGCTGAGGGGTAGTATCACTAACAATATCAAATGATACTGTACTATCAATAAAATTTATTGTGTTAGCTGAAGTATCTACAGTAGCAAAACTTATATCATCAGAACCATCAAAGAATTTAATTTCTAAAGAATTTGACGCTGAGTTAGTAGTATCTAGCCAAATAGTTCCTGTAGTTGCTGAACTTGGTCTTGATGTGCCTGAGTGCATAGAGTTTAATGCACCTAAGATATTATTTAATTCTGTTCTAAAAGCTGAAAACCCTTGATTTGCTAAAGAAACATCTGAAACTTGACTCATATATATCCTATAAACATTTATGAAGAACTTTTCAACCCATGACCTACAGCCACAAAGTCAAAAGTTCTATTTATATTTGTGCCACTTGAATTTTTAAAATCTATGTCAAAACCTGTAATAGCTTTGTTTGATATAGTAAAAAAATCTCCTGTAGCCATATTCTGTGCCGCTATCCCTATTGATGGTATTGCAAAGAAAGGACTTGTAAAAGCAACAGATTTTGTAGAAGTACCACTAGCTACATCTTCCCCTGTTTCTTGTCTTTTTTGCATTTTTACGTCAATAGAAATACCAGATACAAATGCTCTTGTTTTAAAATTTTTATTTGCTAATCGCAACCTAAATTTAAAATATCTTCCTTTAAATGTAGTAGAAGTATTCATAGGTTGAAAACTTGTTGCATTATCTAAAGAAGTTGTTGAAGTAGCAATCTGTAATTGTACTGTTGCATTTGTTGGGTCATTACCATCAAAAGGTGCTGGTGCATCATCAAATAGACTTGCACCTCTTCCATCATCAAATAAATCGTATGGGTCCTCAATTTGATCTATGGTTATGCTTTTTATAAAAGATACATCAAATATACCTGTTAAAGATAAAGTTTGTGCAAGTGTATAAAAACCCTCGTTGTCAATATTATCATCAGCACCACCTAAATCAAAATCTCCTGATGCATCATCAAAATTACCTGTAACATCATCAAAGTCATTTAAAGTATCTAAAACAATAGAAGTTGTTCCTGAACTATCTGTTAGTGCTGTATCTGAGTCAAAAGTTCCAGCAGTTATGTCCTCTGTCAAAGTTTGTATATCTTTGAAATTATTTGTTGCTGAAGCAATATTAGAATAGATAATTGTTTCATTGTTAGACTCGTTTCCTAATTTATCTACTGCTTTGATACAAAATGCACCATCTCTTACATTTGTAGTAATACTTGTTCCTGATGTTCTAGGAACTTGAAGCCAATTTACCGATTTATTCCATTGAGCATTGTTGGTTACATTTTGATAACGTATTTCATAAAAAGAAATATCAAGGTCAGTATTTGCGTCCCAATTTAACTGCATTTGAGAACTGCCAAGCATATTCACAGAAAAGTTTGTAACATCATTTGGTGGTTCAGTAGCACCAACTATTTTTCTATTTTCTGTAATTGTAGAGGAAGAAGAACCTAAAGAATTTATTGCTCTGCATCTTACATTATAAGTTGCATCATCTATAACATTTAATAGTTCATAGTTGAGTTCTGTTCCTTGACCAATAATTTTAAAGTTTGCTTCAGTAGAAAGTTTTGCTTCTACTACATAATACTGAACAAATTTATCTGTAGATGCACCTATTGCTATATTCAATCTTGTTATTACTGTTCCCTCTGAATATTCTACAAGTTCATCTGTCAATGTAATACTAGCTGGTGGTTGAACTACAAAGGGATTAGGTAAAGTAGTATCAGGTATAGTTGGTACTTCTTGTTGAGTTCCAAAAGTATAATAACTATCTTGATGTTCTGTAAGTTGTAATGCAACTGTACTATCTCCATTTATTGTAGTTGATAAGACTCTAAAAGGTTTTGCTGAAAAAGATGGTGTAGCATGAGTTATATTCACTATATCCCCAACTACTAACTCCATAGCATTTGCATCAGCAGTAAGTGAAACATCTAAACTTGACCTTGATCTTCTTAAAATTATCTCAGCCATTTCTTGTGCCTGATATGGATTTGTAATAGTTGGCATATCAAATCTGCCCTCTAATAAAATACCACCATCAGCAGTTTTCATCGTTGCGTGTTGATCTGCTGTAGCTTGTCCAGTTTCATCTACAGGTGGAAACTGTGCCTCATCTACTTGGTAATTTTTATCAGGATTAACAAATGTTACTATAACTCTATTATATCGTTCATTTTTGTTTTTACTTGATACTCCTATTCCACCAATAATATTATCTTCAGTAAGAGTTATTGATGCACTACCTGAAGTTTCTACTGTTACTTGATATTTTCCAGCAGTAAAATTTAAAAAAGCTCTTGAACCTGTTAAAAATTTTTTTGTGTTATCTATTACTTTTTGTGATGTATCAATAACTGCATGACTATCAATTAAATCAATTTGAGATGCACCAGAAAAGGGTGTTATATTTGCATCACAAATGTCTCCAGCAGTTTGAAAGTCAGCATAATTACTATCAAAATAAGCATTAGCTATACCCATTCCATATCTGTCATTTCTTAAATAATCTAGAAGTTGATAAATTGGATTGTCTGAATATTCCCATGTAGAACTTGTATCTTCTCTATGTGAACCTGAGCCACCTGTTTTTGTTCCATCAAGATTTGGATTATAAACTTTTTTACCTTGTACTAAGGCTTGAACTGTAGGGATAGAACCAAATGCGTCTGAGTTCCACTCAAAACGAAAAGAAATATAAGCTATACCTCTAAGTCTATGATTTGAAGTCCATGATGTAAGTGTACTAAGTAGACTACAAGCTGTTTGTGAGTCTGAACCAAAATGAGGTCTTACTTTAATTAAACTCTCTGAGTTTTTGTAATAATTTGAGTCTGAACTTGCTACATTTCTCTCTGTATCATCAGCTAAATCTCCATCAAAGGTTACTTCATTATCATTGATAAATATTTTTGTTATGTCGTTTATTTCGCCCTCTCCCAAAACAAAAGCCATATATAAATATTGATTGTCTGTTCCTGAAGTTTCTAAAAAAACTATTGTTCCACCAACTTTTCTTGTTCCATAAATAATCGGTATTTGACCATTAGCTGAAGTCTTGTTTACTAAAACACCTTTTGCTATATTTTCTGGTGTAGTATCAAAGTTAAATTCAGGGTCATCAGGTTTTCTTAACCATGTAATTGCTGTAGAGACTATGCTTATAATAGAAAGTATAGGACTTAAAAAAGGAACAAATTTAGCAATAGCTTTTCCTACTGCTGGCGGTATAAATCTATCAAAAAAACTTTTAAAACCCATTACTCTCTACCCCATCTTATATCTTGAACAGTTAATGCACTAAATTCAAAACCTTTATCTCCACTAAAAAATCTTTGTTGAGAATTGTTGCTTGTTCTTCTACCTGAAACCTTTTCAAAATTACCCCAATGTGAAGTAATATCTAATCCTATCACAGCTTGAGTTGTATCATCTTCTATTGAATAAGCATTAACGAAACCACTAAACAATAAAAATGGGTCAGCTATCAATGCATTAGAACTATTTAAAAAACCTCTATATATTTGAACAGTATCATTTATTATGTTTTCATTTAAGGCTATTGATATAAAACTTTGATCTACTCCTGATAAAGTAAGATTAAAAGAGTTTTTTATAGGGGTTGAACCCTCTTGAGTATTACCAATTCCTAAAATATGACCTGATGCGGTATATGTTCTTGATGTTCCTGATACGTCTGATGTAAGTGCAAAACCACAATCAGTTATAAAAAGAGGTGTAGCAAAATTTATATCTATTAAATGAACAGGTCTTATATTACCTGTAGCTAACTCAGTTTTTACAGAACTTGATAATCCTCTTGCCATTACAAACTCTCAATAACATCAAACTCATAATTAATTAAAATATTATTATCTTTGTCTATTGTGTTAGTTGGAAACTCTTGCACATCAGAGTTAAGATGTACTGTAAATGTAAGACTATCATAATTTACTTGTTCGTTATCAGATAATGCACTTGTCAAAGGTGGTTCTATTGTAAGAGTTGATGCATTAGAACTTGGGGTTACATCTTCTACAATCATGTAAACTTTTGAATGATTTGCAAATTTTATTAAGTCTCCTGCTTTAAAAGAACCAGCAGTATCAGCCGCATGACCATCAACTGTTATTGTCGTATCTCCAGCAGTGTGTGCATTTACAACTCTTACAGTACCTGTTTCTGAACCCTGAGCATTGAAGTAACTTGGAAATGTAATTGTAAAATTTTCTTTTCCTGATCGTTGTTTTATTATGAAAGCCTGTATAGGTGCAAACTCAGTTCTTGTTTTTAATGGATAACTTAGAGTAAAAGTCCATCTTTGACCATCAATTTGCCTACGGAAAGTTTTGCCACTATCGGTTGTACTACGCAAAGTTCTTTGTTCACTTTGAAAATTAACAGCTTTGAAATCAACACTTGGTAATGCACCACTCATACTACAGCCTGTCTCCCTGTTTCATTAACAGCACTATTTATCAAACTAACAATAGTCCCTCTACTATTAGTTAATAATTCATTAAACCCTCTAGCATCAACTGTATTAATATTAAAGGTAACAGCAACAGGACTACCACCCATTTTATTATTAGCAACAATATTACCTGATTGATTTGGAACAAAAAGCTCTGGACCTTTTTCCCCAACTATAAATGGTTTACCTTGAGATACAGGTCCACCTTTTTCTCTAAAGCTGGTTGATTTGATTTGAGCAACTAAAGCCAAACCTTTTGCTAAAGCTGAAGCCGCAACTCCAATATTGATAGGAAATGGAAATTGTTGAAAAGCATTACTTGCGGCTTTTATCGCATTTATTGTAGCCTCAGCAATTTGAAATCTCTTATATGCTTCAAAAGCAGTTTTATTTAACCCACTTACTGCTTGAAGAGCATCTTTTGTGTTTGTTGTTATTTGTTTTAATCCCTCTTTATTTATTTTTGCTTGTTCAACTGCATCTCTTGAAGCCTGAACACTCATTAAATGACCAAATTGTCTATAGACTTCTAGTTGTTTTTCTTTTTCTTTTCTAATACTTTTTGTTTCTTTAGCTAACATATCAACAGGCATAGGTGCATCTGCTGGTAATGTTAAAGGTACTTCTAAGGGTTTATCTTCACTAATACCCATAATTTGTTTTGTAAGACCTAATATTTTTTCAAGATTTGCTATGACTATAGCCGCACCACCAATAAGAAGATTTTTTTTAACAGCCGCATTGAATGTTAGCATAGCGGCAGTAGATGCACCAATAGCAGTAGCTAGATTTGTAAAGAACATAATTAATTTGAAAGCAATTAAGGTTTTGACAACTGTTATTAATGTATCAAAATTATCTTTTAAAAATATTACTGCTTTACCTGTAGCTGAAACTGCTTTAGCTAATCCTTGTCCAATTTTCATAGCTATATTATCTATTGTCTGACCATTTTGTGCTAAAAAATTATCAAGATCGCCAAATTGTTTTTTAAGCTCAGGAAAGAAACCAGCTTCTAAAATAGTTTTCTTAAAGGTAAAAAATTTATCTCCTATCATTGATAAAGTTCCCTCAAAAGTTTTTGCTAGTTCATCAGTTGCACCACCAAACTCTCCACCTTTACCAAATACTTTTTTAAATGCCTCTGCTGTTTCTTTTGCTGTAACAGTAGCACCAGCTTTAAATCCTAATAAATCTCTAACACCTTTTTCCCTAAATAAATCAGCACTAGCTATACCAGCCGATAAAGACCTTTGTATTTGCTCTGATGTTGTTCTAAAATCTAATCCTGTAACAGCCGCTACATTTCCTGTAATTTCTAAAATATCTGCTAATTCTTCAGCATCTTTTGAAACAACTGATAAAACACCAGCACCAGATTGTATTTGTTCTAAACTAAATGGAACTTTTGCCGCAAATTTAGCCATTTCATCAAAGGCTTTTGCACCCTCTTGAGTAGAACCAAATAAAAATTTCAATCTTACTTGTAATGACTCTATTTCTTTACCTGTATTTACGAGGTTTCTTATTACTAATCCACCACCTAAACCAGCTAAAGCATTTCTAACATTGAATACTGATTGTTTTACCTTATCAAGACCACCTCTGACATTTTTCAAGGCTTGTTGCGATTTATCCTTTGCAACAATATCAATATTTACTCTTTTAGTTGCCATTATTTTTTATTTAGCCTTTGTTGTTGTTCAGCTTTTTCAATTTGTAACTGAAAGTAAGCTAACCACATATTAAACTCTGTAACAGGCATTTGCAATATGTCTCTTACAGACATATGTAGCTTCTCTCCTAAAAATAAAATATTAGAAAGTTCAGGGTCAGAATTTACTTTTTTTTAATGTCTGAAAATGACTCTTGAGATAATATTTCTGAAGCAACTCTTGAAATAACATCAGTATCAGCTTTTATTTTGAATTTAGGCTTATGAGATAAGTCAAACATCTTATCGCCATCTTTAGTTTCTGCTTTTGTAATTATAACATCAACCAACACATTGAGATCACTCTCATTTGCACCTTTGAATATTTTTGCTTTTTCATTCATGGTAAAGGGTCTTACATACATAGCTTTATCGCCAATCAGACCCCACTCAGGAACTTCAATTATTTTTACTTCAAGAGACTCAAAATGGTTTTTGACTCCCTCAAAAAAATCTACTTTGTCTACCACAAATTATTATACTGTTGCTGTGCTTACTCCACCTGTAAATTGGAAAGAGAAAGTTCTGCTAGTAATTCCGTCCATAGTAACTGATGTATCATTACCTGTTACAATAGCTGTACCTGTAAAATATTCATCTCCACTATCAGCACCCTCAGGATATAATTCTAAAGTTGCTGTGTTACCTACTACAAGAAGTTCTTGAGCAGTATCGTCATTATCAAAATGACATTCTACAGTTGCAGTTGCGTCTCCTCTTAATGCTTTATAGGATTTCATTGAGTCAGTTAAAGCTGTATCCTCTACTGTGTCCAAAGTTTGATTGAGAGTAAACGCAGTTACTTCTCCAATCGCATTAGCACCAGATTTTACAACCCCACTTGTTCCTACTTGAGTTGCCATAATTTTACTCCTCTATTATGTTTGTTTCCTCTTCTTCTAAATCATTTTTCAAAAGAGGTCTATCTTCTTTTTTATCTTTCTTGAAACCTTTTGCAAGAAATTTATCTAATTGATCTTCATATATCTCTACTTGGTTCTCTCCATCAGGAAAGTATATTTTTATTCTTTTAGCCATTATGAAGTCCCCCTAACAAATTCATATAAAACTCTTACCACAATTCTCACTCCACCATAAGGGAATATTACACCCTCATCAGTATTAGCCTCAACAATCTGAGTATGTAAAGCATTTCCATTTCTTGTAATGTCATTATCTAAAGTTTCTTCTACAACTTCTATAAGTTGATTGCGTAATGTGTCAATATTTGAGTCTGTTCCTTTGACAAAACCAACTATCAAAAAATCTATAGTCCCTTGTCTTTTACCTGTGCCAACATCTCCAAGAGATAACATCTCTCTGGTTTCATCTCCTGTTTGTATATAAACTGCTGGAAATTGTGCTTGAGATAATTCCTCAGGCTCAAATGGTTCTCTTTTTATGAGTTTAAACTCAATAGGACTAGATACTGCATCTAGCTTAGTAATAATATCTCCAGCTATACTTTCTCTTTTGCTCATATTTTAACACCTTTTGATAAATGGTCTAAAAATAATTTTCTTATCTTATCTTCATCTCTTCGTCCAATAGCAAAGAAAGGTCTAACAGGAAGTTTACCTACACCTGTATCATGTTTAAATGCTTTTATGTCCTCTGTTTCTCTCCTAAAAAATAAAGTTCCTCTTGTTCTTGTTGCTTTAAAAGTAAGTGATCTAAACATATTTCCACTTAGGGTTAAGTCTACAAATTTGTTTGTTTTTTTCTTAAATTCCTTAGATTGTTTATATTGTTTTGAGTATGGTATAAATCTACCTCCATCAG
>VTLG01003369.1_pt1 | contig 10061 bp, 10 predicted proteins | sample 4694571 | NCBI WGS metagenome assembly VTLG01 (sample SAMN12604809, study PRJNA352737) | marine metagenome | biome: ENVO:00000447; feature: ENVO:00000209|ENVO:00000569|ENVO:01000036; material: ENVO:00002151; isolation source: viral sequences binned using virsorter ... | reverse complement strand
TTGCAAGGTTTGTATTTGGATAAATTTGCCTAAAATCAAAAATATTTAATTGGTCTAAATATATGTCTTTTGGTGCATAAAACGCTGTATTTGCGTAAGCATTTAGTGATGCTTGTTCACTTGTCATGGCCTCCATTTTTATAATATTTTTGACAGCTAAATTTTTAGATATGTCTTTAATATCCTTGTCAACTTTATCCATTATTTTATCAAGATTTTTGACGATAGCTTTTTTCTGTTGTATCTTTTTTTGTTTGGTAAGCTTCTTAGTCTGAACAGTGGACTTCTTAGTAGTTTCGCTATTAGATTTCTCTTCTTTAATTTCTTCTTTTTCTTCTTCATTAGTTGCTTCTACCATCTTAGTGGGCTTTTCTTCAACAGCTTCTTCTTCAGCCATTTCAGTAGTTTCTTCTTCAACAGCTTCTTCTTCAACCATCTCAGTAGGTTCTTCCTCTGTTATTTCTTCTTCCATTACTTCTTCTTCTTGTGAAAATCCGTGGGCCATGGTCTTTGGTTCTTCTTCCATTATTTCTTCTTCTTCAATGATTTTCTCTTCTGTAAAAGTCTCCTCTTCTTGAGAAACCATCGGTAAGAAGCTTGCAATGATCTCTTCTGTTTCCTCATATATTTCCTCCTCTTGTGGTAACATCATTGAAAAAAAAGATGTGCTTATTTCTTCTTCCATAGGCATTTCTTCTATAATCATTTCTTCTTCCATAATCTCTTCCATAGGCATTTCTTCCATAACAATTAACATTGGTTCAAATGTCATTTCCTCAAATTCTTCTTCCATAACTTCTTCCATGGGTGGTGCTATAAGTGTAAACTCTTCAAACATTTCTTCTATATATTCAAATGTAAACTCTTCAAATATCTCTTCTTGTAACTCTTCAAATATATCTTCTATTTCTTCTATAATTTCATTTGCTATAACTGTATTGTCATATGTCATTGTTAATTTAGCACCTAACAAATTAGGTCCACCTAGATTTACTGGAGTAGAATCACCATCTATACCAGTCCAGGTCCAATCAAATTGATTAGATCCTGTGCCATTGTATATAACTTGATCCGTGTATTTATGCGCGTTTGCATAGTAACCTGAGTCTGTATTTCTTATTTGATCTACTTGAGATAATACTTCACCATCAGAATCTAATATCTTAACTGTTGTTTTAAATGTATCTCTACCTGATTGAGCCTGACCACATTGATGTGATGAACCTGACCACTCACAGTTTTGTACAACTGTTGTAGAATCTAGTGTAACACCATTATCTAACATAGCCTGGGTGCTGGTCTCGCTACCAGTTGCAATGTCAACTAAGTCACCAGTATAATTTAATGTCCCTGTGCCTGATGATGTGCTACCTACTTCTACTTCTTGGTAATTCCAATTTTGATTTGTGCATGTAGTATTGACAGATGTAAATGATGAACAGCTTGACTGTACATTAGGAATGTTAGTGTCTACTGATTGCAAATTAGAGGCAGAACCAGTGCCGTTTGGTAATAGATTACCTGTTGTTATTTCTTCTGCTGAAGTTGTAAGGGTTAATATTGTCAGCAAAACGGTCAATAGCAAAGTACGCATATACATTAGCTCCTATAAATATTGTTAACCAAATCATTTTTTTCTTTTACCCATATAATGTTCTGATGGCTCATAGTCCCATTTCTTACCATGATGACCTCTTATATCAGCCCACCACATTCTTAATCTTACAATCCATTTTCTTACTGGTCTAGGCATTACTTAGGTGATTCCCATTTTACTGGTTTTTTCTTAGGTGTAATAACCTTTTCTTTTTCTATTTCTTTTTCTATTTTTTCAAATTCTTTTGTCATTTTAGCTTCTTCTTTAAGTCTTTTCTTTTCTTCAAGAGCTTTTTTCTTAGCTAATTCTTTTTCTTTTTTTTCTCTTTTTTTCATACGTTTAATGTATAAATCGTAATCTGGTCTTTCATGATCGTATTTAGACCATAATGCTTTAGCTTCTTTACCTATCTTACCATCAATTGGGCATGGAGTACCAGCTTGTATCATAGACTCAAACACACGTTCATCTTGACAAAGTATAGCTACAGCTGCCACCTTCATACCAAAATCATTTAGTATTCTAGCTAGTTTTAATCTTTCACAATTTTTATCTATTACATGTTTACCGCCACTAACACCAAAACCAAATGTTTGTACTCCCGCAGATACACCTACAGCGCAAACATCTTGTGTCATACTGTTGTATGATGGTGCGGATGCTGATGGTGGTGAAGATTTTATATCTGAGTTTGTAGTATTGTTAGTTGTATTTGTAGATTCTGATCCAGATTGATATGTAGTTGTAGCAGTTGACGTGTATCCACCTTCAATTGCTGTATTAGATCCAGAAGTATTTGTTTGTGTAGAACCTGCGTGTGCTGGTCCACCACAAAAAGCTAAGAGACATAGTAATATAATTAATACCCCTGTAAAATGGTAATTCATAATTTTACCCATCGTGTTTTACTTCGTTCTCAAAAGACATATCTGTTGCGTGATCTTTTTGTTTTTTGTAAGTTCTTTTACATTTGCAATTATCACAAGTGCATACACCATAATCATCAGCATGAAGCTCTCCGTCACAATGACAATTACAATGGCACTTCTTACATTTAGTCATTAGAAAATAATCTTCTCCATAATCTTCTAATAGGTCTTATAATCCATTTTCTAATTCGTCTTCTAATAATCATTTTTTTTTTCCTCAATTTCGTAAAAGAAATTATCAGTATCTTCTGTTTTCCATTTACGAGTATCTTCTACATTCCATTCAGATGTTTGCACTTTCCAATCAGGAATTTCGTCCTTAACTGTAAACGATGGTATGTCCCAAATTAATCTGTTGTTTGGCTGTGCCGCATAATTGCCGTCATCTAACGCCAATATATGAGCGCACTTATGTTCGTGCGGTATTTCTGAATGATCAGTATCTACTATATTACTCTCTGGATGTGCAAAGTCAACTGTGAAAAGATAAGCACCGTGATGCCACTTCTTATCTTTTCCTATATATTTTCCTGATTGTCCGTCTAAGATATCCCAAGAAGTAATAGCAGGATAGTAACTAAAGCAATTCCACAGCTCCAGCTCATCAAGTCTACGTTTAGGTACTTCTTCTGGTTTAAAGCCTCTTTGAATGAACGCAGATATTGGCAAACGATAGAATATAGCACCGTTTTCCATAATTGCGTGAAAGAGTACAGGACGCCCTGTAATCGATGTAACACCAAATATAATGCAGTCTTCGACTTCTCCGTGATGTTTTTTAAGATCATAGAGATATTCCCTTCTAATTTGTGCGTATGTTACAGGAATATTTGCATTCAAGTAAGCCATGCATAAATTAGTTTATTAAACTGATTATTATGATAACAGCAACAACTACACCAATAGCTATTTTTTTATTAGCTACAGCTAGTGCCCATATTTGTTTTACTTTTTCCATAGTCCCTCCATTTTTATTTTATTATACCCCAATTTGGTCCAGATTCATAGTCTACTTTATTAGGAACTTCAAGTGAAACCGCATGTTCCATTATCTCAATAATCTTCTTAGAATTATCTTTTACAGATATATCCAATTCATCATGAACTTGTATGTGAGGTATAATTCCTTCTTTATGTAATTCTATCATTGCTTTCTTTGTCATGTCAGCAGCTGATCCTTGTATCAATCTGTTTAAAGCTTTGTATGTGTAAGCACGTTTAATCCCTGGTCCGTGTTCCAAGAGCGCTGCATCATGAGGCAGTGCCTTATGAATACCAAACTGATTTGGTTCCCATAAATGGAAACGACAAAGTCGACCTAGTAACGTTCTTATCTTACCAGAGTTCTGTGCACGTTGCATTACATTGTCCATCAGTTGTTTAACAAATGGAACCTTGTTGTGATATTGTTTAAATAGGCTATCTGACTTTTCTTTAGATATACCAAGTTCTGCCTGTAATTTATTTTTACCCATACCATAGAACAGACCAAGATTTATAGTCTTGGCCTGGCTTCTTGGTATCTCTGCCATGTCTGCTACGATAGTATGGAAATCAGCATCTCCTTTTTTATATGAATCCAATACTTCCTCCACTCCATAGAGATTCTGTAAAACTGCATAATGCACTACCAACCTAGGCTCTTGCTGAGAATAGTCAAAACAACCCCATGTATGGCCCTCCTCGGGTATAAATAATGCCCTAATCCGTGGTCCAAGTTCCTTGTTCCGTGCAGGTATTTGCTGTAAATTTGGATTTGAGTATGAGAACCTACCTGTCACAGTTCCGCCATTATCTCCCCTTAGTTGATTAATTTCTGCGTGTATTCTTCCTTTATAACTATGTTTTAATATGGTATCAATAAATGTGGTATGAGCCTTATTTATTTCACGGGCTCGGGCTATTCGTTTCACCAGTGGGTGGGGGTGATTCTGTAAAAAGTTTTTAGTAAATGATGGAGAATTTGTTTTTTCGGTTGAGTCATATGGTAGGTCAAGTTTTTGAAAAACTTGCGCGATGGATCGAGCTGCCCATATTTGCGTGTCTACTCCAGTTTCTTTTTTTACTATTTGTAAGCATTCTTTTTCTTCTGCAACTAACTGTTGCTTTAATTTTTGAGCACCTTCGACGTCTACACGTACTCCTAAAAAACGCATATCAACTAAGCAAGGAAAAAGTTCTGTCTCTAATTGAAAAATAGATTTTATATCTTGGTGTAAAATTTCTTTTTTAAGTTCTTGCCAAAGTTCTAAAGTTATTTCAGCATCTTTTTCTGCATATTCACCAACATAAATGGCAGGTAGTTTATACATTTCTGCCTTGGCGTCAACCCCCCAACTCTTTGCTGCATCATATAAATTTGTTTCACTTTTTGTTTTTCCGGTGTATCTTTTACTGCAGTTGTTTAAGTCATAACGCATTTGATTTTCATCAACAAGGGCCGATGCAATCATCGTGTCCACTATTTTACCGTTGACACTTAAACCTAATGCTCTGATCCAACAAACGTCATACATGGCGTTATGAAATATTTTTGTGGCTGATGTATTCAATACATCTTGAAACCATTTTAAAACTTTTTTACGATCCATATTACCACCACCTTCGTGAGCAATAGGATAATAACCGGACCAACCTGAAACAGCTACAGCTATTCCTACAACGTCTCCTCTTTTAGTAACAGAACCTGATCCCATTTTCATTAAATCTGGATCTTTTGTTTCTAAATCAATTGCTATCTCTTTGTGTTTTGATAAATCTGGAAATTCTTCTGGTGGTAGCCACTCTGTTTGTGGCGAAAATAAAGGTTTTTGTATCATTTAGTTATTCCCCATGAGTTTGGTTTTTCTTTTTTTTCTTCTTTTGGTTTTTCTGGATAATCTCTATCAATAGCCATATCAATGTAATGTTTAGCTTTTAATAAATCTTCTTTCTGGTTTTTCTGCTTGTGTCTGCACAAATATTTTATAGCGTTTCCCTCCGCAAAGGGCAAGTTATTTTTATTTATAAACTCTGAGGGTTGGATGACCATGCTTCGATAGTGAGATCCGCCAATTTGTTTTTTATATATATCACTCATAATATAAATCCTTTGTTGTATTGTTTTGGTTCTATAATGTGTAAATTTTCTTTTGTTCTTGTTGCTCCCACATAAAACAATCTGTTCTCATCATCTGCATTTTTTTCATAAGTTTCCATTGTTGTTTTAGTAAGATCAGTTAAGAGAACTACATTTTGTGATTCACCACCTTTAGCTGCATGTATAGTTGATAATTCTATTCTTGGTTTTTTATTTAATTGTTCACCATTAGCTCTCATCTTTCTTAAATATTCTACTCTTCTTGTTCCTGCATCATTTAATGATTCGTACCAAACTTTTTTAGTTTTTAATCCATAATCTTTTGTAAGTTGATCTATTCCAAAAAAAGATCCCTTGGTCATACCTTTTATTTTTTCTTTTTCCCAATTATTTGGTGCAATGTATTTAGAAATTTTTTCTATTTGTTTATAAGATAATAATTGTCCCTGCCTTAAATGTTCCCAATCTGTAGCTGCTTCTTGTAAATCTTTTTCGTAATTTCTTTTATTTTTAGTTTCATAATATAAACCTTTACGATATAAAATATCTTCTACTTCTTTTAACATGTGTTTAGTTCTAGCTAATACTAACCATTCACCTTTTGACATGTCAACTGAATCAACATCAAAATGTCTATGTAAACTTCCTTCATTTGTTTTAGGTTGCCAATTTTTATCTATTCTATTTCTAATTTTATTTATAATACCCATAGCAAGTTTATGAACTTTCATAGGTATTCTATGTGATTGTACTAAAGGAAGATTTATCATTTGATTTTGTAGAGCTATAAAAGAATCTACATCTGCACCTGCCCATTTAAATATTGCCTGATCATCATCACCTGCAATAAAAGTATCTTTTGTTTTATCCCAAATAGTTTTTGTCATATCCCATTGCATAAGAGATAAGTCCTGTGCTTCATCTATAAATACAACATCAAAGTTTGGAGATTTATCTGATTTTATAAAATCTAAAATCATGTCATTAAAATCTATTAAAGCATATTCTTTTTTATATCTTTTTAATTCGTTATAAATAATATGTAATTTATCTAATTCTAAATCCTGTGTATGTTCTCGTTTATTATATTGTTGTTCAGGTGTAATATTTCTTAACTGTGCTAATTGTATAATTTGTAGGTATTCACTATCAGAAGTAAATATACCATGATCTTCTTGATGTTCTGCATAAGATACTGGAAATCCTAATTTCTTTCCAAGATCTTTATAATGTCTTGGTTGCATAACTTGATCTTTTTTTAATCCTAATTTTCTAAATGCTAGTGAGTGTAAAGTTCTAAAGTATGGAAGATCATCCTCTGTATAATTAAATTGTTTCATCGCTCTATCTCTAGCTTCGTATGCAGCTTTTTGAGTAAAAGCAAAATAGCCAATTCTATCTGGATCTGTTTCTTTTAAATAATCATTTACTTTGTTTAATAACGTTGTTGTCTTGCCAGTGCCTGGTGGTCCTAATACTATTGTTTTCAAAATATATCCTTGGGCTTTAATTCTTTTTGAACATAATCATCTTTTTTCTTATCAAATTGTTTTACTGTAAAAACAGAAGTTCTTTCTCTTCCTACTCTTTTTTTATCATCACAATTACAATGATCTTTTAACATTTGTGCTGTGCGTTGATAATTTATTTCCCATCTTTGTCTAACTAAAAATTTGCTATAAAACATACTAAAAACAAAATGGTGATACCCATCATTAGTCCAGACTCCACCTTTTTTAAGATCTGTAACATCTGATCCAATATGTCTGTTTAAACAAAACTCCTCTAAATGATTTCTTAATTGATCATGTGTTGTAACACCTTCTGGTGGTTCAACAGGTTCGTGGTTCTTCATCAATGGATTTATAATCATGTCCCAGTCTTTTGGTTTAACTGTTGGTGGTTTAAAATCTAATTGTTCCATACATGCTTCCTGGAATAGACTTTGTTGTTTTAAATATTTAACATTTTCTAAATGCAATCTTTCACCATCTACATTAAGATAGTAATATGGTTTTTCTAATTTAATTTTTTGTAAGTCAGTCAATGCAGGAAATACTATTTCTTCTCCTATTCCATACTTTCTAGTTTTACATAATTTTTTATCACATAAATTACACATAGGAGTGTCATTACATTTATATCCCCAATCTTTTTTATCGTGTTGTTTTTTAATTATGTCTACTTCTGATTCACTTAATGGAGATTGTGATGCAGATATATTAAACATTGTAAGTCTGCTCTTCCATTCTGATGGCCATTTCTTTTTAGCATATACCCCATAATGAAATATCGCATTATTTCTACCACCTTCTGGTATTTTATTTATAGACATAAGTTCTATGCACGGAGGCCCGTCAGAAAATTCTGATTGGGGCCTCTGTATTTTTACGAGACCAACATCTAGTTGTTTTACATTATTAATGATCCCATAAAATTCTTCTAAACTTGCTGCACTACCATCTTCTTTAAATGCATATCTTGTTGTGTTATCGCCATTAAAGTATGGTAAATTTAAAAAATTTCCTGTGTCGTCTTGTGATTTTAATCTAATTTGTTTTGGAAAAACTTCTGATCCGCCGTATCCTAGTAGTGTTTTTATTTCTGTAAGTTTGTCTCTCATTCTTTCTGCGTTTACAGGTTTCTCTAAAAACAGAAACACATGAGCGCCCCCGCTCTTTGACCTACATACTACTAGTGGTAAATTAAATTGTTTTATTTTATCTATTAATTTTTTGTGATCAAACCCTGCGTATGAATCTATGTCTACACATCCCCATACACATTCATTGTCATCGTTAATTGGAATTATTCCTAAACTTTGTGTGCCTTGTAAATGCTTTGACCAAAGTTCATCTGTAACTGGTTCTCTTACTACAAAAGATTGTCCTTTAACTTTTTCTCCGTTGTTATTTGCAGGACCAACTTTAGTGCAACCATGTGCTCGTTCTAAACCTTTAAATATATTTTTAAATTTCTCTATCATAAATTGTCTTGGGCGTTTCCACTCTCGCTTCCACGCCCAATCCTAGGAATCTAACTTACGTTAGATGATTAATATGGAGAATCTGTTTTTGATTCTTCAGATCCGTGTTTAACTTGCACTTCACCTTTGCCTAATCTTTCAGCAAAACTTTTTGCAATTCCATAAACACCTTTATCTGAAATAGGACCAACTTTTGTTACTTCCCATCCAAACCATGTTCCTTTGTCATTAGACATTTGAACAGTCTTTAGATTATAAATGTGGCTGTATGTTGGCGGAGTAAATAATCCATTCTTACCATTTAGTTTAATACCCATCATGATTGAATTCCATTTTCTACTAATTTTTAATTGAGTAGCTTTCATAGAAATCAAAGCAGTTGATGGTGTGTCACCTAAAACTACTACAAAATGATTTGCAGTATTTTCTAGATAATTACCACTTGGTAAACGATCTTTAAAAGATTTATCTCTAGTAGTTGTGCTCACAATATCGCTATCCGCATTGTGAATTGCTACTGGAGAACCTTTTCCTTCGCCTCTGTCTTGCCATTCTACGTATTTTCTTTCGTAAAATACTGGCAATACATTTATTCCTTTACTACCATCAAAAATTTCATTTGTGACAGTGTTAAGGATCATGCCTGGTTCTGCACCTTCGACATACTTACCATCTCTTTTATTTACTTCAGGAGATAGTTGTCCTAAGACTTTCAGAAAAGGTAACGCAAGATCTTCTTGCGTCATATTCTGAGAGCCAGCATTTGCATCAGCCTCGAATAAATTCGTAGACAGTGCACCTGCATTTTCTTTTTTAGCTATGCTTGTTTCTTGGTTCATAGTTATTGTTTCCTTTTTATTGTTGTTTTATTTCCAACGAATACGTTGAAAATTTCCGTTGGCATTTCTTTTCCTGCCTCTATACGCTCACGGACTAACGCTTTAAGAGTCATGGGTTCTACCTTCATCTTTTGTGTTGGTTGAAACCCACGCCCTTGTGCAAGTTTGGCATAATCAGCCGCCTTGTTTTCTTCGTTACGACCAAAAGATACGGATATCTCATTTTTGATTATATCCCCTAGTCCATTGTTACGAAGCCATTTAAAAGCCGCTTCTTTATTTGCTAAAGTAATTGTAGCGCTGTAGTGCGGCTTAACATCTACCGAAGATCCATCCATAAGTTTTAAATGAGATAAACCCATTTCACTCATCATGGTTGGAATTACTTCTCCAGATACATGTTCAATTTGTTTTTTCTTTTCTTTCAATGCTTCTTCTTGTATTTCAAGTTGTTTTTGCATTGACTCCAATCTTTCAACTTGATCAGCTAAAGATTGTATGTTACCAGTTTTTTTAATGACCTCCTGTTGGTCCTTTTCAAAATCAATCATCTAATTCTCCTTTCTCGTATAAATTAATTGATATGGGATAATATTTTCTTTCTTGTTTATCCCACTTTAATAGATTGTAT
>VTLG01012643.1_pt1 | contig 10062 bp, 10 predicted proteins | sample 4694571 | NCBI WGS metagenome assembly VTLG01 (sample SAMN12604809, study PRJNA352737) | marine metagenome | biome: ENVO:00000447; feature: ENVO:00000209|ENVO:00000569|ENVO:01000036; material: ENVO:00002151; isolation source: viral sequences binned using virsorter ... | reverse complement strand
CAAATGGATTAAAAGTTTGCTTCATTGACGATTTAGCGGATCAAACAATCGGAATTACAACTACCGACCCATATGCTGCTGGTGCGATTATAGGTTACGGTGTTACTGCTGCACTTTCAGATGTAGTTGTTCCTGGTGCAGGAAGCACATCAACATTCAGTGGATATCTAAAAGGTATCATTACTGGAGTTTCTACTGATGCTACAAATAGTGCAAGTAGTTTTGATGTTAAGGTTGTTGCAAGAGTTGATGGTAGCGGAACTGAAACTAGAATAGATTACGCAGAGAATACACAGTATGCATCATTTGATACAGATGACAGTGTTTGGTTTGTAAACAACGCTGGTATTAACACTGGTACTACTGGTGGCGGTAAGACTGCTGTAATATTCCCTGTTCAGACAGTAACAGACTGGTACAATAATCAGACATTGGCATTAGAAAACTCAGTAGTTTTCTGGAAGTCACTAGCACCAAAACCAACTTCTAACGTTTATGTAACAGATAGAAATGGTGAAGGTGATGGAATTCACGTTGCTGTTGTTGATGATTATGGAACAGTTACTGGAATTAAAGGTCAGATCCTTGAGAAGCATGTTTCTATATCTAAAGCATTAGATACAGTTTCTGCAGTAAATTCTCCTCAGAAGATCTGGTACAAGCAATTCCTTGCAGATTTCTCACCAAATGTTTACGCTGGATACAATCCTTCACAGGCTATTGACTTAGCAAACAAAACTAAGGATGGTCATCCAACTGAACCTAGAGCAACTGGATTCTCAACTGCGTATACAAAATATACAACTGCTCAAGGACTTTGGGGTCAAAAAGCACAGGATAATGTATTCTCTGCAATAGGTAACGTAACTTACGCCCTTGGTGGTGGAGAAGATTACAGTGCTGGAGTTCCTGCAACTGGTGAAAACGGTGGTATGACTGCCACATTATCAGACTTGATGACATCTTATGATAAATTCTCTAATACAGAGGAAGTTCAAGTTGATTACTTGATCATGGGTCCAAGTCTTGGTGCTAAAGATCAATCACAAGCAAAAGCAAATAAATTGATTGCTATTGCTGCAAATAGAAAAGATTGTGTTGCATGTATTGGGCCTCATAAGGCAGACATTGTAAATGTCACTAATACAACAACTCAAACAACAAATCTATTAACATACTTCAGTCCACTAACTTCATCATCATACGCAATCTTTGATACTGGATATAAGTATACATATGATAGATTTAATAATGAGTTTAGGTACATTCCAACCAATGCAGACGTTGCTGGTCTAATGACACGCACAAATATTGTTGCATATCCTTGGTTCTCTCCTGCTGGACAGCAAAGAGGTATGATTAATAATGCAGTTAAACTTGCATATAATCCTACAAAGGATCAAAGAGATCAACTCTATCCTAATAGAATTAATGCGGTTATTACAAAACCTGGAACAGGTACAATGCTCTTCGGAGACAAAACTGCTCTAGCATATGCATCTGCATTTGATAGAATTAACGTTCGTCGTTTGTTCCTTACAATCGAGCAAGCACTTCAAAAGGCTGCAGAAGCACAACTCTTTGAACTCAACGATGAGTTAACCAGAGCAAACTTCAGAAACATTGTTGAACCTTACTTGAGGGACATTGAAGCAAAACGTGGACTTTACGGATTCCTAGTTGTTTGCGACACGACAAACAATACACCTGATGTTATAGATAACAATGAATTTAGAGCTGACATCTTCCTGAAACCTGCCAAGTCTATCAACTACGTAACACTTACGTTCGTTGCTACTAGAACAGGAGTTTCATTTGAAGAAGTCGCAGGTCGAGTTTAATTGATTATCATTCTAATAACTAAAGGAGAACACTAAAAATGGCAACAACCAGAGAGAACAAATCGATTTCCGATTTTAAGGCCGCCCTGATTGGGGGCGGTGCTAGACCCAATTTATTTGAAGTTGAATTAACAACTTTACCTGCTGGTATTGATTGGGATGCTGATAACTTCAGATATATGTGTAAGGCTGCTAACTTACCTGCATCTAACATCGCAAACATTGATGTTCCGTTCAGAGGTCGTATTTTTAAAGTTGCTGGAGACAGAACTTTCGATGTATGGACAGTAACAATCATCAACGATGAAGGATTTAGACTTAGAAATGCTATGGAGCAGTGGATGGATTTAATTTCAAAACTCTCCAATAACCTTGGTGCTACAGATCCAGCAGCATACATGACTAATGCTAAAGTTTACCAACTAGGTAGAGGATCATCTTCAAGTAGCAAGACTAGTGATGGAAATGCTAATGCGGTACTGAAAGAATACGAATTCATTGATATTTTCCCAACGAATATATCTGCTATCGATCTTTCTTACGATTCTTCTGATGCAATTGAAGAATTTACTGTTGATTTCCAAGTTCAGACATTCTCTCTTGCTGGGGCTGGCGGTCCAAATGGGTAACTAAATAGGTATACGGATAAAATTTTAAATAGATCATGGCAAAACTTTTTGGGTTCTCGATAGAGAACACAGAACCACTATCTCCTACAGCGATCTCACCAGTTCCTCCCAATGCGGAGGATTCTGTTGATCACTATTTGAGTAGTGGTTTTTTTGGTACTCATGTAGATATTGAAGGTGTATATAAGACTGAATATGATTTAATTAAAAGATATCGTGAGATGGCACTTCATCCAGAAGCGGATAGTGCTATTGAAGATATTGTTAATGAAGCAATTGTATCCGATCAGCATGATACTCCAGTAGAAATTGAACTTTCTAATCTTAATGCTAGTGATGGTATTAAGACTAAAATTAGAGAGGAGTTTAAATACATTAAAGATCTTTTAGATTTTGACAAAAAATCTCATGAGATCTATAGAAACTGGTATATTGATGGTAGAATTTACTATCATAAAATTATTGATCTGAAGAAACCTATGGAGGGGATTCAGGAACTTCGTTATATTGATGCAATGAAAATGCGTCATGTTCGTCAGCAGAAGAAGAACGAAAATGATAAGTATGGAAATAAATTAGTAATGAAGAGTAATGATAATCCAATGGATTATCGATTCCCAGAGATAGAAGAATATTTTATATACAATCCAGGTGGTAAGTATCCTACAGGTAATATTAATGCAACTGGTGCAAGCCAGGGAATTAAGATGGCAAAGGATTCTATTACATATTGTACTTCTGGATTAGTTGATAGAAATAAGGGATCTGTTCTTTCATATCTTCACAAATCAATTAAGTCACTCAATCAACTTAGAATGATTGAGGATAGTCTTGTAATTTACAGATTATCTCGTGCTCCAGAACGTAGAATATTCTACATAGATGTAGGTAATTTACCTAAAGTTAAAGCAGAGCAATATCTCAGAGATGTAATGATGAGATATCGTAACAAACTTGTATACGACGCATCTACAGGAGAAGTTCGAGATGACAAAAAGTACATGGCGATGCTTGAGGATTTTTGGTTACCTCGACGAGAGGGAGGGCGTGGTACTGAAATTTCTACTCTGCCTGGAGGCCAAAACCTTGGTGAAATCACGGATATTGAGTACTTCAAAAAGAAATTATATAGGTCGCTCAATGTACCCCCATCAAGAATGGACGGAGAAGGAGGATTCAACTTGGGAAGATCCTCAGAGATATTAAGAGATGAGTTAAAATTTACTAAATTCGTTGCACGTTTGCGTAAGAGATTTGCAAATATGTTCAATGATATGCTCAAAACCCAGTTAATTCTGAAGAATGTAATTACTCCAGAAGACTGGGAAACGATGAGTGAACATATACAATATGACTTCTTATATGATAATCATTTCTCAGAATTGAAAGAATCTGAGTTGTTAAATGAGAGATTAAATAGCGTTCAGGTAGCAGAACCTTACATTGGAAAGTATTTTTCACAAGATTATGTAAGACGTAAGATCCTTCGTCAGACTGATGAGGAGATTATTGAACAGGATAAGTTAATTGATAAAGAAATTAAGGATGGTATAATTGCAGATCCTGCAACCATTGATCCTGAGACAGGAATGCCATTTGATGCTGCTGGTGGTGGAGAAGATTTAGGAGCTCCAATCATGGAACCTAATCTTGATGGTGCTAAAGATGGTGGTAGAACAGAGTTGCCCAAGGGTGGTGAAATATAAATAGAAAAAATTAGATATTAAAATGAAGCCGACTCCTAAAGAAACTAAAGAAGCGTATAGGAATTATGAAAAGGTAGTTAAGCACCTGATCGAAGAAGGATATGCAGAAGATAGATCTTCGGCTGATAATATCATTAGCGGTATGAGTGAAGAGTGGTATTCATTAATACTATCTTAACTCAATACGTATAAATACTTTATAATATAATACTTTACCATGCCTGACATTACCCAAACTGAATTAATGGATATGATTGCTGCCGACGAGTCTCCATCTAACATTAGTAGTAAGATAAAAGACTTGCTCTATGCAAAAACTGCAGAAAAAGTTGATGCAGCTAGACCTGATGTAGCAAACACTATGTTTCAAGAACCCGAAACCGAATCTGAGGTAGATGATACTCCAGATGAGGAAGAAGAAGTTGAAGCATAAATAAGTAGTAAAATGGACTTTTAAAAGATAATGGCACATAGACCCGTTGGAGCAGGAGCTTCCATTGCAATTACAAAAGGATCTGCAGCAGTATCTGGCAAATTTGTAGTCAAATCAAATGCTGTAAGATTAGTTGCACTCAACGCTGATACTGCGGTAGCAATAAGTACAGGACCAGCAACTGCTGCTGCAACTGATTACATTGTTACTACTGGACAACCTGAAGTCATAGCACTAAATGTTGTTACTAATACTATTGAAAATCTTGCATCTTCTGGAACTACGACTATTATTACCTTGCCTCAAGGTCAACAGAGTCCATTTGTTGTTGGAGATTTTGTTACCTTAAGTGGTGCTAACGATTCTAATTGGGATACAGTACTTACCCATAAAGAGATTACGGGAATTAATGAAGCATATGTTCCTAACGGACATTACAATGCTAAATTACATTTACGTGATGCAAATACTAGTGGAGTTTCTACTGCCTATACTCAAAATAGTCAAGCAACTCTTTCAAAATCCATTGCACTAAGTACATATGGAATAAACGGTACTGGTTCATTACATTATCAACAAGTTCAAATTTCAGGGGGTGCATAATGAAACTGATTAGAGAAGAAATTGAAACAGTAGAAGTTATCACCGAAAGTAGAGGTGGTAAGAAGACTCTTTATATTAAAGGGCCTTTCCTTCAAACAGAAACAGTGAATCGTAATCAGAGAGTGTATCGTCTCCCTGTTATGCAAAAAGAGGTTAAGAGATATACTGAATCGTATATCAGAAAGGGTCGTGCTTTGGGTGAGTTAGGCCATCCCGAAGGACCAACCGTTAATCTCGACAGAGTTTCCCATAAAATTGTTTCCCTTGAACAAAAGGGTAATAACTTTATTGGTAAAGCACAAATTTTATCTACACCTATGGGTAAAATTGCAGAGTCACTTTTGAAAGAAGGTGTTACTCTTGGCGTATCTTCTCGTGGAATTGGTTCAATTGCACAGAATAAAGAAGGATTCATGGAAGTTGGTGAAGATTTTCAGTTAGCAACTGCTGCTGATATCGTTGCTGACCCATCAGCACCTGATGCCTTTGTTCAGGGTATCATGGAAGGTAAGGAATGGGTATGGGAAGGAGGAGTTTTGCGTGAGAAGTTCGCAGAAAAAACAAAGAGGTCAATTAATACTTTAGTAGACCAAAACCTTCTAGATGAACACAAGTTAGGATTATTCAATGATTTCATTAAATCATTGTAAATTCTTAAACTTCTAAATAAATATAGATTTTAACTACAGATAAATCGGAGCTGTTCAAATGTCTCGTGGAGATTTACAAGAAATGGAAGTAGGCACTAAGCAATCCAAGACTGCCGTTAACGCTAACGCAAAGGCAGCAGACGCAATGCCAAAACTCACAACTGGTGGCACTACCGCTAGTGTTGAGGATCTTGGAGGGCCAACACCAGATAACTACAAACCAGATGATGATTCAGCAAAGCTGAAGCAACCTGGTGCTACACTTAAGCAAGTGAAAGATGTTGTCAACAAAGGTGCAAAAGCCGCAGACCCTATGAAGGGTGTAAAAGAGGAGGAAGAAGTTTCCGACGAATCTGTAATTGAAGAAGAAGAAGTAACTACTGATGAAGTAGTTGCTGAAGAAGAAACTTCTGAAGTAGTTGCCGAAGAAGAGACTACTGAAGAGGAAGTTGTAGAAGAGATCGAAACCGAAGCAGAGTTTGACATCGAAGAAGATGTTAATGCTCTTCTTGAAGGTGAAGAACTCTCAGAAGAATTCCAAGAGAAAGCAAAAACAATCTTTGAAGCAGCAATTAACTCAAGAGTTGCAGCAATCAAAGAATCTCTTGAAAAAGATGCCGAAGCAGTATTAGCTGAGGAAATCGAAACAGTCAAGACAGAACTTAACGAACGTGTTGACTCCTATCTAGAATATGTTGCTGACGAGTGGTTCACTGAGAATCAACTTGCGGTAGAGCAAGGTCTCAAAACCGAAATGTCAGAATCATTCCTAACTGGAATGAAGAGTCTTTTTGAAGAACATTATGTAACTATCCCTGAAGAAAAATATGATGTACTTGAGAGTATGGTAGAAAAACTAGATGACATGGAATCAAAACTCAACGAGCAGATTGAGAAAAATGTTTCCTTAAACAGCAGACTCGCAGAGTCAGTTGCAGATGGAATCCTCGAATCAGTTTCTGATGGCCTTGCTGCCACACAGAAAGAGAAGCTCGCCTCACTTTCCGAAAGTGTAGAGTTTGAAAGTGAAGAATCTTATCGTGAAAAGTTGGAAACACTTAAGGAATCTTATTTCCCTAATTCATCTCCAGCAACTAAAGCTGAGAACCTCTCAGAAGGTGTTGATAACTCACCAGCAACCGTTAGCGGTTCTATGAGTGCATACCTTAAAACATTGTCTCAGTTTAAGTAACTGATTTTAAAATTAATCAAACGTAAACTTTATTTTTAAGCAAATGTTCCAATCAGAACAATTGCAGGAAAAGTGGGCTCCACTTCTTAACTATGAGGGTCTTGATGAAATCAAAGACAACCATCGTAAAGCGGTTACAGCCGTCCTGCTAGAAAACCAAGAGAAATTTTTAAGAGAGCAATCAGACTTTGCTCAAACAGGATCATTCCTCGCAGAACAACCAAACCAAAACACCAGTTCAGGTTCAACAGCTGGTTTTGGTGGTAGTGCTCAAGGATTTGATGCTGGCCCAACTGCAGGTTTCGACCCTGTATTGATCAGCTTGATTCGTCGTGCAATGCCTAACTTGGTGGCATACGATCTTGCTGGTGTTCAACCAATGAGTGGTCCTACTGGACTTATCTTTGCAATGCGTTCACGCTATGTTGGTCCTGGACCAAATGGCATGAGTGGAAACGAAGCATTCTATAACGAAGCAGATTCAGCGTATTCTGGACAGGACTTCGGCTTCGACCTAACCAACGGCATGACAGACACTGCTGCTGGTATGGGTTCTACTGGTACAAGTGCTACCAACCCTGCTGTATTGAACCCAACTGGTTCTGCTGCATCTACTGGCTACAACGTTGGTCAGGGTATGCGTACAGACGACGCAGAAAAACTTGATGGTACGACTACAAATGCCTTCAACCAGATGGCATTCTCAATCGAGAAAGTCACCGTTACTGCGAAGTCAAGAGCACTAAAGGCAGAGTACAGTTTAGAATTGGCTCAAGACCTTAAGGCAATCCACGGATTGAACGCTGAAGCAGAACTTGCTAACATCCTTAGTACTGAGATACTTGCTGAGATTAACAGAGAAGTTATCAGAACTATCTACAAGGTTGCAGAGCAAGGTGCTGTACAAAACGTAGCAAACGCTGGTACATTTGACCTAGACGTTGACTCCAACGGTAGATGGTCAGTTGAGAAGTTCAAAGGACTTCTATTCCAGATCGAGAGAGATGCGAACGCTATCGCACAAAGAACTCGTCGTGGAAAGGGTAACATCATCATGTGTTCTGCAGACGTTGCTTCTGCTCTAACCATGGCTGGTGTACTTGACTACACTCCTGCACTCAACGCTAATCTTAACGTTGATGATACTGGTAATACATTTGCTGGTACGCTTATGGGTAAATTCAGAGTATACATTGACCCATATTCTGCAAACCTAACATCTGCAAACGGTGCTCCAACTGGTGGTAATCAGTACTACGTTGTTGGATACAAAGGTTCATCACCTTATGATGCAGGTCTGTTCTACTGTCCTTACGTTCCACTACAGATGGTTCGTGCGGTGGGTGAGAACTCCTTCCAGCCAAAAATTGGATTTAAGACTCGCTACGGCATTGTCGCAAACCCATTCGCTGAAGGCATCAACCAAGGTCAAGGTGGACTTAACGTTAACCAAAACCGTTACTACAGACGTGTTGCTGTTAAAAACCTTATGTAAGCGAGTTGCTTATATACTTTCAAAGACCTCCTTCGGGGGGTCTTTTTTTTGTCCTAAATACTGGTAGGAGACCTGTATGAACTAATGGCAACTGGAGGAAGAGATTCGCAGATAGAGAATAGAAATTTTCTTGCACCTGTAGGGTTTAAATTTAGTTTAAAAAGAAGTCCTGGTGTCGCATTTATGTGTAATCAGGCAAATATTCCTGATATAAATTTAGGACAAGCAGTTCAACCAACATACCTAAGAGACATTCCAACACCAGGTGATAAGGTTGATTTTGGTGATTTGACTTTAAGATTTTTAGTTGATGAAGATTTAAAAAACTTTATGGAGATTCAAAATTGGATCAGAGGATTAGGATTTCCAGAAAGCACTCAGGAGTTTAGAGACCTTCAAAAAGGTGGATTATTGCAAGGAAGATATGTTCAAGACAAGCAAAATGTTTATTCTGATGGAACACTTCAGATATTAACAAGTAATTTGGTAGCAAAGTTTAATGTCAATTTTAAAGATTTATTCCCTACAAGCTTGACAACTCTAACTTTTGATGCTACAGATACAGATATAGAATACTTTACAGCAGACGTATCTTTCAAGTATACTATATACGACCTAACTGATTTAAGTGGAACTGATTTATGAGTATTACTCTTGAGAAACTTCAAGAGATGTGGGAGAAAGATTCAAAAATAAATCCAGATGAACTTCATACGGAGTCATTAAATATCCCATCTCTACATGCAAAGTATTTTGAATTATATAATACAATCTTCTTATTAAGAAAGAAAGCAGAACAGCAAAGAAAGAACATCCGTCATGAACGGTATGAATATTTTAGTGGAAAGTCAGATCCAGAAGTTTATATTGAAAATCCATTTCCAAAGAAGATAAGAGATAAAGATACTATGACCAAGTATCTCGATGCAGATGAAAAGTTATCTACATCAAATTTAAAGATAGATTATTATGATACAATGCTTGTTTACATTGAAAGCATACTTAAAGTAATACAGAACAGAACATTTCAGATTAAAAATGCTATTGAGTATATGAGATTCCAATCTGGAATGGGTTGACAGGGGTAACTAAATACTATTAGATGCATGGACTAGGTGATTGACGAAAGAGCCAATGTCATCATATCCAAGGCGAATGAAGTATTTCTACAAGTTAATGCGGAACCTCACATAGAATATGAACTGAGGGATCATTTTACTTTTGAAGTAGAGGGGGCAAAGTTTATGCCTCAATACAGAAAACGCAATTGGAACGGTGAAATACATTTATTCGATTTAAGATCGAAGAGGATTTATATTGGGTTGTTGGATAGAATTGTTTCCTTTTGTAAGAGAAGAGATTATAGTTATAAGTTTGTAGATAATGAATATTACGGAACTCCTTATGAAGAAAATGAGGGTATATCACATTCGGGTGTCAAGGATTATATGGCATCTATTTGCAATCATCAACCCAGGAAGTACCAAATTGAGGGAGTATACGATGCCTTAAA
>VTLG01010866.1_pt1 | contig 10062 bp, 13 predicted proteins | sample 4694571 | NCBI WGS metagenome assembly VTLG01 (sample SAMN12604809, study PRJNA352737) | marine metagenome | biome: ENVO:00000447; feature: ENVO:00000209|ENVO:00000569|ENVO:01000036; material: ENVO:00002151; isolation source: viral sequences binned using virsorter ... | reverse complement strand
AGAACGAAATGCAAAGAGTCAGTGTCACACTCGATGTAATCAATGAAATAGTGTCTCGTGAGATGACATCTACACAAGCTGATATTTCTAGCTATTTTGATACAAATGCTGCTTTGTTTGATACACGCCAAATACCTGGTGGTGATCCAGCCTTCTTCATGCAGGCCAGTCTTGCAAGCTACGATAAAACCATATATGCTACACAGGCAAGTATTGCTGGCACAGACCCTATAGTACAGCATCAGATTAAGATGCGAGAACACAAGAAGAAAACCAGCGATGCATACAGAAATCTTATGGAGTTATTAAATGCAAGAAATGTTCAGTAAACTATCATCGTACGCTGCACTGCTAGGTGTCATTGGCGCCATTGGTGGTGGCTTCATGGCGTGGGGTGAGTTCAACAATCGTATCGCACAGCTAGAAGACAAAGAGTTTATAGTAAATGAAACTGTTGATCTATCAGGTATCATCAAAGAATTAGAGGCAATCAAAGGCGACGTTAAAATAAATGATGCAGCTATAAAGTTTTTAGATGCGAAGATAGAGGAATTAAAAGCAGAGTTAGATAATCCGTTATTGTAATGAAAAGGTTAGATGTCGATGATAACACCGCCGTCTCGATGCCGGTACGTAACTTACTCACTATTATTGGTGCTTGTCTTGTGGGTGCTTGGTTCGGGTTTGGGGTTCTTGAGCGACTTAATAATATAGAGTCAGATCTAAGACTGATACACAAAGATCTAGAGGCAGCTAATGTTTTCATAGATTCTGTCCCCAAGGGCGGCATGGTCAGTCCACAGGTACAGGAGCTCTACATGCTCGTAGAATATCTTGGTGAAAATGTAGATAAGTTAAAAGAACAGATGGAAGCAGAGATACCAATGATACTAAAGAACGATATGGTCATACAGTTTCATGAGGAAAGATTAATAGATTTGGAGTCAAAACAAAATGGAGTCCATTAAAATTGTATTTGCAATCCTGATGATACAGAACGGTTCGACAATTGAGATGGTGCCAACTGATGGCCTCAGCGACTGTCTTAAGCAGAAACGTATTATCGCCAGAAACATCGGAGAGGAACAGCAAGGAATATACATGAACTGCCGCGAGGTTGAGGCTGTGGTCTATGAAGACATGGGCCGACTAAAAATTAAAAAGATCATAGAATGATCTTGTAATCAAAAGTAAATTAACTTATCTTTACGCCATGGGTTTACCCAAACAATTATCAGAACAACAAAAGAAATTTGCGGAGCTATTGGTCTACAATGAAGGACGTAAGACACCAACTGAATGCGCTTTGGAAGCAGGCTATGCTGAAGGGTCAGCACATGTACGGGCGTCTGAACTCCGTAATGCAAACAAATACCCACTCGTCGTCAAATACATTGGCGAACTCAGAGAAGAGATACAGAAGAAATACGAGATCACTTTTGAAAAACACATCACAGAACTCGGTCGTATACGCCAAGAAGCTTTGGCAAAAGGAGCTTTCTCAGCAGCTACAAATGCGGAAGTTGCGAGAGGAAAAGCAGCAGGACTCTATATCGAACAGAAAATAATTAGAACAGGCAAGCTCGAGGACATGTCAATAGAAGAACTTGAGGCAAAAATGAAGCGTATTTATGACGAGAATAAGACGCTGATAGAAGGAGAGTATACGCTTGGCAAAGAAGAGTAAACTATACAGCGAACATATTGCAGGCCCAAAGAAGAGAACATCTATTGGGCAAAGCATCAGGTCAAGACCCAAGAACAAACACAAACGTAGAAATTTCAAAAAATATAGAGGACAAGGAAAGAGACGATGAAGAAAATAAATCTAGCTAGCCCAACAGAGAAGCAACTAAAGACAGGCTATCTCAACTACAACACCAACATGGTTGTGCAGATACTGCAGAACTTTTGCAAGAGCCCTGAAGGTGCTAACGCTGGTGTCATGCTGGTGTTGCCAGACGGTAGAAACCCTATGCAAAAGGAGTTCAACATCAAAGAAATTAAGTTGGTTGAGAACAAACTCATCAATGCTGCAGAGAAATATCGTTGCGTTATTCTGGTTGAATAATTACTGTGAAATCAGAGTCTAAACTTTGGCAAAAAGTTAAGAAAAATACACCCAATATTTTATGGACACGCGTTGAATCTTGGGCATCTTTTGGCTTTCCTGACCTGGTTGGATATACTGAAAAACAAGGATTCTTTACAGTCGAGTTGAAAGTAACAAAAAGTAAAAAATTATCTTTCTCACCACACCAAATTGCGTTTCACGTGAAGCACCCCACCGATACCTGGATCCTTGCCGCGACGCTCGAGCCCCGCAGCAGTAAACTTTATGAATACTTTCTCATTCCGGGGTCCGAGATCCGCGAGCTTGTTGCCTGCGGCCTTGCGGACCGGGAGCCTGTGGCCTGTGCCTCGCTTGAGCGCTTGCTGCTTGAGCCCTTGCGCGCCTGAGCTTGTACGCCCAACGTCTAAAAATCTGGTCGTGATGCCAGTGCGCTGGTCCGCGGCCGTGCCTAGTGCTTCCCATATGCTACGTTTTTAATATTACGATCCCAGCAGGCCCGGCAATCGCGGCACGCGTTCCCCTGGTCCGGAGCTGGGCAGCTTCGGCCAGTTGTAACGACCGTGGAAGTCAGGGGCCAGGAGCCCGGCGCGGGTCCGTCTACCTTCGTTGCGCTAAGTCTTATTGTAAGGTTAGCTGGCACCCGGTCCTGCGGGATCTTAGAAAGGAGCCCGGCCTCCCGCGTGGGAAGCCAGTGCGCCACGTCTGGAGTTAACCTACAGACCTGGAATATTTTTAACAGGTGCTTGACGCTCTGTATATCTCCGGAGTCATGCCACCTGAACCAGCGGGACTTGCGCGCATTTATATCTGCAGCCATGGTCCGCGACCAGTCGGGCCGGCTTATGCTGGCAAGTCTTCGCATCATAGCGTCCATGACGTTTGGAAACCTGTAGCGGCCCTTCAGTGCATAACAGCCGTGGCACGTGGTCCCCGGTACCTGCGCCAGCTTGCTGCCAGTCTTACAGTGTATGGCTGGCAAGTTGTATGCGTAGCCCGGCATCTTGCTGGGCTTGCTCAGGCCGCCTGTAATCTTTTTTCTTTCTGTAGCGTTCATATCACTTTATCCCATAAGTCAACCGGCTTGTCAAGTCGCTTGTTGCTTGAAGCTTGCCGCTTGCCGCTTGAGGCTTGCTTCTCGAGTCTAATTTTTTTCTGCTGCAGCCAGTAGCTGTGGACGCGGCCCCGGATCTCCGGGGCTGGTCCGTAGCAGTTACGCTTACGAGTCAAGGATACTCTCCATCATCTTGAGGTTCTCATCCGTTGCAGGGACCACGAAGCACGCGTCGCCAGCAATGTGGCAGTAGTCACGCCAGTTCGGGTCAAGCTCAGTTTTACGTGGCAACATGTGCCAGTAACGCATTTGGCTGGCACGCCAGTTGTGTACAGGGGCAGCTTTTAGCAGGCCCTCTTCATCGCAGTACAGATCCCCCTCTAGGTGATGGCCGCGCTTAACGTCCGTATACGCTGCGGGCACGATCTGTATTATGTCACAATTGCAAAGAGTGTACGCTCCATGCTCACCGCTGAATGGATAACAGCCGCCGTCTTCAGGCTCGGGCTGGTCCTTCACAGTGTGTGCTGTAATTTTCTGCTTTATATCAGCAGGTATTTTTAATGCTAAATAATCCATAATTGTCCTTTCTTTTAAGATTATATGGGATGGTCCCACAATTTATAATCTTTGTCAAATACTTTTTTCAAGCTTGTAGCTTGCCGCTTGCGGCTTGGCCCTGCTCCCGAATAAAAATCCGTACCAAATAGCCGGGCCGCCGCGCCTGGTCCGCAAAGTGCACTGGCTTTCACCAGCGGTTCCCTCGGCGTTTTTAAAACCAGGCTAATGTATTTCCCATGTTGCGCGGAGCGCAAAATAAGCTAATACGAGCCACGCAATGATTATCAAAAAATACATAAATAATTATATGGGATTTTATTTGACAATGTCAACCGAATATGAGATTATTTTTCAAATCAAAGAAAGGATATGACTATTATGCATTTAACTAACGATTTAAAAAACGGAATAGACGAATTAGTCGAAAACCAAGAGGAAGTGATTGAAGCACTTAAAGGTGCTGACCATTTTTACATCTGTCACTATTGCAAAAAACGAGAGCAAATAGAACACAGAAGATGTTATTGGGACGACAAGTCTAAAATTTGGGAAACCAAAACAGGCAAGTTAGCAGTAACTTGTGTTGCTATGGATAACGAAGAACATACAATAGTTGGATATAGAACTTTCACAGATATATTTAATATCACAGGGCGAGTTGCAAAGTTCCCAACTAGCGAGGCGGTACAATGAGAATGTATTGCAAGAACTGCGGTAAGAAATTCTACCCAACCGATGACGGTTGGGTAGGATACCCACAGGGTCACTATAAAGAGCCCAATCAAGCTCAGCATAGAGTATTTCACTCGAGATATTGTTGGGAGGATTGGACTAGAAAAAATCAAGAGGCATATACAATTTGGTTGAAACAATTCCCAGATTATGATATAAACTCTGATAATCAACAACCATAATTAGAAAGGATAATTTATGGAAAAAATAAGACTAAACGCAAACAAAAGACAGTTGCTAAAAAAAGAATGGCAACATACTGTCTATAACAATATGCCAATGCAAGTTGAGGAAGATTTAAAATCGGCTCAACAAGAATACCGAGAGGTAAGAGATATGGCTTGGGATAATGTTATCACACCACAAGTGGAAAAGAACTTTCCAATGGCAGATATGAAAGTGCTACAAAGGTATAGTGGTAGTAATTCTTACAATCGCTTTACTGATACGGATAGTTGTTTTTACTTCAAGCCACAATTCGCAGACCTAAGTGAAACTCAATTTAGTTTTACAATGGACATTGACGAATACTTGGCATTGTATCATCAAGACTTACAATCGAGAGGACACCAAGCCACGATTAAAGTTGAGTATGATGAAACACAAAGACAAGAAAATCCACACTACCATAAGTTAAGAAGTGATATGTCCCACGATATGAAATCGGTTGCTACTAGCAACGGACATAGCGAGGACTTTCCTTTGTTTATGGAGGGTAGGAACTATGGGTGGACTGAGCATAGTCCATCTTACAATGATAATGACTTTGGTAAGTATCGCAAAGTTGTAGTACACGGAAGTTGTCATTCTCGTTGTATGATGTTGGAAAGCGAAACGGATTGGCTAATGCTTAAACAATTTGAGAAAGCTAAGTCAATGCTGACCAATGCACACCGAGAACTTTGGAAAACAAAGTATGAACTAATAACCGATATGGCTTCTATCATTGACCAAGCTAAATTCTTGGGCGACATAGAACAATATTGGACTAATGTTAGAGAGTGCGTAAACTTCGAGAACTCTGACATAGGAAAAGAATTATCCATAGTAAGTGAACAGACCAAGACAAGACTTTCACAAGCTATGAATAATATAAAGCTAGACGATAAAGAGCCGACAGTTGCGGTTGTCGCAAGTGGTGGCTTCTCTCTAGTGAATTAGAGTGTTGGGGGTATGGTAGTTATATCTGTAAAACCCCCAATGCCTCCCACCTTATAATCATTCTAAACTAGACCGAGGGGTCCCAAACGATTTTTCACGCTTGTTGCTTTTGGGCCCACCCACCCGCAAACCACACAGAGGGGTCCCACAGCATGACACATATATGCTTGATTTCGATATTCATTGGCTGTAAAATCGTTTTCACATAAAAACAGAGATACAAAAATTTTTTGCAAAATTTTTTTCAAATGCTAACTCCAGAACAAATAGAAAATTTACCACCGGATACCAAGAAAGAATACATGCAAACTGTATTGTTGTTGGAGGAAAAAAAGAAACAACAAGCAGTAAGAGATGACTTTTTATCTTTTGTAAAACATTTGTGGCCAAACTTTATTGAGGGTGAACATCATAAAATTATGGCAGAAAAATTTAACAAAGTGCAATCAGGTGAAATAAAAAGATTAATTATTAACATGGCTCCACGACACACGAAGAGTGAATTTGCATCCAACTTCCTACCTGCATGGATGATCGGTAAACAACCAGACTTAAAAATTATCCAAGCTACACACAACGCGGAGCTCGCTGTCCGTTTCGGTAGAAAAGCAAAAACACTCATGGACTCTGAAGAATACAAAGAAATATTTAACACAAGACTCAGAGAAGATTCTAAAGCCGCAGGTAAATGGGAGACAGACCAAGGCGGTGAATACTATGCAGCCGGTGTCGGCGGTTCAATAACCGGTCGTGGTGCGGACCTACTAATCATTGACGATCCACACTCAGAGCAAGATGCGATGAACATGCCTTCGTTTGATCGTGTGTATGAGTGGTATACCAGTGGACCGCGGCAAAGGCTTCAACCAGGTGGTCGTATTATCTTGGTTATGACACGATGGAATGTGGCTGACTTGACCGGCAAACTACAGCGTGCACAGAAAGAGCCAAAAGCAGATCAATGGGAGGTCATAGAGTTCCCTGCCATACTACCTTCAGGAAAACCAGTGTGGCCGGAGTATTGGAAGTTAGAAGAACTAGAAGGTGTGAAAGCATCCTTGTCTATAGGAAAGTGGAATGCACAGTATCAACAGAATCCTACAGCAGAAGAGGGCAGTATAATAAAACGTGAGTGGTGGAAAGAATGGCCAAAAGATACAATACCACCTCTTGCACATGTCATACAATCCTACGATACGGCATTCATGAAGAAAGAAACATCAGACTACAGCGCCATTACAACCTGGGGCGTATTCTATCCAAACGAGGAAGGCGAAGCACATTTGATGCTGCTTGATGTTGTAAAAGACAGGTTTGAGTTCCCCGAGCTACGACGCGTTGCTAAAGAACAATACGACTACTGGTCACCAGAAACCGTAATAATCGAGGCTAAAGCATCGGGGCTACCGCTTACGTACGAGCTACGCAAAATGGGCATACCGGTTATTAACTTTACACCAAGCAAGGGAAATGATAAACATACAAGAGTAAACGCTGTTGCGCCAATGTTTGAGGCGGGCATGATCTGGTATCCAGATCGTAAGTTTGCTGAAGAGGTTATAGAGGAGTGCGCTGCATTTCCACTAGGTGAACACGATGACTTAGTAGATAGCACAACTCAGGCCGTAATGAGATTTAGACAAGGTGGCTTTGTGGAACATCCAGAAGACTACGATGATGAACCTGTATCCCACCAGCAAAGGACGTATTATTGATGTTTGATGATTTAATTAAATTCATGTCGAAACTAGTTCGTAGGGCTGAAGCGCCTGAAACACCAAAATCAGTTAAAAACGAAATAAAAGTTATTCTTGAAAAAACAGCCGCAGATATAGCAGCTGGGACTAGAAAAATAGAAGATCAAATAGAAGAGTTAAAACAAATAGAGCAAAGATTATTTGAACAGCCAGATATACCAGTCGTCGGTAAAGATCCATTACAAGGTAAAAAGCCTGACGAATCAGGATTAACATTAAAGCCAGTAACTGAAAAAGTTGTAGGTCAAGAACCTCTTGATGAATTGTTAGCTGACCTTGCTAAAAAAACAGGAGCCAGTCAAGAGGAGGTAAGAAGAGTTTTAATTGACAGAGCAAACGAAGGTTATCTGCCAGGTGATCCAAAAAGAATGCTTGATGAAGACGATGAAATGTTAAGAGCATATATTCAAACTGAAAAACTTATGAATAGAGAAAAAGATCTCATGATTGATATTTTAGAAAATGCAGAAATACCAGAGGAGCAACTACAAGGCATAAGAGCTCTTGCAGAAGAGGACATAGATGTTCCGCCTATGCCTGATGAAACTAGAGAGACAATAGAATCACTCACAGAGATGCCAGCAACTTTTAAAGATTTAGGTAAAACTGATGTAGGCATAGAAAAGCCAAAGGGAATGATTGTAACTGAAGATATGGTTGACAGAGCACTTGATGCAAACAAACAAAAACAAAGAGATTTAGAAAGAGCTGAAGAGTTAATGATGGATCCAGAAAACTTTGGCAAAAGTTTCGATGAGATTATGCAAATGGTCCAGGATGAAAAAGTTATACCTTTTATCAAGTTTCAACCAAACCCTAAACCAAAGAAAGCAGAGGGTGGAATAATTAGTCGTGTCGGTTTGCAAGGTGGTGGTGGACCAAAGATTAGTCGTCGTGGATTTTTGGGAATGTTGGGAGCTGGCATTGGTAGTTTGTTCATGCCAAGAGGTGCTAAACAAATAGCAGAGTCAGTTGCACCAGCAGCAAGAGTAATTAAACAAGCACCAGGGATGCCGGACTGGTTTCCACTACTTGTTAATCAAATTAAATCAAAAGGTAAAATTACAAGGGAACCTGATTACAAAGATTTTACATCAGGCGGCGACACCACTGTTAGATATAAACTAAAAGATGATAGTTTATCAGGTGGTGAGATATTCTTAGAGGAGGACTTACAGTCAGGGGCTGTTGGTATATTTGGTCGTGGAGATGATGGACAACAAGTTTCGATGGATTATTTCCCTGGTTCTAGAACAGCCACTAAAAAAGGAGTTAAAGAAGATCCACCCACATTTGAAGCTGGTGAGTTTTTCAAAGGTGAAATACAAGACTTTGAGAACATCGGTGTGCCAACAGATGATTTAAGAGGTGGGTTGTTATCTTGGGAAAAATTATCTGGATTTAATTTAACACCAAGAGAAAAAATACAACGCATGATGAAAAAATTTGAAGATGACTATAAAGATCCAAACGTTGAACCAGATGATGATATAATTAACATGTCACAAGGCGGTGGCGTTGGATCACTATTTAAAGAGAGGACAGTATAATGGCCGTAGATAAAAATTTACCAAACGACCCAGATCATGACAGAGTAAAATTAGATATAGAACCCAATGAAAGAGAAGTTGAGCTAAAAGAAGAAGAGACAACAAAAGGTCCAATAGAAATAAACCCAACTGAAGACGGTGGTGTTGAGGTAGATTTTGACCCAAATGCAATCATTGGTGAGGGTGGACAAAACCACGAAGCAAATCTAGCAGAGTATATAGATGATAATATTTTAGGTGAAGTTAGTTCTGAACTTTTATCAGACTTTGAATCGTACAAATCATCTCGTGATGATTGGGAACAAGCTTACATTAAAGGATTAGATCTATTAGGATTTAAATATGAAAACAGAACAGAACCTTTTCAAGGCGCGTCTGGTGCAACACACCCAGTGTTAGCAGAAGCTGTCACACAGTTTCAAGCGTCAGCATACAAAGAATTATTACCAGCAAATGGGCCAGTTAGAACACAGATAGTAGGACTAACAGATGAAATGAAAGAGGCACAAGCAGAGCGTGTCAAAGAATTCATGAATTACCAGATCATGGTTGAGATGAAAGAGTACGAACCAGAATTTGATCAAATGTTATTTGACTTACCACTCGCAGGGTCAACATTTAAAAAAGTTTACTATGATCAAACATTGATGCGTTGCGTATCTAAGTTTGTTCCTGCAGAGGATCTAGTTGTGCCATACAGTGCAACATCACTAGAAGATGCAGACTCCATTATGCACATAATAAAAATGTCATCCAATGATTTAAGAAAACAACAAGTCAGTGAGTTTTACAGAGACATTGATATAGGTGAATCGTCTTACGAAGCAGACGATGTTGAAGATAAAAAAGCCGAGCTCGACGGTGCAAGTGTCAATAACAGAGACGAAGTGCACACGATAATCGAGTGTCATGTAGATTTAGACTTACATGGTTTTGAAGACAAAGACGAAGAGGGCGAATTAACAGGCATCAAACTTCCATACATCGTGACAATTATGGAGGGATCGGGTGACATTTTAGCTATTAGAAGAAACTACAACCCACAAGACCCAACAAGAAAAAGAAAAAATTATTTCGTGCATTTTAAATTTTTACCAGGACTAGGCTTTTATGGATTCGGCCTAATACACATGATCGGTGGTTTATCAAGAACCGCTACAACTGCATTAAGACAAC
>VTLG01012642.1_pt1 | contig 10064 bp, 14 predicted proteins | sample 4694571 | NCBI WGS metagenome assembly VTLG01 (sample SAMN12604809, study PRJNA352737) | marine metagenome | biome: ENVO:00000447; feature: ENVO:00000209|ENVO:00000569|ENVO:01000036; material: ENVO:00002151; isolation source: viral sequences binned using virsorter ... | reverse complement strand
TACTGAGGCGTTGTGCGGTATTTGTACTTTAATTCCTCGTATCAAAAAGCGTCTATCTGGAATATTATTAAAATTTTGTGCATTAAATTCTAAAAAATGTATAGCACTGTTTGGGTATCTTAAGACTTCATCAATGATTGATGTAAAACTAGTCCAATTTAAAGTGTTTTGTCGTTTTGCACTTGTTTCATCTGCACTTGTTCTGGTTAATCTTATGTCTACAGGAAATGATGCCCCAGCAAGTGAAACATTATAAGTTCTACTGTAAGGATTACTTGTTTTTCCTTTAATAGTAGGTGAAGCAACAACATTGTAACCACCACCATTAAATTGAAGTGATATTTGAAAACTTACAGAATGTCCAACAATATCACCATCACCTTCAATAATCTGTAGAGTTGGAACTTGTACTGTTATTGCAATTCTATCAATATCAGTATTAGTTACTGTTCTTGTTATTGGGCCACCAGATTGTGTAACAGTAACACCTACAGAAGTTGTAGATTCTATTACACCTCCCTCCATAAGAATTGGTGCTTGGTTTTGTGTTCCTAATCTAAATTCTCTTACAAATCCTGAAAAATTACTTAATGAAGTCTTATCAAGAAAAACATCTTCAAACTGGTCAATTTCTCCTTCTGATACAAGATCAAGAACTCTAGCAAATTGAGTACTTGAAAGTGTATCAGGTGCTTCAGTAGGTTCTCTTGGACCTGGTGGTTTACCAGCACCTCTAATAATAATTTTATCTTCTGTCATTTTTTATTCAGCACTGACTAATAAAGGTTCAGAATTAAGGCCAGCACTTATAACCACACTTCCAGTAATAACACGACCATAACAAATTGGGACAGGCAATCCCTGTTCAGCAACGTTAACAATGCCACTAAAACTAAAAGATTGTAATTTTGATGCTTCAGGGATAGAAGGTGGCGAAGGACTTAGTAATTGACTTACACCACCAACAACTAAGGAAAGCCCAATATAACCTAATGCCTTTGAGACAGATGCACCAAATAATCCAGAACCTAATGATGTGCCAAGAAAACCACCAACAGCAGGGCCAGCAAAAACAGCTAAACCAATCAATAAAGCTCCAGCTAATATTTGTCCCATGCCTCTACCAGCACCTTTTATCACAGGAACTATGTGCAATACATCTTTTTCTGACCAGGGTTCTAACATTGGTTTTAGATTTGTTTCATAAATTTTTTGTTTTCCTAAAGTAACTTTAAATCCATTACCTTGTTCATCATTATTTAAAAACCAATTAGTTAAATCTGGAAAGTTTACACATAAAGCTTTTATTGCATGAGATGGATTGTCAACTTCTAATTCAAAACTAGATTGACCCAATTTTTTTCTTAACTCTCCGTAGACTTTTATAATTTTCATAATGATTTATGTCTAGCTACGAAAGCAGTATTTTTTATATAATACTCCCCTAAGAGATCCCTGCTACTTAATCTTTCTCCTACATGATGAAGAATTTGTTGATCTCCTAAATAGATTGCTGCATGATTCGGCAAATTTGCTTCAAGGTGCATTAACAACACATCATGTTTTTGAATTTCATCTAAAGGTACTTTTCTAAAACCTTCATTCATAAAATTATCCTCATATAAATTTTGTCCTTTTTCCCAAAATTTATCGCACCTATAATAATCTCTTAGTTCTAAATTTAATTCTTTTTTAAAATAATCTTTTACAAGAGAATAACAGTCAATAATACCAAACTGAAATTTTCTTCCTACATAAGGTAATTCAAATCCAGATGGTTCAAGATAACCCCATTTTTCTATTGTTGGATTAACAATAAACCAAGGAACCCTAGATTTTTCACAAGCAACTTTATCTCCATCACTAGGAGTAGGTTGTGTGAAAGGGTGAGAATGAACAACAGCAACAATTTCTCCTTCTTCTTCAGCTTTTATATAATCGTCAGTTGCTAATACAAAAGTATGTTTTGGGAGTTCTGCTATGTTCTTACATTTTTTATATTTTGTTCTACCTTTTCTAATGATTATTAGACCACAAGATTCATTAGGTGATTCTTGTTTTGCATGATCTAATATTTCTTGTTTAATATCTTCTGTAAGATTCATCTTAATAAACCAATACTAGGAAATGACCCATAGGGCAAAGGAGCAAATTGACCAAATCTTGCTTTACAAGAAGTTAATCTTTTACCGCAGACATCTTGTGCAGCACTGCCGACAGGACTATCGTTTATGTCAAAAAAACTAGTTCCTGTATAACTACATTCTGAACTTCTATAAACCCATTGGCAAATATTAGATACACATTGTCTTTTAGGAATCATCTCTCCTTGTTTATCTACAGGCATTACTAATTCAAATTGAACTATATCTCTATTTTCAGATACTTTTCTATCTATTGTAAAAGTTTGATCAGCATACCTTGCATTTGGATCAGCATTAGGTTGACCATCAAGATATTTTCTTAATGTTCTAATTCTTCTTACTGTTGTTCCAGTAAGATCATTACCATTAAAAAGTGCAGTCTGACCTGGGTTGGTAGCACGTTGCACATTGTTGACAGTTTTAATTAGTGCTGTAATTGCACCATCTAAATTAGCAACAGTAAGCGTTGGTCTAGGTAAAGTTCCTTGGGTTGTCATTTCAAAACCTTCGCTTTTTATTGGTATTGCTGTGTAAGTATTACTGTTAAAAACTATATTTCCAGTAAATCCTTCATTTAATCCATTATGAAAATAGTATTTTGTTACACCTAAAGCAGTTGCCACCTCGCTAACAAATTCAAGCTCAAATAGTTCAATAATTTTATCAGGCGCAAAACTATTTAAATCTTCAAAAATACTACTTATGGCAGTCCAAACAACAGTATTGTCTGTAACAGTAGAACCTACATCTGTTCCAAAAGGTGGTTCAGAACTTCCTGTAGTACCTGCTGTGGTACATTCAAAAACAAGGCCAGTAGGTACAATACCAGAGGCGGATCTTACAACAGTTCCAAGAGTAACAACTGTATTCGCAGTCCAAGCAGAATAAGCCATTAAGTTTCAAATACCTCCCTAAATGTACATTGAATTACTGCACGATTTAAAGATGGAATTGTCTTTGTAAAACTATCACAAACAAATTTACGTTGACCTGACATTGTTAAATCTACATTTCCACTTGTCGTTCCACTTGCACTTGTAATTACAGTAAGAGTGTTTTGGTCTACAGAGGAAGTGACAATATAATCACCATCAGCAGCCGATCCACTTGTAAAATCTAGTGTTACTTTATCTCCAATAGCTACACCATGATTTGTAATTGTAATTGTAACTGTGCTTCCTGATCTTGCGTAAGTACCTGTTTTTGAAATACCTTCAGCAGGTGGAGTGAAATTAAAACTTTCATTATCAAAAGCTCTACTGTTTAAGAAAGCCTCTATTACATCAGATTCTGTTTCAGAAACTCTAAATTCTAAACTGTAAGTCTTAGGATTCTGATTAATTCCAAAACTTAATCTTTGTTCAAATCCATCCCCAAAAACGACAGTGCGAACTCGTGGTGCTGTGTTTTTAGCAAAACTATAAGTTGGTGTAATACTTGGAAAAGTTGCCATAATTATGCTCTAGATAAAAGCCCTCCAGCCCTTGACTGTTTTACAAGCTCTTGTTGTACTGCTAATCCAATCAGTTTACCTAACTGACTTGAAGTAGCCTCATCACCCTCTGCTTGCGTTCCAGAGGCGTCTACGGAAACGTTTATTATATTTGTATTTCCTCCTCCTAATTGATTATTAGGAACTATTGTACCTGATGTTGTTGGTACAAAAACTTCTCGACCACGTTCCCCAACCATATAAGGTTGATTTGCACTTACTCGACCTCCATTAGCACGACCAAAAAGACTCTGAAAAAATCCACCAATAGGGCCACCAATACCAGCAATTGCTTTTTGTATTGCTAGTTCAACCAATTTTCTTCTCATTCTTTCTAATACATTTATTGCAGCTTCAGCTAAAGTCTGTGTACCCATAACAGCATCAGTAAGATTTTGTACAATACTATTTTTAATGCTCTCACCTATTTGTGCGAACTTTGCTTCTAGTTCAGCAGCAGCTTCGGCAGCTTTTTCTATTTCTGTTTTTTGATCCTTTAATCCTTGGTTGGCTGTAAGAATATCTGTAATTTTTTGTCTATTATGCTCACCAAATCTTACAACAGCAGCTTCTATTAAGTGCTGAAGTTCTACTTCTTTTTCATTGCCATTTATAGCTGCTTGCAACAATTCCCCTGATTGTTTTTGTTTATCTATATATTTTTGAAAAGCCTCGTTTTTTTTGTTTTCATCTTTAATTACTCCTACAATACCACTTGCAAAATCTTGAATATTTGCCTTCATTTCTGCGGTTAATTGCACATTTTCTTCTAATGGTTTTTGTTCATTACTTATCATTCCAGCTTGTATTGGATTTCTGCCTATAAATGTTGGGGCTATATTATTGTTTGCATTTAGAGGTTTTAACGCATTTTTTTTCTTTTCTTCTAACTCACGTTCACGTTGCATCAAAGCAAAATTAATTTTCCGATTTTTAATTTCTTCTGTTAAAAGTCTTATTTTCTCTTGATTTTCAGGTAATAAACTTGCTAAAAGTCCAACCTCTCCCCTTACTATTTCTGTGGCCTCTTTTCTTGCCTCCATAGCAAAACCAGCAATTTGAGGTCTTCCAACCTTATTAGCTGTAGCAATTCTTTTGACTAAATCATCTATTGCTTTTACTCCTTCAATAGCTAAATCAAGCACACCTTTAATTTCATCTTGTAATTCAGTTCCAATAGTTCTTGCAAGAGTATCTATAGTGTCTTGTAAAGTTGATAATTTTCCATTTAGTGTTCCTGATTGTGCCGTAGCACCACCAAAGAAAGCGCCACCTTCATTTGTAAGATTTATCATTGCTTGGTTTACAAGATCAGCACCAATTTCACCTTTTCTCATTGCAGATTCAAACTCATCTCCTTGCAATCCTGTTATACGTTTAAGTTCTGTTGTTATATCAACTCCTCTTTCTAATAACTGTAAATTTTCCTCTTGCTGCAATTTACCCTTGGCTCTAATCTGTCCAAAAGCAGTCGCAATGCCAGTAAGATCAGCACCCGTAGCACCTGCGATATCAGATAATCTTTTAGTTGTGTCAACAAGGTTATTTGTTTCAAAACCAAATGCTCTCAATCTCTTAGTCTGCTCTATTAATTCACTACTTGTAAAAGGAGTAACAGCACCAAAATCCTGTAGCTCTTTGATAATTTTATTTGTATCCTCTAAAGAACCTGTAAGAACTTCAAGACTTTTTCTCTGCGTTTCAAGTTCTGCTGTTTTAACAAAAACAAATTGTGCTGTCTTTAAAACGGCAAAAGCAGCCGCTAATTTTTTTAATGTTCCAACTAAACTATTTACATTTGATGATGCTTTTTTTCCAGAATTTCCAAATTTATCAAAAGATTTTTTTCCTTTATCTAATCTGTTTTTTAATTTGTCCGTATTTTTACTTAAATTTTTTGTGGCATCATTTACTCTCTTTAATGGATTGATTGCATTTGAAGCATCAACTATTAATCTGACTGTTGACTGTGCCACTAATACAAATAACCTTTATTATATACTACCTTGATTTGGCTTTTTGTCGCTGCATTTCTTTTTCTTCTCTTTCACTTTTATATTCATAATAAGCTGCCCAATAAATTAGCTCCTCTTCTGATAAAGAACATCTCAACTCTTTTAAAGTTTTACCAAGTTCTGTTGCGAGAAAAAACTCGAAGTTTAACCAGTTATCTCGCTTGATTCGTTTTTTGCCGTATCTAAATCTACATTTAAATCAAACAAAAATAATTCAATTTCATTCAATATTTTTTCTGGTAATTGTCTCTGCAACATGGGTGCATCTGACATATCAAAAGCTGGCGTGCCATCTTCTTTTTGTGCCATTTTACAAAGTAGCTGTGTTGAAACTACTAAAGCCTCATCTGTTCCAGCTAGTTGTTGTGCTTTTTGTCTGTCAAATCTTGTAATAGGTGCAAAATATAATGTTGTTAAAATCTTGCCTGATGAATCTTTTAACTCATATTTACGCCTAGTGGTCATCTCATCTTTAAAACCATTAATGATGAGATCTGCGGTTCTTTCGTTTGCCATAAAAAATAGGGGTTGTAAAAAATTTTATTAAATAGCTGAAGTAATTGTTCCGTTTGGCTTAAATGTAATGTTGATTGTTTGAATATCTCCTAAAGATGAAGCGTGTTCAAAACTTGTAATTAATCCATCAAAGCTAATTTTTTTAGTTGCACTAGAACTATCTGGGAAAAGTTCAAATGCAGCAGTAGCTAAGTCACCTGTTGTAAGAACACCATCCATAAAGGTTGCAGTTTCACCTGTAGCTGCTGCGTCATAAACAAGTTCAGCAGAGCCTTCACCTTCGATAAGTCCACCAACAAATTTTTTAAATGTGTCACCCTGGACAGTAGTTTCTTGAGTATCTTTTGTAATACTCATAGTCCATGATCTAGTGCCTAAGACAGGGTTTACAGATGAACCACCGTCATCAAATTTAACCTGCCCAACATCACCTTTTACAGCAGCCATAACAATAAAAAAGAAGATTTATAAATATATTAACTCTTTTCTGGTTTTTTTACATCTTTTTTGTTTGCTTGTTGTTTTTCCATATATCTTTTACAAGAATTATCCCAATAATTTGCTTCTCTTCTACCTTTAACAGCTTCAATAGCGTCAAGCATTTCTTCCGTAATTTCAATCATTAGAGATCCTCATAAATGTTAAATGTAATTCTAATTTGTGTTTGAAACTTTCCTTCTGGACTTGATGTTAAAACTTCAGGCCCAATAGGAGAATCAAAAATTACATTTGATACAGTCACTCTATTGTATAAGTCTCTTAATCTTTTGCCAATCGTGTAATTTGCACCAGCACCAATACCTTCTTCAGTAAATATGTTTAAAACAACTAGACCAATAATATTATTAAAAGCATTGGATGTATCGCCTTGTGTTAGATATTGGTGGTCACCAAAACTTGTAAGGCATTGAACAAAAGTGTCCTCTGTGGTTGAATCAAAAGTCATATTATTAAAGACCACTGGAATCGCAGGGCTTGATGCAAGTTCTGTTGCCAATCTTGCCTCGATTGTGGATCTGACTGTGTTTAAATCAATTGCTGCCATTATGCTTTTCTGAATTGGTTTGCAATGTATTGTTCTAGTTGTTTTGCAATAAGTTCTGGATAACCTTTAATTGTCTGTTGTCTTGTTCTGTATCTTCCGCCCCAGCTTGGAGGTAAGTTTGTGCCATAGGCAACAGGTTCAGCATATTCCACGGTTGTAAACACTTCTCCTTGAAATTTACCGATTTTTCTTTGCCAAGACTCGCGAAGTTGACCGCCAGTTCCACGGTCTAACAAAGCTTTTTTAAACGGAACTACTTGACCACTTGGTAATGTGAAAAAGTTAGGTATAGAATCTAAATCAGTATAGTTATCTAAAGAAAAAACAGGTGTAAATTGTTTTAAATCAGCTTCGGCTTGAAAAGTGGCCTTTCTTACAACCGTTTGTACTTTTTCACCGAAGTGATTTCCGATGTCAGTTAAATTTATTTCTCTTGCCATGATTACCTCAAAATAAGATCAAAACTTATTGGTATGTTATTTTGCTCGTTCGTCACAACCTGTATAACTTTAAATTCAACATTACTTATAACCACTCTATCTTTTGTGGTTGGAACAAAACTTAGATCTTTAGATGCAATAATTAATCTCTTGTCTTGGGATTCAATCAGATCATTTACCTCAGATCTGTTTACATTTGTTAACGCGCCTTTGACTGTAGTATCAGATGTAGATTCTGTAATAGCACCTGTAGTTGTGTTATAAGCACCTGCTGTTACTCGTCTTATAGTTACATCGCCTCCAAGTTTACTTAGAGTTTTTGATGCTGCCTTTTTTAGTGCGTTAGCAAGACTCATAATGAATAAGCTATGACCTGACCACTTGCAAGAGTAATGCTTGTAATCACGCCTTCAATTTCAGATGATGCCTTCATTGTAATACCATTAATTGTTGAAGACCCATTCTCTGTAAGGTTTTCTGCAACAAAAGTTGCTTCAGCATCTGTTAAACAATGCACCTTTCCAAATCTGCCAGTATGGGCATTTGTATCTGTAATAATTATCCCTGCTGGGTATTGATAGCCGTAGCCCATTTTAAGACCTCTTGATTGATAAGTTTGCTCTTCCACCTATTCTAATACCCATTAAGTAATGATCAACTATCGGTGGAATTCGATCAATACCAACTGCCCCGTAAAATCTTGGAGTGACGTTTAAATTTCCAATACTAACGGTAGAAAAATCTTCTAGGCCACTCAACTCTAACCCGTTCCTGTTGTTGTTGAGATATACAGCCAAAATTACCTGTGCATTTTTTACACGATCTGGGACTTCAGTATCGGTGTAATAATCAGCAACTAATCTATTTGGAAAAGATAAGCCATAAAGATTGGTGTAAGTATCAGGTTTTCTTACCCCTGATCTAGGCCATTCAAGTGCCTGGGTATCATCTACCCTAGCCCCCAAAAACTTTTCTCTGTCAATTCTTTGGGCTGCTGTAAAAAGCGCACGATTTTTATTGTCAGTAGTTGAGTTATCCCATGCACTAGTGTCATCACTGAGAACTAAACCCTCAATAAAAGAGTTTGCATCAGCAAGAGTGATATAGGTGTTTGCGTTAGCACCACCAACAGTTGCATCAAGAGTTATCGCCATTTAGTTTTACCTTCTTGGGCTTTGGTTTTGGTTTTGGCTTTTCAAGAGTAGGAGTTAATGAAGCTGCCTTTTGAGCAGCCTCATTTCTCGCTCTCATACGCCTAAAAGCGTACATTCCCATTAGCTTGAAGCACCTTTGAGTGCAACGAAGTTAATGACGATTGCTTCACTTAGTGAACCAGCAGAAACATTTGAAACTGTGATCTTAAATGATCCAGCAGCAATGTCATTTGCAGCTACAAGATAACTGCCAGCAGTTCCAGCAGAACCATGACAAGCTACAACAACATCAGTTGCTGAAATCTTGCTATTGGTAACTGTGAAAGATACTTCAGCAGCAGCAGCTAAAGCTGCGTTGTTCATTGTGATTTGACCTGACTCTGTATTGAGAGTTACACCTGTTGATTTGTTTGTGGCCTGAGTTACAGTACCACCGCCTGTTGGCCCAACTAAAAGGCCAGCAGTTACTTCAAATAATGAAGGCATGATAAAAAATCCTAGTTATAGTAAGGGTTCTCAGTTAATCCTGATTGCTCACGTTCGTTGCGCGAACGATCCCTATATTTTTTGTCTCATACACTTTCGACCATGAACCAACTGTCTCCAACACGCTTCTTGTTGGGTTTACAGTTGAAACTGCGTACTTAAGACCTACTGGGTGATAGATGTAGTGGAGATCCACAGCCATTGCTTCTTCCAAAGCAAGGATGTCTCTATCTGTTTGTGTTCTGATTGGTGCTTGCTCACCTGTAACAACTGCTCCTTGTGTAAAGAAGAATGTTGAGTACTCAGTGGACGAGCCTGACCCTGTGGTTGGCACGTCATCACTTACTATTACTCGTAGTCCCATGAATGTAGGGATAGATGTTGTTCCTGGGAAAGCTCCAGCTGTTGTACCTGAAGTTGCATCTGTATCAGGTGCGCCAGTGTTGTCGTAAATACGATCAATCGCATTTCTTTCAACTAAGTCGTAATACACTTTTGAGTGCATTGCAACGGCTGTTAGTTTTGATCCCTGATCACCAAGTAAAGACTGTGCTTTTGCAACGTGTCTTGGACTCAATGTTGTTGGAGAGTCACCTGATTCTGAATCAATTGTCAAATCAAATAATGCAGAACTGCTTGAGTTTGCATTGATAGAACCAAATGCACCTGTTAAGCAAGAGAATAAATCTTTCTGCTTTTGGTTGTTAACATAAGCAGCCATCTTTTGAGCGATTGCAGCCATTGGATCTGGGCCACCACCAACTGCCAATGC
>VTLG01012115.1_pt1 | contig 10065 bp, 12 predicted proteins | sample 4694571 | NCBI WGS metagenome assembly VTLG01 (sample SAMN12604809, study PRJNA352737) | marine metagenome | biome: ENVO:00000447; feature: ENVO:00000209|ENVO:00000569|ENVO:01000036; material: ENVO:00002151; isolation source: viral sequences binned using virsorter ... | reverse complement strand
TCTCATATTCCCCCCATAAATCATCAGGGAGTTTCACAGAGAGGATCCAAGACCCGCTAGTCACACTATCATCCCCCAAGGTTAGCCGATAACTTTGATGCGGTTCACCTTTAATCGCTCGGTCGTAATCATCTTTAGTCGGATAAGGAACTAAATAAGACTCGACGGCTTTTGCCCCGTGTGCCTTCTTGCTGTGCTCCACTCCGATAGTTCCCGATTTCTCTAAATAATCATGGGCCGATATTTCAATATCGGAGGCGCTGATAACATCGCCTTGGGAATCTTCCGTCCAGGGAGCAAGCACGACACCGACAACAATTTGCTTGGAGCTGACTGCCTTAACAATAGATACCGAACGGGAATTGGTTAAATCGGCGGGTTCGCCATCTTCGCAGGTATGAGGGGCCTTTAATCGGTCCCCACTCTCAGAGACTATCCCGAAAAGTCTTGCCCCGTCAAGAATATTCTTTACCCTTATTGATTTACGGGCCACTTCCCCCTTATCTCCGAAACTCAATAAAGCTTGGGGATGCGGAAGCATTGCATGGGGGTTTAAGGCCCTTGCCTCTTTTCCTAGCCCGATAGCAATAGCCCCTGGAGCTAAATCGCCGTCATCATCGATCAAGTGAATGGAGTAATAAGGGTTGCCTAAAACCGGTAAGTACATTGACTTCAAAAGAGTATTACACTCCACGCTCAATGGAGTTTTACTAATGAAGATCACTTCGGCGGTAGTTGGATTGGGAATTGTTTCACGTAAAACAGCGTAGGCCCATCCAGGTAGAACGGCCTCGGCTTTGGTAAGAGCTACTGCTTGAAGTCTTGCATTATTCAATTTCTTAATAATGGCCTCAGCGTAAACTGGGGCAACGCCAAGGTTAGCTGATTTCCCCCTTGCTGCCTGCGTTTTAGCAAAACAAAAGAGCCTTGTGACTTCCATTAGACTTAACGACTTTTTTTGTACGGATGGGATTGAAAACTCTTCTGTCTGAAGTGTTGACCAAGCCCAACCGGGGAGCCTCGTCTTTGCTATCTCCAAAGCCTTGCCTACAGGGAGGTCGGCTTTCCTTTTCGCTGCTCCGTAGGCAATAGGAAAACATTTCTCGTCATCTCCCCCATCGGCCATGCAGCTATTGAAAGCCCCAAGAAACTTCTCCCTACCTTCTGTAGACGGGATCGCCTCTGTAACTCTAAGCGGTAAATCTTCAATTGAATCCCAAGGCATTATAACGACTCCTCCCCCGATACAAGTTTAGCAGCTATCTCGGCATCCATGTTAAACGCGGTCTGAATTAATTGAATAGCCGCTGGCGTGGGCAGTGTCTTAGCGTTCACTTGCTCAATAATCTGAAGCAGGCTAGCAACTTGGGCACCGTTCATCGTCACATCTGAAACTGAAGAATCCCCAGTTTCAATGCCGCGGTCTACATTATCTTCGCTTACTTCGTCGCTTTCTGGCGCGGTGCTTATTTCTGCTTCGGCTTGTGCCTCATTGGTTAGCTCACCCTCATCAGCATCTAACGGATGGGGCCGGGCAGAACCCTGACCTATTTCAGATTGTGGAAGGCCAGAGAGTTCCCTAATATGCTTTTCAAGCTCATCATCGGGAGTCAATAAACCAGCCTGAGCAAGGCTTACTAATGGAGCAGCAAGCTCGGCGATATCTGCTTTCTCCAGATCCCCATGTCTCAAGGTAGGAAATAGAGCCGCATCATTTAACCCATTCAACCTCATGATTTGAGGAATAATCTCTTCGTTGAAAACGGCCATGATTGCAGACAGGTATCCGCCTAGCCCCCTTGCAAACATGTTCGTCTTGCTACTTGATAACGCCCAAGAGCCTGTCGTTCCTGATCCGAGAAATAACCAATCCGCTAAAAAGCTCCGGGCAATATTCCCTTCAAGCCTTTCGATTACTGGAGTTGTGTCGGCGGTCTTACCTGTGTTCCCGTTAAGCAGCGTCAGACGGAATCCAGATGGGGTTCCGTCTGGATTTGTCGAGCTAGGCAATACAAGACCCGAATAAGTGTCTGCTTTAATTCGGGCAACCATGTCCCTAAAATTTGCCACTAGGCTCTTTTGTGTCGCCGTGGCATTGTCCGAAAGCATTTGGATAGGGCACTCCATAACGGGAATCCCTGCTAGATTTCTGCTGATACCAATGCTTTCAGCTATCTGAAGCCTTTTCAGCATATAGTAAGAAGTGTAACAGGACCTTAATGCCGAATGCCCTTCGGGGTTGTCCTTCATCGTACCAACGGAACGGAAGAGAAATAGCTTGTCGACCGGAATTAACTTCACCTCATAAGTCGGGCCAGCTAATTGGTACATCCCTTTGACATACCCTTCTTCAGTAAACTCCCACCCATACAAGCTATCCTGTGAACGAGGAGCAAGTGACTGAACCCCTATGCGGTTATCATCATAATTAGAGCTTTTCCTTTTGTCCTTCTTCATCCCCTGGCGCATTTTATAAATCGGCTCAAAAGCAGCCCATCCATAGACAATGACCCCTTTCACTATCTCACCAATTAGGTTGGAAAAACTTTGGTCTAAGTCAGCCAAAACTGTTTCAAAAAACTCTTTAGCTTCCTCCGCTTGGGGGGAATCATCGGCGGCGTCCACTTCAAATTCCAACTGCCGAGTAAAGGAATCACAGGTAAACAGGACTGCCCCGACTGTCGCATTATTATCTGCGATCTCCCGGTACATCTTAGCGCCGCTGGAACCCTGAAGCTCTCTGTGCCATTCTTCGTCGATGGTTCCATATCCATCAACAGATGACCGTTTAAGCCCAGTGATTCCATAGGTGGCAAATGGGTCCGGTGTCGCATCTACATCCACATCGCTCAAATCTAGTTTTTCAATCGGTTCACTCATTTTATTTTTTTCCTTTATATTCACTAGGAAGTGCGGCAACGACTATGCACCTGCAATTAATTCTTTCCGCAGCTGGCAACCCAACGGCTCCCGGTTTCTGAGCACTTACTTTCTTTCCGTTAACACCCGTCCAAACAAACGGGTCCCTCACTTTAACAACCTGCCCGTGAACCTTAGCGTGCGTTGACCGAACATTATTATCGCTCTGAGATTTCCACATCTTGTACTCAAAACCAGCGTTCTCGATCCCCTGTAAAGCGCCCTCATTCCTTGCCTCGGTTAGCTCAGTCCTAGCCCACACCCGGGAGCGAAGGGATACCTTATAAGGATCCCTCTTCCCGCTTAGATCCTTAAGCGGTTTCCCTCGGAATACAAATCGAGGTCTATTAGGAAACCGAGCAGGTGGCCCACCTCGCATAGTTAGCCCAGAAAGCTCACGAACAAGATCATTCGCCGTAGGCCGTTTTCCCGTGTTCTTTAAATACCATTTTCGCATTGATGCAATGTAGGCTCTACCTGCATCGTAATGAGCTGCTCGAAGTTCACCCACTCTTTTAAGAGCCGCTTTGTTCCCTTGATATGTAGCCCTATCGATTAGTTTAAGTAAATCAGGTCCAAAGGCCACTTTCCCTTTATTTGCTTTAGAATAATTCCATTTCCAGACGGTTATATGATAATCTCTAAAAAGCTTTGCTAACTCTTTTTGTGATCCATCTGAATCGGATGCCTTCCCAATCTTCACCTTTCCACTCTTTACTTCTCGGATAAACTTCTTATGAGTTTTATCTAGGAACTTTGTTGTCCAATTCGTCAACGCCCGAGTTAAAGCTAGTTCTTTGTTGAGCATATACCGAGCACCTTTCCCGGCAAAATCGGAGAGTGGCATTAGTTCTTAATCCCTTCCGTAGTGGAATAGTCCACAGGACACGGGCAAAAGCCACGGGACTTGCACCTCCAGCAAGCCTCGGCATTATTTAAATAATCTAGAGAATCCTTGATTCCTATATAGAGACAAGCAGCGGCCTCCGCTACTTTTTCGGTGTCTAGAATCTTAGCCCTGCCCATGTGTCCCCCGTTGCATTGTCATTTGAGTTAAAGTTGAAAGCTGGAATGGATGCAGAGTCTAACTGAGTTACCGCCCACACCAGAGCATCCAATCTATCATCCCCTCCGTCATGGTTTCCTGGGACAAAACTAACTAACTGATCTTCTAGGTCAGGATGAATACCAACATGGTGAACTCTGCCTTGCTCATACCTAGCCGCCACCGGTTCCGCCCGAGTAAATTTTCCCCTGGATGCGTGCACCATATAGACCGGAACACTCGCATCTAGTTGATTTGCGATGTTTTTCCACAAGTCGCCGCCCTGATTCTTTTCAACAACGATGGCATCCCCCTTGTGCTTGTAATACAATCGAATAGCCTCTTTTAAGACTATATCAGGTTGGCTCGTCTGGGAAGCATCTTCTAACACGTAGAAATGATTCTGCTCCTCACCTACTCCCGCAACAATGATACCGGACTCACAAGAGGACTCATTCGAGGTAACAGCGGGGTCAATAGCTACTATGATCCGACTAAGCTCAGGCGCATTTTGAACCCGGTTATCCTCTATTGCTCTTCTAGTAAATATTGCACCCGGCAACTCGTCCAGCATCTCCCCTTCAAGCTCTTGCCTTCCTAAATGGGTTCCCCCATAGCGGTCGAAGATTGAAGTGATGAATGTTTCCGCTAAGTTATCCGCGTTCTCCATAGTTGAACCGGTGGTTACTATCGTTTTGCTATGGTTGGCTAAATCCCGCAAGAACCGTCTGGGGCGTGGTGTCGTAGTCACTACTACCCTTGGATTAGTTCCTAACCGCAATCCAAACCTCATCATATCGAATGCTGCTGGATATCTCCAAGAGGCTAGCTCATCACACCAGGCCCAATCGCATTGAGGGCCTCTTAACTGATCCGGTTTATCGGCTGAGAAAGTGGTAGCTGTTGCGCCATTGGGCCAGGTTAGACGCCGCTTGGATGGCTCGTAGTCTGGCCTAAAACCGTCTCGACTTATGGAGAGGATACCTGACTCACCCTCTACCATGACATCCCTTACATCCGCCGCAGAACGCGCTACAAGGTGAATATGCTTGGCCTTGCCAGAACGGGCCATCTCGATAGTTGTTTCCGCCCCTGTTCTTGTTTTTCCCCATCCCCGGCCGGTCTGGATAAGCCAGCAAAGCCAATCCCCACTCGGGGGCAATTGTTCGACCCTTGCCTTAAAGTGCCAATCGTGCTCAAATTCTCTTAATTCTTCCGGACTTAGGCTGTTAAGAAGACTTCTTCTTTTTGCTTCGCTCTGCGAGGCTAGCCAGTTTAGCCAGGACTCTTTCTCTAGCATCACCGATCTCCACCTTGGCGTCTACGGTCGCCTCAATCTCCTGCTTCACTTTGGGGATAAACATATCTCGCCGTCTTTCAAGCTTCCATGCCGCCGCTTGCCAAGAACCAGCCATTGCCGATTTCTCTATCATAGCCAGCCAACGACGGGTTGCCTCCCCCTCTACTTCTTTTATACGATCCAGAAATTCTAGGAAGGGCTTGCTTTTAGCGGCCTTTGGGTTTTCTAGTGCCTCCTTTTTTTCTCTGAAGAACCAAGAGTCTGATATTCCTGCACAGCCGCAAGCGTCCTTTATTGGGCATCCTAACTTTATTGCTTGAAGAAATCGCTCAATCTTATCCTCAGTTAGTTTTATCGGTTTTCGCCCTATTTTGCTTTTTCGTTTCTTAACCGCCATTCTCATTCCCTCCCATGATGAAGGGCTAGCAGCTCCCTTCTTGCATCCGAGTCATTTCGAAACGCTCCCCTCATTACTGAGGTCGTCATATCGCTGCCCGTTTTATGAACTCCCCTTGTGGACATACAATGGTGGACGGCGGTAACAATAACACCGACGCCCTCCGGTCTTATATGCTCCTCTATCGCGTCAGCTATCTCAGTTGTCAGTCTCTCTTGGACCTGAAGCCTTTTAGAGAAGCAGTCCACAAGTCGGGCTAGCTTGCTTATTCCAATCACCCTCTGATTTGGAAGATAGGCCACCGTGGCCTCCCCAATGATTGGAGCAATATGGTGTTCGCAATGGGACTCAAAGGGGATCTTTCGGAGCATAACGATCTCATCATAACCGCCAACTTCCTCAAAAAAAGTGGATAGGATTTCTTTAGGGCATTGCTTATAACCACTAAACCATTCATCCAACGCCTTAACGAATCGCCTGGGCGTATCTAAAAGCCCCTCTCTTGTATGGTCTTCGCCTATATACTGGAGCAGGTAGCGAACACTCCTTTTCGCTACCTCTGTCCCCATAGTTTGTGCATCTGTACCGATAACCTCCATCTAGGATCCTCCTTTATTAACTTCAAGCACCAGTCCAGTTCGCTCCGCTGGATTCCTGTCGATGTCGCCGCCGGGGAAAGATAGTAATAATCGGCCTTAAGTTTTGGCTTGGGAATCCCCTGTTTAAGACACCGGACATATTTCAGCTCGTCTGGTCTTCTTCCTAGCAGCAAGGTATGCTCGGCCGTCTTGGGTGAGCATGTCACCCAATCAATCCCTTTAGGAATTGGTTTTGTCCCATTGGTTTCGATAGCAACCAAGAAGCCTTGCTCTTTAAACTCCACCACCAATGCCTCATCCACTTGTAGGGCGGGTTCCCCTCCTGTTAGGATAACAGCCGCCCCGTCCTTCCCCTCCCATAAGTCATGGCACTCGGTAACTAATTCCTTAGCGGTGGAATACTTTTTATAAATAGAAGTGAAATCTGTGTCGCAATCAAAGCCCTCTTCAGATGCCTTGCAAGTTAGGTTGCACCCACTGAATCTAACAAAGATATTTAGGGTGCCAGATCTAGCCCCTTCCCCCTGCAAAGACTTAAAGATTTCATTTACTATATACGGCATAGCAGTTCTCCGTTTCCCATAGAGTAACCTTATAAACTTCGATGCCGGTCCCTTTCATTTCAATCGGCGCCACTTCTTCCACTAGATACTTGGCCATATTTTCCGCCGTAGGATTGACGGGTAAACAATAGTTCTTCCAATTTTCAATAAGTGCTTGAGGTTCGTGAAAGACCTTAGCCATGCCATTGTCTTCAGAGTAGTAGATAAACCCGTGGTCCCAATTCCTATCAATCCAGCTCCCCACTCTTTCCTTCAATACGGAGAAATCAATCACTCGGCCAATCGGATCCAATTTAATTGCTCTTGCATGGATATAAGCGACATAGTTATGCCCATGAGGATTAGCACATTTGTTCTCATGCCCCAGAACCCTATGCCCTGAGCAAAATTGAACCCTCCTAACACACTCCATCATGGTCTATACTCGGTGACATCAGGAACGCCGCTATCTCGAAAAGCCTCTTTCCGCTCCGTACAAGCCCCACATTTGCCGCAGTGTAAATCTAACCCTTCATAGCAGGTCCAGGTCATTTCGTAGGGCACTCCCAATTCGCCCCCGACTGCTGCAATGTCTGTTTTTGTTTTATGGATAAATGGAGCATAAAGCTCTAGGCCCTCGGAGCGATGCCCATCGGTCCCAACCCTTAAGGCGCTATTTAAGTTTTCAATAAACTCAGGGCGGCAATCAGGATAAACGTGATGGTCCCCCGCATGAACACCGCAAGCCAAGATGTCCGCCCCTTGGGAGCAAGCCACTCCCCAAGCAATACTCAGCATAATTGCGTTCCTATTAGGAACAACGGTTAACTTCATGCTGTCCTCTGCGTAATGCCCATGAGGAACCTCGATATCGTCTGTAAGTGCCGACCCCTTTAACAGCGGCTGAATCCCTGAGATGTCTAAAAGGAAAGAGGAAGCAGCCAGTTTATCAGCGTGCCACGACGCCATCCCTAGCTCTTTCCCGTGGCGCTGCCCATAATCAAAAGAGATCATGGTTAGGTCATATCCTTCGTGCTTCAGTTGGTAGGCTAGGGTCACTGAGTCCATGCCCCCCGATACTATAACGACCGCCTTCTTGTTTTTACTGCTCATTAGCTCACCCCTTCTTTTCCTGTAAATCCATCACCAACTTTCTTAATCGTTGGATTAATTGAAAGCCCACCTCTAGGGTAGAAGTCCCCTCTAACTTCAATCCACTTAGGGGCTAAAAGGTCAAACAGGTCTGCTGCTATTTTATTCATACAATCCTCATGAAAAGACCCGGTGCTCCTGAAACTAAACAAATAGAGCTTGAGGCTTTTCGACTCTACCAATTTAGTGGCAGGGACATAGCGAATAGTCACCGAGGCGAAATCCGGCTGAGCTGTTTTGGGGCACAGACTGGTGAACTCGGGGGCCTCTATTTCGACAACATAGTCGTCATCCGGGTATCTGTTATCGAAGGATTCTAAGACCTTGGGATTATACTTGTCTGGGTATTTAGTGGAATTGCTTCCTAGCGACCGTAGCTGCTCAATATCGGACTTCATTGCTTTCCTCTTGTTGTAGTAACATATTAAAAACTCCCCCTCTTTTGCATAAAGGCATAAGCATCGAAGGCGGCAGACAGCCCCTTCACCGTAGCAAAAGCATGGTAGATTCTTGTGCCAATCGCCCGTTCGACATCGATTCCCCTCCACACTTGATGAGTGAAATTAATGAAGCTAGCAAATCCATTAAGGGTTTTGCTATTAGGAGCTTTTGCGCCACCTGTCCAAGCCTCGGCCCGTCCTAGATTCCTTAGCTCTTTAATCGTAAATCCTCTTGCTTCACACGACTTAAGAAACTCAATTGGTGGGCGCTTGGCGAAATCATTCTTGTGAATGCTGCTTAAAACGCCCCCGCCCTTGTAGTATGAAAGATTCCCATACCGTTGACCGCTAGTGATTGAACTGCTGTCTACCGATTTTGGCTTATAATGCTTAATGAACGGCATATTAACAAAACCAAGCCAATGAACCTTTCGCCCCTTATTTGCTTCGCTGAAGAACTTAATATAGTTCTTATTCTCTCCTCCAACGCAAATGCCGCCGAACATAATATAATCAGTCACCGAATAGAATTCGTCTAATCGTTCCAGTTTATCCCCCCGAGTAAAGACGGGCATAACGTTAGACCAGCCCATATCAAGCATTCGTTTCCAATTGACATAAGTAGCTTCGGGGTTTCCATAAACATCAAGTTGAACGATCTTAGTGTCCCAATGCTTGGGGATTGTTTTCAGGAACTCTGTATATCCCTTCATAGTGATTTCAGTGCCGGTATTCCATGCAGTGAAAGCCCCGCTGTCTACAATTAAGCGAAAGGAATTGGGGTCTTTTTCTTGTAAATACGCCCCAATGTTCTGCTTAAAGTAAGGATAAGCCACCAGCACGTTTAGCTTGTCCCGGTTAGCCAACGGTGACTCCTTCAAGCCCAAGCTGGTCGACTAAATTAGTGACCGCCTCTCGTATTTGTTCACGGTCCTTTTCCTCGAAAGTGATTTGGAGCTTGCCTTTAGCTGTACTATCTGTTGCCTCTATTCGCCCCATAGCCTCCAGATCACTTACCCATACATCTCTAAGAATCTCCTCTAGCTCTCCACCAGAGAACCCCACAAGCTCAAGGTCAACCCCGACAGCCCTTAATTCCTCGACCTCAATACTGAGCAGTTCGCTATCCCAACTGGCGTTAAGCGCCAGCTTATTGTCTGCTAAAATATAGGCCTTCTTCTGAGCTTCGGTTAATCCAGTTAATTCAATGACCGGAACCTGTTCTTGCCCTAGTTTTTGCGCCGCCATTAACCGGCCGTGTCCGGCTATAACCCCATTCTCTTCGTCAATCAAAATGGGGTTTGTCCATCCGAATTCCCGTATGCTTGCGGCTAACTGCGAAACTTGAGTCTCTGAATGCACCCTAGCATTTCTCGCATAAGGAATGAGCGATGCCGTCTTAACCGATTTGACCTTAACTTCTCTTGTCACTCCGACCTCCCTTTAATAGAATCTTAATTAACGGTTCTCGCACGTTATCTTTCCAGACCCAGAACTCCCTGGAAGCAAGGGGAGGTGCTTTCGCTCCCGCCATTGATTGCCGCTCTTTGGGTCCTGGCGGGTGATTCGCCTTAACCTGAATAAGCCTCAGATTATCTTCATTCATCGCAACGATGTCCCAAGTCCCTTTAGATGCGGCAGCTCTTGTGCAGTCATATCCAGCTGCCTCTA
>VTLG01003368.1_pt1 | contig 10065 bp, 19 predicted proteins | sample 4694571 | NCBI WGS metagenome assembly VTLG01 (sample SAMN12604809, study PRJNA352737) | marine metagenome | biome: ENVO:00000447; feature: ENVO:00000209|ENVO:00000569|ENVO:01000036; material: ENVO:00002151; isolation source: viral sequences binned using virsorter ... | reverse complement strand
ATTTAATAAGATCTAGGTATTTTTCAAGTAGGGTGGGGGTTGGTTCTGCAAGAGTCAGTATCTTATCAGAACTAATCATGAATATATCATCCTTAGTCACATTCAGCAACCAAGGTTCTAGAGTTTGATCTTCTTTAATTGTAAATGGATTGACCATTTTACAATCAGGTGCTCCTATATCAATCGGAGCAACTTCAACTAACTCACTTATCAGAATCTGATTTGTTGTTAGATGTATTAGCTTTACCACTCGGTCCATTTACTACGTCCTCAATGTACATTTCTTTTAATTTGGCTGTTGGTTCAACCATTGTAATTAACCAATCAGCAGTGACTGGAATTCTAGTATCTGCTGATAAAGGCATCCAAGGAAAAAGAGATACCTCAAATCCTGCCTTCTGGGTATTTCCGTCAGATGCTTGTGGTTGAGGGTTTCTCATTTTAACAACACAAGGTTTGTCAAAAAAGTATCCAACAACCCGACTATCTTCATTTTCACTGGTACGCATCTCAGTAACATCAGTAATAATATCTTCTCCTGATTTTAGGAGACATAATTTAATCGTCATAATTTAATTCCAACGTGTAACTGTTAATTCTATGGATTTATCATCCATCTCCCATTCATCCTCAACTTGGAATCCCATTTCCTTTACTGTGTTATGCAATGTCATTCTAGCATACTGTTGTGTAACTTTGTCAAGAAATCTTTCTGGTGGAATAGGATCTTTCCAAGTTTGTATATCTGCTACTAATTCATATACACCATCTTTGTTTAATTTAAATCCAATATCATCCCCTATAGCAACATCAACTTGCCATTGTTTATGTTCATGATCAAGTGGATTTTCCAATTTAACATCTTGAACTACATTATACTGCAAAAGTTCTAATGCTTCAATTAATTCTGGTTTGTGTTTTATTTTCGTTTTGATTGTGCTGAAGTGTGACATTGTTAGAATAGAATTCGGGTTTAAATTGACGAGTTTCTAAAGTTCCAAGTTTCTCCTCTATTTGTTTAGTAAGTTCTATACATTCAGAAGAAGTAAAACCAGTAGTTTCTTCAGTTACATGACCATCTTGTCTAATGGTAAACTTTAGTTTTTGTTGTTTAGACATAATTAAAATGAATGATGGTGAGTGTCTATATCTCCATGTTCAATATTATCTATACTTTCAATATAACTTGAACATATTATAGCAATAAAAAAGACCCCTGTAAAGGGGTCTGATCCATCTCAAACTTATTATTATTTAGTCACAGTAGACTAAACAATGTGAATTAGTCGGATGATTTCTACATTCTTGTTCCCAATAATTTTCTTTGGGAAGATTGTAGTTGAAGTCGTGCATCCTGCGGATGTCACTCATAGCGTTTTTAATAACGCTGAATGGAGTAGTGAGTTTCATAATACACCTCCTTAGAGCCAGTCTTTACGAGCATGATGATCTGGAACAATCTTACCTACTGTAACAGTAAGTAATCCATCCTCAAACTCAACTTTCTGAACCTCTGTATCATCAGAGATGCTCCAAGCTCTTTCAAAAGATCTTTGAGCAAGTCCTTTGAATGCAAAGTCTTTATCTTCTTTATCTTCTTTCTTCCCCTCAACAATCAGTTTACCAAACTCAGTGTAAACTTTAACTTCTTTTTTCTTGAATCCAGCAAGAGCAACCTCAAGTCTGGTTTCCACATTGTTTACCTGAACTATGTTATAAGGGGGATAGTTCTGTGTTCTCGTATCACTGAAAAAACGATTGAGATAATCATCCATTCCGATACTATTTCTAGTAATTTTATCGAAAAGTTCTGGAAGATTCTCAGCGTGATACCTTGCTAGGTTAGTCATAATAGCCTCCTTTAAAAGCGAGTGTTTTGTTGTTTGGATCCTTTCGGCCTCCAATACTAATTATACAACAAACATAAAAAAAGGGAGTGTTGAACTCCCTATAATTTTATTCGGTTTCCTGCGTCTTCCCTTTCTTTCCAATATTATATTTCTGCTCCAGTATCCAATCACCCTTGTCCTTATAAGCAAGAACTTTAATTTGGTTGAGTGGAGCAATGTCAGATACTGAATCGGGTTTCACTACAGATATGAGACCCCAATCAGCAAGGAGACGAGTAATACGATTCCGACGCTGAACGTCGTTAGAAGTAAGGTTAGCGTGCTTTCCATCAAGTGCAAAAAGCTCCTTAAAGTGTACGATATAGTATCTACCCTGTTTATGTAAAATATGACAACTTTGGTAAAGTTTCTTTTCTTTTCGTGACGCTACACCAATTCTTGTTAAGGTTTCCCTAACTTTTAAAAAATCATCTGGTTCATTTAAAACCACTTCTACCATTTGGTCTTGGGACCATTGAACAGTAGGCTCAGCCGTGACAGTCATTTCATTCCTCCAGTATCAAGTCGTTGTTTAATAAATTTAATCTGTTCGGGGGTTAATATTTTCAAAGCTTGTGAGGCTTTTTCGTTACTATAACCATAGTATTGTTTAATGATTTCAAGGTCTGTGACTTTATCCTTACGGAGCCAGGGACTGAATCTCTTCTTTTTCCTAAGTGTATTTAGATAAAAAGAATATTGAAGGTCTTTATCCAGATGATGATTAATGTTCATTTCATTAACAAACATTATACAGTCAAGATTTCCTGATAAACAACGATTGATAATATATGGAGAATAATCTTTCTTTGCATCAGGATCTTCCATCAAATTCTCTTTATTAAAATTGATGGAGTTTAACCAGTCTTTAAGTTCAGTCATTTGGGTAATTTGCGATTGAAATTCCAATAATCAAATTTCATATAGATTTTATGTATTCCAATCAAAGTTCTTTTGACAAATTCTTCAAAAAGAATGAGTGAAATAAAAAAATAATCTTCTAGAGTTCTATTCATATCTAATTAAAGATTTGATTGGAACGTTAGGGATATTTTCTCTACCATTCAATTCATTTAATTCTATTATAAACGCACATCCTACTAATTTACCACCAAGTCTTTCTATCAATTCTGAAGCAGCATCTACTGTTCCACCAGTTGCAAGTAAATCATCAACCAATAAAACTCTAGCATTATTGTCAAAGGCATCTACAAGAATCTCTAATGTATCTTGACCATACTCTAAAGCATAATCTACACCTATTACATCTTTACCAGGTATACCAGGTAATTTTCCCTTCTTTCTGATAGGAACGAATCCAGTCTTTTGTTGTGTTGCTAAAGCACTTCCAACAATAAATCCTCTGGACTCAATACCAACAATAATATCAGGAGTAATTTCTTCACAGAAAAGACCTAATTGTGTTATGACTTTACTCCAACCTTCAGGACTTTTTAGGAGAGGTGATATATCTCTGAAGAGAATTCCTTTTTTAGGAAAGTCTGGAATGTCTTTGATGTAGTTTTTTAAATTCATGATAATGCAAGTTCGATTGGGGTTTGTGGGACAATAGAATAATTGGTAACCAACAATTCAGTTTTGACATTTTCATCGGTTCCCTTATCTCCACGATGAGCCATGGAGTATCTAAGTTTCCATTCTTTAAGATTGTAATTCTTATACAACTCCATCAGTCTATCATTAACATTGTATGTAATCATAAACTTATGAATACAATTATAAACATCATCAGCGAACCTATCATGATCAAATGATTTATGCATTTCTCTATTCTTCCCATATAGAAAATCCTTAATATCATAAGGAGGATCTAAGAATACAAATGTATTATCTGATCCATGTGCTTTCATTACTTCTGAGTAATCAATATTAGTTATCTTCCAATGTTTAATTAACTCAGAAAACTCTTTTAATTTATCTGCACCAACCAAAGAAAAATTAGAATTGGATGCTGTTGGTGAAAAAGTACTGTTCTCTGTTAAACCAGAATAACTACATTTATTCATTATAAAAAATGCTACTGCTTTCTCAAAATCATTATATGTATCGATCTCTTCTTTATACTTGTTAAACAGTTCTTTTGCCTTCTCAGTTACCTTATCCCCATCACCTGCGTCTAACGTCCTCTGCTTCTCTTCTCGCACCCTCTCAGAGAGTTCTTCACCCCTATCCCTTAATTGTGTCCAAAAGTTATATAAAGGCACATAAAGATCATTAATCCAAACTGGTATGTCTGGATTTGATTTTGTAATATCAATTGCAATCGAACCACCACCAATAAATGGTTCACGATATTCTGATATAATTTTAGGATACCACTGTGATAAAGTTTTGATTGCTTTTGATTTACCACCAGGATATCTTAATGGGGTCTTAAGAGATTTAATTGACATTACTATCTGTTGTTTCCCAAATAATATAATCATCAGGATCAAGATCTTTTAAGAACTCTACTCCCCCTCTTCTTGGTTCTCCCATAAGACGTTTTTGTATCATGATACTTATAGTTTTATCAAACCATGCATCTAATGATTTTGACATTGCTCGATATCCAGTTCCGACATAAATTTGTCCAGAAAGAACTGCGACAGTAGCAGCACCCCAAAAGATATAATATCTACTTGATTTCACTTGATGCTTTAGTTTTGTATAAGTTTTAGTCATTGTTTCATAATCTCCATAATAGCACAATAAACAAAAAATGCTGCTCCCATTCCATTAAGAATTAAAAATATTCCTAAGAATCCAAAACAATCTAATTTAAATGGGGGATACTTTTTATTTTTCACTTGAATTCACATTCTACCATAATCTCAGTCAAACAGGCAAGTAGGTTTATCTCTTGATCAGCCACGAAAGCTATTTGATATTGATACTTTGCAATAATAAGAACGGCAGCAGGAATAGTGGAAACAACGAGGGAGTCGTTAAGACTATCATAAATGCGACGCAATAATACAGAAGAATCATTATCCAGATTATTGACACACCATTTACGTACTTCCGAAAAGTTTTTCTCTTTGAGGTTTTTAATGAGATCATTGACCTTTACATCACTAAAATGAGCAAGTATACCTGTATCTATTTTACCACCAACTGAGTATCTCTGACACTCATTTAACACTCTTCTCCAATCAGGGAAGTGCTTATTAATTAATTCTGCTAGGACTTTCTTATCTGCTTCTATTTTTTCTTGTTCTAATATTGATATTAATCTTCCAAAGAATGCTGCTGCGATTTCTTGTTTAGATTTACCCTGAATACCAAACTCAACCACAGCACATCTCGAATGGAGGGGTTCAATGATTTTATTTTTGTAGTTACAAGTGAATATAAATCTGCAGTTGTTGGAGAACTCCTCAATAGACGCTCTAAGAAGGAGTTGTACGTCGGGAGTGGTATTGTCTGCTTCGTCGATGATGATGACTTTATGTTTCGCTTCCGAAGATAACGATACGGTACTTGCGAAGTTTTTAGCTTTATTACGGACGGTATCGAGGAACCTTCCTTCATCGGATCCGTTAATGACATAAACATCTACTCCCAATTCATTACAAAGTGCCTTTGCTACTGTAGTCTTTCCACATCCAGCAGGACCAGAAAGAAGTAGGTTTGGTACTTCACCTGTATTTAGGAAATCCCTAAAGGTTTTCTTAATATTTTCTGGTAGGATGCACTCTTCAATAGTTTTGGGTCGATACTTCTCAACCCAAAGAAATTCATCTCTCATAATCAATAGTAGGTTGTGGTGGATTCCAATGACGGATTACACCAGAAATAATAAAACAATTAGTAACAAGATAACTAATAAAAATAAAACTGCGAATAATACAGACTGCATTATCATACTTTGCAGTTTTAGTATCCTCGAAACTTCCCAAGGCATACTTCCATACTCTCCACAATCTTACCATTATTCAAAAGTAGAATCTGGTTCTAAGGCAATAAAGTAAGTTAAATCTTGATTCTTACTAGTGAATCTTGATAGATTATTTTTTGAACAAACTACTTCATAATTACCAGGTAAAATCTTAATATTCTCTACCTTGAAATTAAATGAGAATGTACCATCTGTTTCTCCCACAATAATAGAGAAATCATTTGATGTTTCATTCTTCTTATCACGAACAAGAACTTTAACAACACCTTCTCCACCAACTACAGATAAATCAGCAAGTTGATATATTGCTGCTGCTTTAAGTAACTTATCTAATTGATCTGTACTCAAATCAAAAGTAACATCCTCACTAGGAAGTGTAAGAGTCTTTTCTGGTGGAGTAACTATGCAATTAGAATCGGCAAAGAAATACTTAGATTTAGATCTGCCTTCCTTAATTACAACATAACTATCATCGTGAAAGTCAAGATCAGGATTATGATGAAGACTTAAACCATTAAGAAACTGTCCAAGATCATAGATACCAAAATCTTTTGGAAGTTCCTCTGTAATTGTTGCTTCAGCAAGAATATTTTTCATCACACTAATAGTGCGAAGTTTTGTTCCCTTCTTAAAAAGAATTGACTGATTAATAGTCGAAAAGTTTTTAAGAAGTGAAAGAGTTTTGTCAGAAAGTTTCATAACCACGGGTCGGAGTTTCATTTAATTGCCCACTAAAATGGTAGAGTAGGAGTGAATAGTGTAATGCTTTTAGTATATCACGTTTTGCTTGTCCTTTTTTATCGTATCTGCTCAAATACTTAATTGCATTAGAACGACAGAAAGCTTCCGCATCACCAACGGATTCTATAAGATCAAGTGTCTGAACATTATTCTGTTTAGAAGTATAATGTCCATTGTATGTTGTAGCAATATATTCAGAAAGAGCTTTGATGGACTCATCTTCTTTATATTTTCTAGTCCAATCTTTTTGTATACCAGGTGTTGTAACATGATGTGCAATTTGATCATCATTATCAGAAAATGTGGTAAATGGACCTGGCATCCCACTTACAAGATGATCAACCGATTCTGCATAGTCCGCAGAATTTGCTGCAGTATTACCACCACCCACAACGAAAGGGTTTTCTCTATTGGGATCATTACGTGTATAATCATACCAATAATCAGAATGTTCCTGTTTTAATCCATCAGAAGAAACATTAAAAACCTCTTTGTCTGAAGTGGTTTTTATATTAATGTCCTGATCAAGATTGATATCATCAGGAACATTCACGACCCCTTCGTCTTTACCCTCCGATAGACTTTCATAATAGTTTTCATCTTTACTCATTTTTTTCTTTTTAATAGGAAAATTTTCATCAAGTGTTCCATTCAATACTTCGGCAGCTAAGCTCCATGCATTAATCATAACTCAACTCTCCTTATTTGGCAACTCAAACTCTGCATCCACCTTGTCATATAACTCAAGGAATGCTTGCTTTGTCTCATCATCAAATCTGTTGATACATACTTGAAGTGCTTTTGACTTATCCTTAAAGATAGAGAATGCACGAACAATGTGAACCAGTCTACGAGTACTGATGATCTCTTCAATACCACCATCATAGAATGTCTTACGGATGATGTCACCCCAGTCTACAAGTCTTGCAATAAAGTTTGTATCTGTAACACCAAGATTAGCAGCAACACCACCAAGAATTCTCTTCTCTACAGTTATAGGTGGATATTCTTGTTCAAAGGTTACTGGGAATCTTTCAAGGAATGCTTCGTTGAGCACGTTAGTTCCAATAAACCTTCCGTCGTCTGAACCTTTACCCTTAGTATTTGCGGTTGCGATGACGTTAAATCCTGCGGTGGGTCTAACGAATCTTCCAATTTTTTTAAGGAATACACCATTTCCCTCAAGGATGCTCTGAAGGCAGAGAATCTTGTTAGAGGCAAGGTCGATTTCGTCAAGGAGCAAGATTGCACCTCGTTCGAGTGCTTCAATGACTGGGCCATTGTGCCATACGGTTGCACCATTAACAAGACGGAAACCGCCAAGAAGATCGTCTTCATCTGTTTCAATTGTAATGTTTACTCTAATTAATTCTCTCTTAAGAGAAGCACATGCTTGCTCTACACCAAAGGTCTTACCATTACCTGATAGACCAGTAATGAATGTTGGGTAAAATAATTTTGATTGTATAATTTTTTTAAGGTCATTGAATGGACCAAACTTAACAAACGTATCATCTTTTTCTGGAACTAAATTTTGTATTACTTGAGGTTCTACAGAAGGAGCACTAAAAGACTTTTCAATATTCTCTACTGCTTTTGTAGTAACTTCAAGGTTCCACTTACCACGTCCTACACTAAATTCTTTGATCTTCTTAGTAACAGTTTGATAAGCAATATCATTCATTCTGCAGAATCCTCTAACATCAGCAGCAGTGAATTCAGATCCATAGTTTGCTTTTAAACCATCAATAATTTCTTCACGAGTCATTTTAATTTCAAAGGTCATAATGTAATTTGTTTTCAATATACTTATTGTACATCAAAAAAGGGTCGAATCGACCCCTAGTGGACACTTATTTTATTGGGCGTATTTTTTTACACTCTCTTCCCATTCTTTCATACTGCTTTGACACTGACCTTCATTTTCTTTAGGATCTAACTTATTATATCCTTTTACTTTCTTCCATTGATTATAGAGTGCTTGTAATATCCATGACTGAGATAGACTTTTAGGTCCATTCTCTAATAATTCAAGATGCCTTTTATTACTAGTGTACGCTTTGTACTCTTCTCTCCAATTTGAATCATCATAAAGTTTATTTGTCATAGGTAAAGGTCTTTCCTTTAATTTTTGTATCACCTGCTGGTGAGGTTTTACCTGGTCTCATCTTTCCTGCGGTAAATCTTTTAACATTTCTACCTTGCTTATCCTTACCAAGTCCACCCTTTCGGGTTGCTGATACTGTACCAGTTTTTTTGGTTTGTGTCAAGACCGCATCCTGACCATACTTCTTACCAAGTGCTTTTACTGCTTTCTTAAACTTTCTCTTACCCTTTTTACCAGAAGTTACTACATGACTTCTTTCTTTAACTTTAGTAGTCTTACCAGTTTTCTCATCCTTCTCATCCCATCTTCCAGAAACCTTAGTAGCACCAGGTAAACCCTTACCACGAATATCCTTATCTAACTGTTTTGCTCTTGCCTTATTCTCCTTTGCAGATTTGTCACCACGACTTCCAGAGATGATTGCCATCCCTCCTTTGTCAGACTTACTTTTTATTCTAGAGAGACTACTCTCCTGCATAAACTCTTTATAGGTCTTCATTGTTCTTGTAATTTTTCTACAACAGTTTTTACTTGCATAGGTGCAACATCATTTAAACCATTGGCATCAAACCAAGGTGCTGTTTCCCAATCAAATCCTTCACCAAATGTATTATCAGGAGAGACTACATACCAATGACATTTTGCATCAGGTATGTCTACAGCACATACTGCCCAATCATCTGCCCATTGTGGTACTTGTACATACATCACAGGTAAATGATTAGCAAATAATGAAAGAATAAAGGAAAAGATGATCATCAGTATCTATTTATTCTTCTTCCTCTTCTAATAGATACTCATATTGCTTAAATTTAATACCTCTTTTTACTAAAAGAATCATCTTTGCTTTAGTCATTTCCTCACTATAGAAAACAACTGGTTGTTCGTGTAATCCTGAATCTCCACTCATTAGTCTTTCTCCTCTACTACTGCTTTATAATATTCCAATCTTTTTCGCAAGATAAGAACTTTCTTTTCAAGTTCTTCGTTTTCTTTTTCTAATTGTTCGATGTGTTCTTCGTATACAATGTACATAAATTTAAATTAAAGAATACCATTATCTAAGATATCTGCCGTTTCGTTAAGTATTTACTCGTTTAATGTTCTCTTTATCTTTACATCCCTATCCAATTTGGTTTTCTGGATGGGTCACGAAGATAATTAGATGCAGTCCAAGGTTTGCTTGCAATATAATACTTGTATGCAGTAAAAATGTCAATAGATGTATCGTGCTTGAATTGATCAGGACCAGCAAATACAAAAGGTGTATGCTTAGTATAGTCTGCTGATGGTAAGAGATGTGTAGTTTCTTGTAGTGGTCTTTGACAAGAATGAATCTTACCATATCTATGTGTGTACTCAGCACATAGAGCAAGACCATGTGTGAGTAACCACCATGCATTTTCTAAAGTATCATTTGCCCATAT
>VTLG01001643.1_pt1 | contig 10065 bp, 10 predicted proteins | sample 4694571 | NCBI WGS metagenome assembly VTLG01 (sample SAMN12604809, study PRJNA352737) | marine metagenome | biome: ENVO:00000447; feature: ENVO:00000209|ENVO:00000569|ENVO:01000036; material: ENVO:00002151; isolation source: viral sequences binned using virsorter ... | reverse complement strand
TCGTTTGCCTGCTTCTTGTATGATTTGTGAAGCGATACTCATTTAATACCTAGTTCCTTCTCTGTAAAGATTTTAAATTCCCATAGTCTATCATCACAAAAGTCTTTTGCAGCCTTCCATTTAGCCTGATTGACACCCCATGTATAGACCTCATTCATCCACGTTTTAGTTTTCTTTGATGGATTTGTGACTGGTTCTTTACATTGTCTCGCTGGTTTGACTTCAATTACCATTCGACGAGTGTTCTTAGACCCATCAACATACTTGATATAGAAGTCTGGAAAGTATCTTCTCCTACGGCCACTGACTGGATCTCGATATGGTATTGAAAATTCTTCACTACCCCACTCAATAATATGATCATGAGAATCACAATATACCATGAATTTACGTTCCCATAACGACCTATAAACGATGTTTCTGGGATCTCCTTTGTATTTTCGAGGATTAGTTGGTCTGTACCTTCCACTATAGCTCATAAATAAAAGCTGATTAACTCTAACTGATATCTATTTAGAACTTTATGTCCAGAATACCAAAAAAATATGCTATAGATGATATCAGGGGTAGATTTCAGACTGTAGCTATAGATAATAAGTATCAAGCCTTTATTGAACCAAATGAGGTAGTATATAATGCAGCCACAAAAGTAGGTATAACAAGAAGATTTATTGATGAAGATTTGGGTCTTTATACTATTGATGCTGTTTTGCCAGGATCCTCCTTCGCTGATATTGAAGTTGTTGGTGATAGACAAGGAATAACTGAGAGAATGCCCTACAGTAGAATATATGATGACGTTACATTTACTTTCCTAGTTGATAGAAAATATAATGTTTTGAAATTTTTTGAGTCTTGGTTAAAAACAGTCAATCCTCTTTTTGGTGAAAGTAGTGGTGAGGCAGATAATAATATTTCTGCACTTAACTATCCTAAAGACTACAAATGTAAAATGAGTATTGTAAAATACAATAAAGACTACTTTAACGAACCTATAGTCACACCCATGTCTCAAACAGGAAGTCCAGTCCCAATTAAAAAACCAATATTGTGTTATACTTTCTTAAAAGCATGGCCCTTATCTGTTGCGTCTATTCCTGTAAATTACGAAGGAGGCAGTACTCTTAAAGTAAACGTCACCTTTAGATATAATAGGTATAAAATGTCAGAAGTGACTGAGGCTACCATACGAAAAGGTTGGAAAGGGTTCTCCGACTCATTTGATCCGTGGATGGGTGAATTTATTAATGCACCATCACCATATAGTACAAATACCCAAGATCAACCCACAACAACTTGATAAATAAAACGCTGATTGAATTATTATGCCTTTACCTAAAATTGTCACTCCCTCTTATGAGTTGACTTTACCATCGAATGGGAAAAAAATTAAATATCGTCCTTTTCTAGTAAAAGAGGAAAAAATCTTAATACTTGCTATAGAAGGTGGTGATATGAAAGATATCACAACTGCAATTAAAGACGTTCTTTCTAATTGTATTTTATCAAAAGGTATTAAGATTGATGATTTACCAACATTTGATATTGAATATCTATTTTTAAATATACGTTCAAGATCTGTTGGTGAAAGTATCGATTTGATTATAACTTGTCCAGATGATGGAGTAACTAAAGTAAATTCCAAAATTTTCATTGATGAGATAAAGGTTAAAAAACCAAAAAATCATCAAAAAGACATCAAAATAGATGATACTTATACAATGAGATTGAAATATCCAACATTAGATCAATTCATTGATAGTAATTTCAATTTAGATAGAGATAGTGATACAACATTTGATATAGTTGCATCTTGTATGGAAATGGTCTTTACTGATGAAGAAGCTTGGGAAGCAAAAGATTGTACTAGAGAAGAATTAGTTGGTTTTGTTGAACAATTAAATTCAACTCAATTTAGAGAAATTGAGAATTTTTTTGATACTATGCCTAAATTATCTCATGATATTGAGGTTGAAAATCCTCAAACCAAAGTTAAATCTACTGTTAAATTGGAAGGGTTAGCAAATTTTTTCGCCTAAGTATGGCTCACATGAATGCTGAGTCATACTATCAGTTAACGTTTTCTTTGATGCAGTATCATAAATATAGTTTAACGGAAATTGAAGATATGATGCCTTGGGAAAGGGAAATTTACGTCAACTTGTTAAAGAACTATCTTGATGCTGAAAAAATGAAAAGACAACAACAAACAGGATTAGGGTAATGAACGCTATTCTCGGATTTTTAAAATCGTTTCTTGCGAAGGGGTCACAACTTTTTGGCCTTAAATCCGTCATAGATTCTTTTTTTGGTAAAGAACCCGCCAATAAAATTGTTAAGAGTAATTTAAAGAAAGATAATAAATTTATAGAGAGATTCTTTGGAAGGGAATCAGCCTCATCTCCTTCAGATGATGCACCCGATGTTTTTTCACCAGATCCGTTAATGGATGTTGGGGGTGGAACTATACTTCCATTAGATCCAATTATTCCAAGTATAGATTCTACTCCACTTAGAGATAATAGTCTCTCTAGTATAGTACAACAAATTAATAAGATAAATTCAAATATTGATGCAATACGTGATGCGATGTTGCAGACTTCTTTAATACAATCTGCATATAGACAAAAATTAATAGAGGATTTAGAACAAAAATTAGCTGATAGAGGTGGTGAAAGATCATCAAGACGAAACGAAAGAAGAAAATTTAATTTTCTTAGAGACTCAGCAAGAAAATTTAATCAAACTAAAAACACCATAGCAAAAAATCCTTTCCTTAAAGCTGTGATTGGTGGAGTAGGTTTAGAAATTTTAGGAAATATTGCCAAAGGTTTTCAAGACCCTGAAAATAAAGAGGAGTCTAATGATAACAATAATAACGATAATAATGATAACACTAAGAAGAATAATGATAATAATCAAGATACAAAGAAGGCATCATTAAATAATGGTAAAAATAATCCCACATTTGCTTTCAACCCTTCTAGTAAGGGACAAGTAGGTGGTCTTCCACCTTTTATGTATGGAGCTGGGTCTAGTGAAAAATTTTTAACAGCATCTACACAACCAGTATCAGGGATGTTTAATGATTCCTCTCCAGACAATTTTACGAGTAAACAAGAAAATATTGTTAATAATTTTGGAGACATAGATAAGAATTTATCTATGATTAATGAATTAATAGTAGGTGATACTAGTAATAATTTTGATGGATTTTATAATGTTTTTAATAATAATTTAGGTGATAATAGTAGTAACATGTCCTTTATAACTAGTGGAACTGCTTTAACAAAATCCGTACAATCTAAGTCGGGAATAACAGTTCTTGACTTACGTTCTAAAACATCAACTAAACTTGAGGATCTTGGTAAATCCGTACCTGTGTTTGGATCTGATGTGACCAGCACGGAACCACCAATGGGTGACTGGGAAATATATTTGTCTAAAGGTAGTATTTGATGGCTTTTAATCCTTTTACTGATTTGTTCGTGGAACAAAATAATGAAAGTATCGAGGATGTTCCTAAAGTGAACATAGAGCTTGAACTTTTACCTGTTCTTCGTAGAACAACTTTAAAAACAAAACAAGTTGCTGAAACTATAAAGTCTGGTAATCGATTACTAAGAAATGATTTAGAAAGGATTACAAATTTAAGAAGAAGATTGTTAAGAACAATACCTGTTATTCCTCGTTTACTTGGAACTGCTGGCTCAATATTTGGTGAAGGAATAGATCGTGATCCACCACCTTTTCCATTGATTTTTCCTTTTGGTAGTGGTGGAACACCTCCAAAGGAGGACAACAAAAGAGAAGAAGTTAAGGCAGAAGTTCCCGTTGAACAAAAACAAGAACAAAAACAAGAAGAATTAGATCTAGATATATCCAAAGACAAAAATGCAGTTAAAAAAAGGATAAGAGAACTTATAAAATCAGGCGCATTGGAAGAGGCTAGAACATTGGCAGAAGAATCGGGAGTAACATCTGAGTTTCCTGAGTTAGTGACAACAGATATAACGAATCAAAATAATAAAAATCTATACGAAAAGTTAAAAGAAATCGTAGAACAACAATTAGAAGAATCAAAAGTACCAATACAAATTTCATTTAATGATGGCATTCTTCGATATGATTTAAATCAAGTTCTTGAGGAGGCTTTAAAGAATACAAAGGGAGATCAACTATTTGATCCTCTTACATTAGAAACTAAAGAATATGTAATGACAGATAATGGATTTGGTTTGTATAATGTAGCTGCACCAAGGTTTATGACAGATAAAAGTCCTTCTCCATACTTAGTTTTGATGGCACTTGAAATGCAAAAAGAAGCTAAGAATAGTGGCCAATTGGTTGAGATGTTGAGTGAGAGTGGATATAAAATAAATGCTTATCCAGATGGAAGAATATCTATAGTAAGTCCAAAATTCAGATATGACAAGAAGAGAGTGATACAAAATGATCCAAAGTTACTTACTTTGTTCTATGCTCAAACGGTCATGGATATATTACCATCAAAAGTGCCTAAAAATAGATTTTTTACAAGAGCTAACATTAGTAAAAATATTAAACTTAAAACATATACCCCACCGACAATTAATGTAAAAAAATATAAGAAAAGAATAAATGAAAGAGTTAAAACAAAAACTATTAATAAGTTTCTAAACAGATATCTTAAAGATAGAACACTTGGAGAATCATTACTTTTTCAACAAGATGTTGAAATAGCTAATGCGACAGAAGTGGTGATGAGAGTTTTAAAAGCGGGGGAGTATATACCTGATAAATACACGAAGGCAGAAAATCGTATAATAAATGAATACTTTACTGCAGCTAATGAGATTCTTAAAATGGGTATTAGTCAGGGCGAAACAATGGATAATATGTTGAGATTTATATTTCCAACTACATTAGACGCTGACTACCCTATTAAAAGCAATCTTCAACTGCAAGAGGCATATAAAAAAGTTACTGAGACGCTTTTTTTCTTGAAACAGGAAGGAAGAATACCTAAAGAAACTTTTGAAAAGTTAAAAGTGGACACAGGTAGTGACACACTAATCGTTCTCATGGGTAATGATGATTCTCCCATACCATCTTTCGGATAAACATGTCTTATCTTAAAAACTTTCAACTAGAAAAATTAGATATCACAAAAGCTTGTGAGGGAGCTCCTTCTGCTAGTTTGGGGAAGGAGATTACTTCGATTATGCGTATAAACTACAACGAAAGTGTATTTTCTCCATCATTTTTTATTGAAATTCAAATGATTACTATAAAAAGTGTATTTTCAGACCTTAAACTACACGGAACAGAGAGAGCCGACATTGAAATGGTTTTTAGTAGTGGAAGATTTGATTTTCAAGATTTAGTGGTAACTAATATGACTCTTGATGATGTAACATCAACAAGTAATATCTTTACAATTAAATTACAACCAAAGGAAGTTATTAATAATCAAAAAGAAAGATTATATCAGAGATATGATCCTAAAGTAAATGCAAGCACACATGTCACTAATATTCTAAAGAATCACATCAAAGAATCCGATGAAGATAGGTTGGACATTGAACAAACTGCAAATTCTGATGGTTTTTATGGTAATTATTGGACACCGTTCAGATCAATATATTGGTTAGCTCGTCGTGCTATTTCAAAATCAATGAGTTCTGATGGATCTGGAACTCAGAGAGTTGGATTTCTTTTTTGGCAAACATATACAGGTTACAAATTTAAGAGTATTGATACCATAATGTCTGAAGGTAACAAGAAAAAGTTAAATTATGTTCAGAGTGAAATTGTAGACCCAGATCTTGAGAATGAAAATTTTCATCTCTATAACGTTGTTCATTTTCAAAATCAAGATTTAGTGAAACAAATGAACTCTTCAAGATATGGAGAGAAACGAAGATACGTCAATCTTCATACATTATATGATTCAAAACAAGATGAAGAATCTGTTCTGAGTGATTCTGAATTGAATTCAAGTCAATCTACATTAGGAGATAATGAAGATCAATGTTTAAATTATGATATTAGAGAAAATCCAACAAAACCATCGGTTGTCGTTGTTGTTGATTCTACAATGAGGAAAGATTCTAAAACGGCCGTCTTTACTGATGGTGAATTTGATCCTAATAAGGTGATAACACAATCTAAGAGAAGGTATCTATCTTTACTAGAACATCAGTTGAGAGTAACTGTGCCTTTAAATGTAAATTTAGAGTGTGGTGATGTTATTTCAATTCAGACAATAAAAAGTTTGGAGGGTATTGATGAATATACCTCTGGATTATATCTTATTAAGGATTTAACACATAGTGTACAAATTAAAAAAACTGGTGTACAATGTACTACAGACCTAAGATTGGTTAGAGATTCTCATGGAGAGAAAACAGAAAGCACAACGTCACCATCTCTAGGGTTTGATCCATTAACCAATTCTTATAGTGCTTAAATAGCCATAATTACAGGAGGAAAAATGAAATCTATCGAAGATCACATTGAATTAGACAGAAAAATAATTGAGGATCCTCAATCAAACCCAGCGGCACGTAGACATGCCAAAGAGGAACTACATGAATTAGAGGAATATGCGGAACATCATAAATCAGAAATTGAAGCTGGAGATCACCATGATCCTAATGCACTAGAACTATTCTGTGATATGCATCCAGATGAGCCTGAATGTTTAATATATGATGACTAATGGATAATATCTTAGAAGGTTCAAATACGTTTGGTTCAAATGGCGTTAAATGGTGGATAGGCCAGGTCGCTGATAGGAGTGTTTGGGCAGATTCTGGACTATTGATTAATGATGTCGATGATGGTCGTAAAGATTACTTCGGAGAATCTGAAGTATATTACAACCGTGTAAAAGTCAGAGTTGTGGGATACCATGACAGACTTGAAGAAGAGGATTTGCCTTGGGCTCACATAGCAGCAACACCTATGTTGTCTAGTGGCTATGGTTTAAAACATCATACCCATTATCTTGAAGGAGGAGAAAGTGTTCTTGGTTTTTGGATTGATGGTACAGATGAACAAAAGCCAGTAATAACTTCTGTCTTTTATAATCATAAAAATGCTAGAAAGGATCAGACACCTTTATTAAAAGATGGTAGTGAAGAGTGGATTCAACATAATGAGCCGCCTGTGGAGTTACTTAAAAACGGAAATAATGATGGTTATCTACTTGCTAGTAACACTCCCATTGCTGGTGGAACTTATACTACTGCAAACTATGAGTTAGATCCAACTAATAAAAGACTGATATCAAAAAATAATTTAGATAATAAAACCCCCTTAAATGAGAGTTCACAAAAAGAAACACTATCAACTGCAGCAAAAATTGCAGAAGAATTAGCTGAAAAAACTGTGGATAAACCAACATGTACAGGAGATGATGCTTCTTTTTCAATTGCTGGGTCTTTAAACGAATTCACTAAATTATTGTTAAATATTGAAGCATACGGCGATTATTATGTTAATTCCACTACTGGATTAATGGTTAATCTTGATGCAGAGATTGATATGATAGGTAGAAAGATGGGTGGTATCTTAACAGCTCAGACAAATAAAATTAGAAGTGATATTTTTTCAAAAATTGAAGAAAAAATAGAAAAATTTACAAATAAAAATGTTAAACCAGAAGATAAATTACCTTTTTCTGAGAGTATTAAGGATGTATCTGATAGTATTTACTGTTTGTTTGAAAATATAATGGGTGGATTAGTAAAAACGATATCTAATTTTCTCAAGACTTTAATTGGTAAAATTATTAATGCTCCCTTATGTGCTGCAGAACAATTTCTAGGCACTTTACTTAACAACGTTATGAATAGTATTAAGAGTACTATTTCTCCTATTCTCAGCAGTTTAAGTTCTACTCTTGGTGGAGCTTTAGGATCTGTAAACTCTATTATAAATTCTGCTTTAATGGGAGTTGGTCTTCTTAGTAAACTGATTCAGTGTAATGATTTTAAATGCCCTGCTCCCAGTAGATTTGACACTAGAATTGGCCCTGGCCAAGGACAAAGGAACAATGTAAATCAACTCATGAATATGGTGTCAGGTATTAGTGATGGTTTATCTGGGCCAAATCTTCCAAGTGTTTTTGCTACACCAGACCCAGATCCTAATTCCATAGCAGCTTTAGCTGGTGGATGTGATTCTAATGTACTTAGATGTGGGCCTCCAATTGTAGAATTTTTTGGAGGAACTCCTGGCCTTGGTGGATTTGGAAATGCTGTTATTAATAATATTGGACAAATCATAGGTGTTAATATTCTTGATCCTGGCATGGGATATACTAAGGAGAATCCTCCGTATGTAACATTTCGTGATTCTTGTGGGGATGGCCAAGGTGCAGCAGGCACTGTTATTATTGATGATAATGGTTCTATAGAAGCTGTATTGATGGATTATCCAGGCTATAATTATAATCCTACATATGGGAAAGTAAAAACAGTTAGTGGAGATATAGAACCTAACGTTGTTCCTCCAGAAGGGGTGTCCGTCACTCCTCAAATTGATAGTGTTATTGTAAATAATTCTGGTTCTGGATATAACTCTGATGATACTATTGAAGTTGATGGTGCAATTTTACAACCAATTATTCTTGGTGGACATGTAGTTGGAGTAAATGTTATAAATGGTGGTTTTGGATTTACATCTATACCAGACATAGTTGTAAATAGTAAAACTGGTGTGGGAGCTAGTTTCCAAGTTATTCTCAAATTCACTAATATAAGTGAAGTAACACAAAAACTTGATCCAACAAAAATTATTCAAGTTATTGATTGTATTGATAAACCTTTAACAAGAAATGCGGTAGGTGTGTAATGGCAAAACTTAGTTCTGATTATGACATAGATTGTAAAAGACATTTTAGAGTTGAAGCTGGTCAAAATTCTCCTTATGGGACTGTATCACATAGAATTTTAACTAATCATGGATCTAAAACTGCTTTCTACAAGAAAGGAAACTTAGAAAATTATCATTTGGCTACAACTGGGAGTTCATTTGAATTTTTAGGACAGTCTATAGAGAGACCAAGAGAAGCAGCACAAGAAGCATTTATACCAGCTAAGTTGATAAAATGTAAGAATGGTGATGTCATGATTGATGTCGATCATGGAGATATAATTCTTCAGGCAGATAATATCATATTGAAAGCAAAAGGCACTCGTGATTCAAATGATGGAGATGTTAGGATAGATGCAAATAAAGCAATTAGAATTGACGCACCAGATGTTAGAGTTACTAGTGATAATATGAATTTGATGGCTATGGATAAATTTAGTTTATCTGGGAAGGTTTATGGTGGTATTGTTGCAGGCACTTTACATTTAGCTTCAAGGTCGGATTTTGGTGCATCTATAGAGTTGGATAAAGTAATGGAACTTAAAAAAGCATTGGAGGCTAAGAGATAAATGGCAAGTAATTATGTTCATTACGGAAATAGATTAACGATTGGTAGTGAGGGTGGCGCTGGTATTATGGACTTTGAAGAGAAAGTTCCATATGAAACATCAGATTATGGAGGTCTATCAATAATAAATGGCCCAGTTCAAATTGGATACGCACCATTATCAAATCCACCGAAAGGAGTATTATATGTTGGCCCTACAGTCGTTTCATCTGGCCCTATAGCTGAATCTGCTGTATATGTTGATCATGGAGAAAGAGGTATTAAAATTGAGTCTGATAAAATAGGAGTTGAAATAATAGCAGGGACAGAGAATAAAATAACTGCTCCAGAAAATTATTTTGTGGGTAATGTCAATATATCAGGTGGAACACTTAGAGATAGTCCATTATCAAACTGCACAGGATCAAGTTGTTCTTGGTCTGGTAGTTCTATTAACACACAAGGGTGGAAAGGATTTGATATCAAACATCCAAATAAGAAAGGTCACAGACTTAGACATATCTGTGTAGAGGGGCCTGAAGCTGCAGTTTATGTAAGAGGTACGTTAAAAAATTCTAATATTATTGAATTACCTGAGTATTGGAAAGGACTTGTAGATCCAGAAAGTATTACAGTAACTTTAACTCCAGTCGGCT